>ENA-ORML01001428-ORML01001428.1-human-gut-metagenome-genome-assembly--contig:-NODE-1428-length-20495-cov-4.031067_pt1 | contig 20495 bp, 21 predicted proteins | sample MGYA00242103_ERZ508995 | MGnify/ENA primary metagenome ERZ508995 (study PRJEB26280, sample SAMEA2338702) | human gut metagenome | biome: human gut; feature: human-associated habitat; material: faeces... | reverse complement strand
CTGCCGTAAGCTGCTGCCGACTGTTCGCTGGCTGCTTTACTTTCAGCAAATTCCTGGTCCTCCACAACAACCTCTGTTGTATAGACTTTCACACCATCACGGTTTGTATAACTGCCTGTCTGGATTCTTCCGGACACAACGATCCGAATACCCTGTCTGAAATATTTCTCTGCAAATTCCGCACTGCGCCCAAAAGTTACACAGTTAATGAAATCTGCATCGGCTTCTCCAGCTCTCTTAAATGTCCGATTGACAGCCAATGTATACCTGGCCACGGCCACCGGACGTTCTCCCTGAGAGTAACGCACTTCAGGGTCCCTTGTTAATCTTCCCATCAAAATAACTTTATTCATTTAGACTTACACCTCTTTCTGTAAATGAAAATTAAGCGTCCTGTCTAATGCATAAATACCGAATTACATTTTCCATGATGCGAACACGCTGTTCAACTTCATTTGGACAATTAGAATCAGATTCGAAAGTAATGAAATAGTAGAAGCCTTCTTTCATCTTCTGAATTTCGTAAGCTAACTTTCTCTTACCCCATTCATCCACGTTTGTCACATTGCCGCCGAAACGAGTAATGATGTCTTTAACCTTTTCTACGGTTGCGGCTCTTTCCTCATCTTCGATTTTAGTTGTGACAACAACGCATAATTCATACTTTTTCATGCTGCTGCACCTCCTTCTGGTCTTCTGGCCCTCTGTCATACGCAGAGAGCAAGGAAATAATAAAACATATCACAATTAGACATGATAACATAAAAAAAGGCCTGTTACAAGCCTCTTTTCAAATTTCTGATATTTTTTTCCACCAGTTTCCGGGAAATCATCACCGGATGTCCACAGCCGATACATCTCAGCCGAAAGTCCGCGCCAATCCGCAGTACCTCCCACTCAAAACTTCCGCAGGGATGCTTTTTCTTCAATTTTATAATATCCCCTACCTGTATATCCATCCTGCCCTCCAAAAAACTGCAAATATAAAAAAAGCGAGCTACTGAGGGGATTCGAACCCCTGACCTACGCATTACGAGTGCGTCGCTCTACCGACTGAGCCACAGTAGCCTGCTTTTTCATTATACCAAATTAATTGATTTTGTCCAGCCCTAAATATTAATATTTATTATGAACAATCTCCACCGCACAGAGAAAATCCTTAATATTCAACACTTTACCGTCATCCAAGACAGCTCTTCCGGTAAATCGGCCAAAAACCTGATGCTGATCCGTCATAATCAATTTCACATCTGTCTTCGCACTTCTGTCGAATATCGGGACAAAATCTCCCTCCAGCCGCTCATCCGAGGATAAAATCTGCCACTCCTCTGTATACAGCAAATTGCCGTCCATATCCTGCGGTATACATAGGGTTACCTCCGACAGTTTATGAATCTTCCCATCATAGAAAAGAACATTTTCGCTGGCCGAGGTGCGGTCGCTGAATCCATAACCGATGTTAAAACCAAAAGGAACGCCCTCAATCCAGCCGCTTCCCGTTCCCCAATACCAGGTATTATCATAGGTCCATACGCCCCGGCCCCAGTCAAGCACTCCCATGGAATTCTCCGGTTTAAACCTCCACTGTTCATCACCCAACTGCACACAGCCGCTGGCCGGCATACAGTTGATTTTCTGATTATAATAGAAGGCTTTCGGGGCATCCGCCCACGGTGTCGCAATACACATACTTTCCGACGGCTTTTGCAGCAGCCATATTTCCACATTCAAATCTTTGCCGTCTTTAAACTTCTTAAAATGGCACTGAATCTTCCTCCGGTCAAATACCATCGAATATTTTAAATGCACCCGATTATTTTTAAAATTGGCATTGCCAAAATCGGAATGACTGCCAAGACGCAGCCTGCCCATTGTCAAAGGCACAAGAATTGTTTCTGTGTGATGCCACTCCTCGTCAAAATTCAATACTGAAACACTGATCATTCCCAGATAACCCAAATCAGAAATGGTAAAGGCCGCTCCGAAATGGTCATTCGTTACCAAATAATAATCCCACTCCTTAATACGAAATCCCGGCGCTTTAATTTTCTTCCGATCATACTGCCAGACAAGGCTTCGCGCCCACCCCGGCTCATTTACGCAGCCTTTGTTGTCCAATAACGGCTGTACCTGTGTCACTTCATGTTGTTTCATAACCCCACCCCTTTCATTTTCCGATAAGTATCACAAAAAATCTCCGCCATCACCGCATAGCCTTCTCTTGTCGGATGAACGCCATCCTGAAAAGCCCGGCTTATCCCTTTTTTTTCCACATATTCAGGAAATTTTTTCTGAAAATCTACATAGGGAATCTGCTTTTTTTCACAATAATCCATCAGCCACTCCCTGTAGCTTCGAAAAAGAGTCATCGTCTCTTCAATCCCGAAAAAGCTGTACCAGCAATTTTTCAGCATGGCCCCATCCACCTGAAGGGGAATACCGATTATCGGCGGAATATTTGCCGCAAGGGCTTTTTCGATAATCATATTCATGCTTTCTCTTGTATGGGCCTGGGGAATCCCCATCAGAATATCATTGGCGCCCGCCATAACGAACATTTCCTTCGGATGATTCCAAACCACATCCTCCATAAAACGGACGTTCATGCCGTCTGCCGTGTCTCCGTTTTCCCCTTTATTTAAAATATGTATTCCAAGCGCCCGGGATGCCAGATAAGGCCAGGCATATCGGCTGCTCACGCCATACCCATACACAATGCTGTCTCCCAGACACACCAAATCGACTGTTTCCATTTTAAACCCCCGCTTATCCTTTTACTTAATTTCAGTATAACATTCAAAAAGGACATTGTGAATGATGACTTCCCAATGTCCTTTAAAAACTTAATAATACATAATCACCGGCGTACCTATCTCCGTATTCCAGAACAAAGATTCCACCGCATCATACGGCGTATTAATACAGCCGTGAGAACCACTATTTAAATATTCTGTTCCACCATAAACGGAACGCCACAGAGAATCATGAATTCCAACACCGCCAACGATTTTCATCCAGAAATTTACCGGCTGCCTGTAGTCATCGCCGGTAAGAACTATATTCTGCAGCCGATTATGGATATAATATACCCCAGACGGTGTGCCATGTCCGGTATTCAGCGTCCCCGATGTAATCGGCGTCGAAAGGAACAGCTCACCATCCTTGTAATACCACATATACTGCCCGGACAAATCAATTTCAATATAAGTAAATCCAATATCATCCGGCGAATTCGGATCCAAATAATCATACGGCGTCATATAATAAATTGGCTCCCGGCTTGTCACCCGCTTATTTTGAATATCATCCATCAACAACTCAATCTCACTGTCAACATCCGTTCCCCATCCATAGCTTCCCGGCTCTAATGTAATCCAGTATCCTCTGGAGGAATAGAAATCCCTGTATGAATTTATCGTATCATATTTATTGGCAAGTTCGCACAAATAATTGTAGGCCGCATCCTCTGAAATATAATACTCTCCGTCTCCATTCTGGCGCACCCACTGCCGTATCTGCTCTATACCAATCTTTTCCTCATTGCCATGAAAATTATAGGTTATCTCAGCCTTGCATAATTCATCTACTTTCTTCAGTTTATCCTGAATCTCCGGCGACTCAATTGTAATCTCCGGCTCTTCATAACAACCGACAGCTTCCAGTGAAATCTCTGTTTCACCCTTCCCCATAGCCTTTGCAATTTCTGATTTCACCACATCTTTTTTCAGTGTATTTCCTTTTTTCTCTTCCACCAGGTTGAATCCATTATCATCCACCGTCAATGATGCGTTGACCGGCGCCGTCATCTCCTGAGTCATACACTGAAGTTCATCAATCTTTTTATTTAACTTTTCTTTATTCCATTCGTAAACCGCTTCTATCTCATAATCTGTCTGGGAAAAGAATTTCGCCGGCCATAACCAGCCCATTTCCTCCGCTTTCAGCTTATCTACCTCATCAAAATTATATACAAAATCAAAATCTTTTCCTGAAAGAGTTTCCGTTGTTCCATCAATCGTCGCAACTTTCATCTCATAGCGCTGCATCGACTGTTCCAAAACAGCTTTAATTTCTTCCGGCTGCTCATAGGAAACTTCCACGCCGTTAATCGACGTATTCGGATAAAACACCTTGCTGAAGTAAACAGATACGCCGACATAGCAGGCCAGCAAAAGGCCAACGGCACATCCTGATATTATTAATATTTTTTTCTTCTTGCTCATTTTTTGTCTTTCTATATTAAATCCAAAACCTGTTAAATTTAATATTCCCTTTTCCGAATAATATTAAAACAATTCCACATACTAATTTGTGTAAACCCATTCAGGGATTTATATCATAAACAACGAAACATTTGAAAGGAGCCTACAACATGAGTAAAAATGCTTGTATCCAGTGTTCTATCAAAGAATGCAAACACCATTGCGGAACTGAAGATTACTGTACTTTAAACCAGATTAAAGTCGGCACTCACGAAAGTCATCCAACCAAAATCGAATGCACTGACTGCGAATCTTTCGTATTCAGAGCATAATCTCTAAAAAGAGAAGGAAGTGGGCAGGCAACAACTGTCCACTTTTTTCTTTTTATGAAAATTCTACAAAATAGGCTGCCTCAAATCTCTCACCCGGCTGAAGCCGCTGAATCCAGTCTTTCTCATCCAGCTCCCCGGAAAATCCTTCCCTGTCGCACCGGCCATACCATGGCTCAATGCAGACAAAAGGCGCCTGTTTTCCCGGCGGCGACCACACGCCAAACAGCGGTGCAGCGAAAGTGACCGTAACATAAGGGCGCTTATCCGGCCGCATCAGATAAACCCGCGTCGTCTGCCTTTCAAATATCATTGTATCTTTTCTGAAGGTTTCCCGGTTAAAACGATATAAGCCCTGCTCCAGCGGAAGTTCATATTCTTTAGCTTCATAAAGGCCCCTGCGGCTCAATGAATGATATTTGGGATTTTCCTGTTTCTCCATATCAAAACCTATATAATAATCGGTTTGAAGGTGGCTCTTATCCAGCGGACATCGAAACGCCGGATGACCGCCGATTGAAAAAAGCATCGGCTCCGAATCCCGGTTGGTCACTACCCATCGAACCTCCAGAATCTTTCCGCGCAGACGATACCGAACAGCCAGATGGAAGTCAAAAGGATACATCTTCTTAGTCTCCTCATTCGAATCCAAAGCAAACCAAATCTGATCCTCAGTCTCCACGCTTTTACTGAACAGCATATTCCGGGCAAAACCATGCCGCGGCATCCGATATTCTCTGCCCTTATAACGGTATACCTGGCCATTTAATTCTCCGACTATCGGAAACAATAATGGCGAACGGCGATTCCAGTAATCCGGGTCTCCATTCCATATATACTCTGTTTTGTTTTTTACACTCTTAACAGACATAAGTTCGGCGCCCTGATTATTTATGTAAACAACTAAATCGTCATTTCTCAAAATATAAAAGCGGGACACCTGTTTTCTCTTAAAAAGTCCCATATTATTGCACCCCCGGCATATATATGTCAACTTAATACTAATTTTATCACAATATGCACAAGATAACAATCTCGTTTTGCGTCAATTTCACGCTAAAATATTTCGTTAGCCAATTACTTTAAGTTATTGTTTCAATAAATTATATGTATTTTACAACCTGATTGCGTCTGCCTATAATATAGATAAAGGTTATATTATTAACGGGAAAACACCACCGATGGATGGTATGCGGCCGCGTATCATCTGTCGGAATACCGGCTTCCTTAGTTGCCATTTTGGAGATATATACCTAAGCCCTCAATACAAAAAGAAGCATCACTCAGTCTCGTCCTTGCAACAGTGATACTTCTTTTTTTCTCTATTTTACTTACAAAAAGCTTCCGGCAAAATCTATAAGCCGGAAGCTTTTTACCTATTCTTCTTTTACGATTCTGGACTCTTCGGACTTCCAGTTCCCGCTCCACTCCGCACCTGTGTCTGCATAATAAATATAATGAAATTCCTTATGCTCTTGCAAATACTCTTTCGTAAAATTAATAAACTGATTCATTGCATGGGTTCTCGGACGGTTTTTCAGGCAGAAAAATCCAATATCCCAGTTAAATCCTTCTTTAATCTTAACCGCTTTAATATTCGGCAATTGGCTCTTTTCCACCAGCGGCCGCGGCAAAATAGAAACTCCCAGATTAAAATCAACCATTTTCAGAGGAAAATCCCACTGGCTGCTTTTTGCCGTCACATTCGGCGTGAACCCGGCCTGCATACATAGCTGCATAATGTCGTCATAAAGAAGATACTGTTCGTTCATCAAAACAAAGTTTTCATCTTTAATATCACGAATACTGATGGCATCTACCGCTGCATAAGCCTTATTTATATTCACTACGGCAACACCTTCATCATGGGTAAGCGGTATCACCTGTACATCCCGGGCAATCGGCACATTTTCCGAAAGCATCCCGACTCCCAAATCCAATCGCTCTTCTCTCAACGCTGTGTTGATATCCTTTGTTCCCTCGCCGGACACAGAAATATGGATTCCCGGATATTCTTTCTGGAATTCGCAGATTAGTTCGAAATAACATAAAAATCCGAGACTATTCGGAAGGCCTATTTTTATTTCTCCCTGATTTGACAGCCGGACATCCTCAATCATTTTATAAATATCCTGAAACTGCTGAATCAGAAACACAGATTTTTGAAGCAGGGCCTGACCCGTATCCGTCAGCTCAAAGCTTTTGTTCGTCCGCTCAATCAGCACCGTATTCAGTTCGCTTTCCAAAATGCGAATACTCTTACTCAATGCAGGCTGAGAGAGATGCAGATGCTCGGAAGCCTTACGGAAATTTTTTGTCTTGGCCAGCTCCACAAAATATTCTAATTGTCGTATATCCACGACTTCACCCCTTTGTATAAATACAACCCTTCGTCCGCTCCCCTCCTATACGGACTTATAACTCCTTTGAAACCAATTCGAGCGCTGCCTCAATCACCTTATCCATATCATAATATTGATAATTGCCGAGGCGGCCGCCAAATATAACCCTATCCTCCTTTTCCGCTAATTTTTTATATTCCCCAAACAACGCGTTATTCGCATCGTTGTTTACCGGATAATACGGCTCCATACCCACCTTCCACTCGGAAGAGTATTCTCTGGAAATCACCGTTTTTTCCTGTTTGCCAAATTCAAAATGTTTATGCTCGATGATACGCGTATAAGGCACTTCCCTCGCCGTATAATTTACCACTGCATTTCCCTGATAATTATCACAGTCAAGCACCTCTGTCTCAAAACGAACCGAACGGTATTCCAGCGCACCCAGTTTATAACCGTAAAATTCATCAATCATACCTGTAAACAATGTCTTTTCTGCAATGTCCGGGTTCTCCTTGATAAACTCAAAGTAATCGGTATTTGTCCGAACCTCAACGCCGTCCAGCATCTTCTCAATAATTTTCGTATAACCGCCCATCGGAATTCCCTGGAAACGGTCATTAAAATAATTATTATCATAAGTAAAACGCAATGGCAGACGTTTGATGATAAAGGCCGGAAGTTCTGTGCAGTCACGCCCCCACTGTTTTTCCGTGTATCCCTTTACCAGCTTCTCATACACGTCACGGCCGGCCAGAGATAATGCCTGTTCCTCCAGATTCTTCGGCTCCTCAATATGAAGTTCTTCAATCTGTTTCGCAATAATGTCCTTCGCCTCCTGCGGCGTGCGGATATTCCACATCTTGCTGAAAGTATTCATATTAAACGGCAGATTGTATAATTCGTCTTTATACACAGCCACCGGCGAATTGATATAATTATTAAATTCCGCAAACTGGTTGATATATTCCCACGTTGCCTTATTGGATGTATGGAAAATATGTGCGCCATATTTGTGAACGTTAATCCCCTCAATCTCTTCGCAGTAAACGTTGCCGCCGATATGGGGCCGTTTATCAATCACAAGACACGTTTTGCCTTTCCTTTTCGCCTCATAGGCGAATACCGAGCCGAATAAGCCCGCGCCTACCACTAAATAATCGTATTTCACACCCAAACCTCCATCTTATCTTTTTCAATTAAGCAAATATTTTACAAAAAGCTTCAATGCATTTCAGTTTCAGCCTTCCATATTTCATATGATAATCATCCATAATTTCTTTGACATCATGAATTAACTGGCGGCTGTTGGCCGGACGGTCTACAATCAAATCCGAGCCAATAAAGCGGATAAACCACGCTGTATACTCTTTACTCCATTTTTTAAGAAAACCTTTTTTATACCAAAAATCTGTAATCACCCGCATATTGCGAACATGCTGGCTCAATTTCCGTTCATTAACTCCGTTGTACTTGTTCATCAGAGAACCTTGTCTGAAGCACTGGTAATAATGAAGTTTATCACTGATAAACTGGATTCCTTTTGCCAATGGCGCCGCCTGAAAAATAAAAACCAAATCCTCTCCAAACAGTACATCTTCCGAAAATTTCAAGTGGTTTTTCATGAGGAATTCTCTCGAAAAAGCCCTGTCCCACGCAAACGGATTACCGGCAGGCTCCTTAAATAAAGCATCCGGATGAAATTTTGGATAATAAACATCCCGGCAGGCCAGATTCCAGACAACCCAGGCGTCCGGCTCCGGAATCTCCGGAAAAGGAGTTGACCCAAAAACAATAATATCCGCACCATGATTCAAACACTCTTCATAAATTCTTTCGCAGGCATTCAGGGCCAGATAATCATCCGAATCTAAAAACAAAATTAATTCGCCTGTCGCCACTTCAAGTCCGGCATTTCGGGCCGAAGATAAACCGCCATTCTCTTTTTCAACCAGTTGAATTCGTTTATCCAGCGCCATATATTTCCGGATAACAGCAACTGAATCATCCTTGGTACCATCATTCACTCCGATAATCTCTATATCAGACAGTGTCTGATTTACCACACTTTCCAGGCAGCGATTCAGATAGTCTTCCACATTATATATTGGTATAATTACCGAGATTTTTGGTCTTTTAACCATGCTAGTCCCCTCGCAATCTTCTTACATCCAAGCTTAAATGTATATCTAATTCCGTCATCTTTTATGCTCTGAATCCCGCCAAGACATTTTCTCGGTAAAAATGTAATCAATCTTCCGATTTTATAGGAATAAGAATTCTTGATTTCACGAACAGCCTTTGATGTATAACCCGGCTGATTCAAAGCCTTTCGGGTATAATATACTGCCGGGTCATCTACCAGCAGCTTCACATCTTTCCATTTGTAATCCTCAAAATATTTGGGATTCATCGTGCCCTTTTCAAAATCATCCTTGAATTCCATGGAAGCCCGCTCAATAAAAACATATCTGTATTTTGGAGCCAGTCTTTCATAGTTCCACATATAACTATCATATTTTATACGCTTGCAGACAAATTCCAGTCTTCCTCTGTTGACCGGATTTGTGTCCAGAAAACGCTGCATCTCCGCATATTCATCACAAACGCAAAATACCTTTCCCGATGAGTTTACAGATGAATTTTCATTATCCTGGCGATAGTGGAGAAACGCATCGCGAATCAGCTGTACCCGCTTAGCCAAAGCCATTACTTTAAAATTAAAGCTTGCATCCTGATAAGAAGCCCCCGGCGTTTCATTAAATCGAATATTATTTTCACGGATAAATTCTCTTCGATAAATAGAAGACCAGATTGTCGGCTTCAAATTAAAGAACTCAACCATTTCCATCGGCGCTTTAAAATCCGTCGCCGGACAGAAGGTCACACCCTCTCTGGCCTTAGAAACAATTTCTACCTTTTCATTGCGCTCTTTCGGAATCGAGTAGTAAAAATAGTAACTGGATTTTACCACATCCAGACTGTTTTTATGGGCAATCTCATATAACTTTTCAAACATATCCGGTTCTGCATAGTCATCGGATTCAACTATACCGATATATTCTCCTTCGGCCATATCAAATCCCCGATTCATGGAATTGCCATAGCCGCTGTTCGGTTTCGTAATCACTTTCACCCGGCTGTCTTTTTCGATATATTCCCGAATAATCTCCGGTGATGAATCCGTAGACCCATCATCTACACATATAATCTCAATATCCTTCAATGTCTGATTGACAACGCTGTCCAGACATTGATGCAAATATTTCTCAACATTATAAATCGGCACAACAACCGATACCTTTGGTCTTCCCATCGTTTTTCCTCCTATCTGTTCACCTGCATATATTCATCGCAGACTTCATCGACTAAGCCGCTTCTGCGCACCCGGCCATGCTCAAGCCAGATTGCGTGGTCACACAGCTCCCGAACTGAATTAATATCATGGGAAACATAGAGCAGCGTCGTTCCGCCATCCAGCATTTCCCTCATACGTCCATAGCATTTCTGCTGAAACTGATAATCCCCAACAGACAAAATCTCATCTACTACCAGGATATCCGGCCGAACCATCGTCGCAATGGCAAACCCCAGACGGGCCTGCATACCGGAAGAGAAGTTTTTAATCGGCACATCCAAAAACTGATGCAGCTCTGCAAAATCAACAATTTCCTCAAAATGCTCCTGCATAAATTTCCGTGTATGGCCGAGAACCGTACCATTTAAAAATATATTTTCCCGGGCTGTCATGTTATAGTCAAAGCCGGCGCCAAGTTCAATCAGAGGCGCTATACTCCCGTTAATCCGTATACTTCCCTTATAAGGCTTTAATATACCGCAGGTAGACTTCAGCAGCGTAGATTTTCCTGAACCGTTGACACCTATAAGTCCCCAGGATTCCCCGCGTTTTACTTTCAGATTAATATCCTGAAGAGCCAGAAATTCCTGGAACATCAATTCCCGACGGATAAGCTTGATAAAATATTCTTTTAAATCATTGATTTTTTCCGATGCCAGATTAAATCGAATTGTCAAATTTTCAATATCAACTACATAATCCTGTTCCATCTTCCGTGCTCCTATAAATATAAGATAAATTGATCCTGAGTCTTTTTAAATACAAACAGTCCCAAAGCCAGCATGATAAAGGCCCATATCCAGCCTCCCACAAATACTCGCATGGTCGGGAAACAGCCGTAGAGAACCAAATCCCTGAAATGCTCCACATAATACCAGGCCGGATTCACCCACACAACAATTGTCTGAAGCCACTGAGGAAGTAAATCAAGCGGGTAAAACAGCGGTGTAATATACTGCCATGCCACCAGAAATGCTCCATAAATATACTGGATATCTCTGAAAAATACATTGGCCGCAGAGAGGAAAAATCCCATGCCGCAGGCAAAAATGTATACCTGAATCACCAAAATTGGCGTTGCCAGCAGATATGGCGTAAACGCAGAATGCGTCACAATCATAACAAGCACCAATGCACCCAGAGAAAATACAAAATCCACCATAGTACTTGTTATTTTGGATAATGTAAAAATATATTTCGGAACATAAATCTTTTTGATCAGCGCCCCATTATCCAATACCGAATACATGGCCATGGTTGTTGAATTCCGGATAAAATCAAACACTGCCTGTCCGGACAACAAGTACACCGGAAAATTTTGAATTCCTGCCCGAAACATATGCGAAAATACAGCCACCATTACCAGCATAATCAGCAATGGATTTAAAATACTCCACAGGTAGCCGAGAAAACTCCGCCGGTACTTTAATTTTAAATCCCGGACAACCAGTTCCCGCAATAAATCTTTATATCGAAAAAGTGTTCCAAAACGTTCTATCATCAGATTCATATGAGGAATCTCCTTACACGTATTTTAATAAGAATTTCTGCGATGTTTAAATGCCAGCACAGCGGCCGGGAAAGTTAAAAATCCCGTATACCGCAGAAACCACACCGCTTTATTTTTTACACTGTAATAAGCGCCCGGATTCCGCTTTTTCATAAACGCATCTAACGCCATCGCTTCTTTTCGTTTACCGCTGCCCAACGGGAAACTGATATAAATCTTCATCTGACTGCCAATCATCCAGCCGATAATCTCATTGATATACTGCCGCTGTGCATCACTCAGGCGGCCATCCATATGCTCCGCATATCTCTCCAGGCGAAGCAGAACATGAAGATGATTTTTGAGATTGGCCTGCATTTTTTTAATCGACATACTCTGATACGGCAATCCCAAACGATACCGGTATACCGATGGTTCAAGGAAAATCAAAGTGTCCACATATGGAATCGGGAATGTGATATACTCCATATCCACATAAAACATATGCTCGTCAATTTTCACCCGCATATTTCGGAGAATATCGGTTTTAATAGTCATGGCGTGCATCGGCACGGTTACCTTTCCAACCACATCCTCCAAATGATAAATTCTTCCATATTCTACTTTCTCGAACGGATATTCCTGAAGTTTCGCCGGTTTCCGGGTTGCATCATCGACTTTCGTATAATTGCTTCCAACCATGTCCACATCCAGCCGCTTCAACATTTTTATCAGCCGACGGAAATTTTCCGTATCCACCCAGTCATCACCGTCAACTACTTTAAAATACTTTCCGGCCGCCTCTTTGATTCCCCGGTTAATCGTGGACCCATGACCGCCGTTTTCCTTGGTAATCATTCGGAATGTCTGCGGATACTCCATTTCATAACGTTTGCCGATTTCTTCTGTTCTGTCCGCGGAGCCGTCATTAACGATGAGCACTTCCAAATCATCCAGAATATCCGGATGAATAAAAGAATTCAAAGTTTCTTCCAGATAGGCTTCCACATTATAACTCGGCACAACAACTGTTAATATTTTTTCACTCATAATGGGTTCTCTTTCCTGAATTTTCTATCTTTCATATCTTTTTATTCTATAGCTTTTACACAGGTTTGTCAACGGATTGTCCCCGCTCGCTGGCCTTCTCCATCTCTCCCTGAAAGTGCCTGAATCTGAATATACCTGCAATAAAACCACAACCATAGGAAACATGCAGCAAAAAGTGAATCAGCATCAACCGAAACCGGAGCATTAAACCTTCCGAGGTATCCTCCGCTTTCAATTTAAAGGATGCACCTGCATCCAGTGCTGCATAAAGACCAAGCACGCCGGCATAACATTTTCGAATCCGCTTATTAAAACAACTGAACAAGCCGCCGAACACCAAGAACAAAACAAACATCATCGGAACAAGATGGGACAATCTTGCCGGCCTGTGATGTTTCTTTATAACCGCAACCTTCCAAAAGCCATACCCAAAATACTGTTTTATCAACCCCATATAGGTATCTCGCGGATAATAAATGCTGCGAATTTCACTGGTAATAAAAACTCTGCCGCCGGCCTCGCTGATTCTAAAATTAAAATCGTCATCCTCATTTAAAATAAGTGCCTCGTCAAATAATCCCACTTTTTCCGCTGTGCTTTTTCTAAAAGCCCCAAGGAAAACCGTATCACTATAACCTTCATATCCCTTGATATGCTGTCTTCCCCCTCCCAAAGCAAAAGGAGAATGATAAGCAAGTGCCACCGCCTTCTGAAACGGCCCCTTTCCTCCGGCTACCATTGGTCCGCCAACATTTTCTACACCGGTTTTCAAAAGATATTCAACGCACTTTGAAATATAATTTTCTGCAAATTTTGAGTGCGCATCCATACGCACAATATACTCGCCTTTAGCCGCTTTAATCCCAATATTCAGTCCACAGGAAATTGTCCCCCGGGGGTTCGCCAACATATGAATATACTCGTACTTCCCCTCGTATTCCCGAATAATTTCTTCCGTATCATCCTCCGACGGCCCTACAGCCAATAACACCTCATGTCTGTCCCTCGGATAATCCTGCCGCAATATAGATTCCAGACAAGCTCGTATATATTTATGCTCATTTCTTACCGGAATTACCACCGAAACAAAGGGCAATTTCCCACTTTCCATATCTGTACCTCCGCTCCTATTCCAACAATCCATCTCCAAAAAATGGATATATTTTCATTCATTATACTTGTATTATTTCATCAAGTCAAACCGAATTATACAGGCATCTTAATTTAAAACCTTCAACAAATAAATTAAGGGCTATCTGCTTTGTATCCGCCAGATAGCCCCTTCATCTTCTGTATTTCATTGCCCTATTTCTCCATTAGTATTTTTTCCAATTCTGTAATCCGCTGCATCAACCCGGCCATCTCACTTTTTGACTGTTTTAATTCAGCATCTAACTTTAGCATTTGCTGCTCCTGTTTTACAATCGCCTGATTCTGCTCTTCTATCTTCCGGTCTTTCTCTTCTATCTTCCGGTCTTTCTCCTCTATCTTCCGGTCTTTCTCCTTTATCTTCCAACCCTGCTCGCCTATCTTCTGATTCTGTTCTTTTAGCATCTCTCTCTTCTTTTGCAGCTCTTCCTCCATTTCATCAATCATAAGCTTTACGGTATTCCGGTCCATCTCCAGCAATTCTTTTGAAAACACCTGCATCACTTCCTCCACATTCCGGCACAGTTCGTAGACATCTTCATACATCGGCTTAAAAAGAATCTGGACAATAAATTGACAAAGCGAAAATGATAATACACCGGATAAACCCGGGCTTGTATTTCTGAATGGCCGTCTATAAACCTCCGGATAAAATCATATTCATCAAACATAAGACTCAATTTTTTTAGATCCCTCTGCTTTGTAGACGCGTTTTCATTATCTATACGATAATAATAAAAAGCCCGATTAACAAAGTACACTGATTCAGCCCACGTAAATACCTGAAACCAGAATCCGTTATCCTGAAACGCAGCCCCCGGCGAACAGTGATGCAAAACCTGATACTTCTCAAGAAATTCTTTTTTATAGATGCCCTCCCAGGACATCTGAACCGCATAAAACAATGCTGTCGTTTCCCTGCTGTTCAGCTTTCTTCCATACATTTTCTTATGCGGTGCAATCTGCATATAAGTTATCTGATCGTTTTCTCTTCCTCCTGTGTACATATAATAGTCTGCTTTAACAACATCTGCATTGGTTGCTTCCACCTTTTCAAACAAACTGGCCATCATATTTTTATCAATAAAATCATCCGCCTCAACAATTGACACATATTTTCCCGAGGCTTGTTTAAACCCCAGATTCACCGAATAGCTATAGCCTTTGTTCTCCTGACGGATAATCTGAATTCGGGGGTCTTTTCTCTGGTATTCATTCAAAATATCAGAAGTTGCATCTTCCGAACCGTCATCAATACATAATACTTCTATTTCGGTCATTGTCTGGCCAACCACACTGTCCAGACATTCCCTGAGATATTTTTCTCCGTTACATACAGGTATAATTATTGAAACTCCTGGATTCACCCTTCTCGCTCCTCTCCTTTATTCTATTTTAGGCATCAGACTATTCAATTTCCATGTGGCTCTCCTCCAAATAATCTGCCTGTTTTTTGTGTAACGGATATGAAAAAATCCTCGCTTTTTTTATACAGTTTTACTATCAGGCATGCTATAATTTAAGTACATCATATCTTTTTATGCACTTAAGGGGAGACGCTTTATTATGAACAGAAAAACCGCACTGTCAAAACGAATTCTGAAAGAAACGTTGATTGAAATGCTAACAGAAAAAAAACTTTCAGCCATATCCGTAAAAAGCTTATGCGAAAAAGCAGACTTAAATAGGTCTACCTTTTATGCCCATTACGAAGATATCTACTATCTGGTTTCTGAGATTGAAGATGAAATCATCCGTGACATGCCCTTTATCACTTACTCGGAGAATCCGCCAAAAAAAGAAATAGAGAATTATATCAGCTATACCGCTAAAAATTACAAAACAATTATTGCCCTCATGAAAAACGGCTGCTTTGTCCAAAAAACAGTCGAAAACTCCCTGAAATACTTATCCGATGAGCTTACCGGAGATTCTAATGAAGAACGCTTTATTTTTTTATCCAATTTTTATATTGGAGGCTTATTTCAAGCTCTTTTATACTGGTCTGAAAGCCATCAGCACCTTTCCATTGAAGAGCTTTCCCGAATGGTGTACGATTTGTTAAATGAAATGATTAAACTGAGATTAAAATATGACAAAAAAATAACATAAAAACAAAGAGGCCTCTACCGGCATGCTTCACCGCCTTCCATAGAAACCTCTTTGTTTTTTTATCCTATCTAACAGAAGCAGAACCACCATTTATTGCAATCGACTGAGCCGAAATATATTTCGAATCATCGGATGCTAAAAATACAAGCACCGGTGCAATTTCTGTTTCCGGGTCCCCCAAATGTCCCAGCGGGAAGGTGCTCTTCATTCCTGCCTGCATCTGTTCCTTCATTTCCGGGGTTACCTCTTGTCCACCACAGCATAACTTTTCGAACAATGGCGTCCAGGCAGAAGGCAAAACCGTATTCACCCTAATATTATATTGCCCCCATTCCCAAGCCACCTTGTTTGAAAAAGCAGCAACAGCTGCTTTACTGGCAGCATAATGAGAACTGTCCGGTCCTGGAGCGATAGCTGCCTGAGACCCAAAGTTTACAATACTTCCACCTTTCTCCTTCATATGCGGAAAGATTGCCTGATTGCAGAAAAATACACCTTTTACATTGACAGAAAAAATACTGTCAAACTCTTCTTCCTCAATCTGTTCCGTTGGCGTAAATCGATTGATTCCCGCTATACAAAATAAACTATCCACGCCTCCTAACTCTTCAACTGCACCATCAATAACGCAGGTGATTTCCTTTTTGTCTGTCACATTGCCTTTAACATAAGTGACGCCTTCAATCCTATTCTCTTCATCCACATCATTAACATCAATACTGACTACGGCAGCTCCTTCATCAGCAAACACCTTCACTGCTGCAGCCCCCATACCACTGGCGCCCCCCGTAACAATAATCTTTTTTCCCTGTAACTTCATTGTAACCCCTTCTTTCTTTAATATTATCTTTAAGATTATTTTATCAACAGCCAGCGCACCGAACAACAAACAGTTTTTTCTCATTTGTTAAAAAACCAACACCTAAGGACATAAGTGTTGGTTTGCGCAGATTTATTCAATTTCTGATTTTGAAAGTAATACTTAAAATTTATAAAATTAAGACATTTTATCCATAATTAAAGGCTAAAGGGCTATCTGCTTTGTATCCGCCAGATAGCCCCTTCATCTTCTGTATTTCATTGCCCTATTTCTCCATTAGTATTTTTTCCAATTCTGTAATCCGCTGCATCAACCCGGCCATCTCACTTTTTGACTGTTTTAATTCAGCATCTAACTTTAGCATTTGCTGCTCCTGTTTTACAATCGCCTGATTCTGCTCTTCTATCTTCCGGTCTTTCTCTTCTATCTTCCGGTCTTTCTCCTCTATCTTCCGGTCTTTCTCCTTTATCTTCCAACCCTGCTCGCCTATCTTCTGATTCTGTTCTTTTAGCATCTCTCTCTTCTTTTGCAGCTCTTCCTCCATTTCATCAATCATAAGCTTTACGGTATTCCGGTCCATCTCCAGCAATTCTTTTGAAAACACCTGCATCACTTCCTCCACATTCCGGCACAGTTCGTAGACATCTTCATACATCGGCTTAAATTCCGGGTACTGTTTAATAAGTTTTAATATCATATCCGGTTCATCCCTGCTGAAAAATGTCATCCATGCCTCAAGTTTATTATGTATCTTTTCACCTTCATTGTGCTGTTTTTTCTTGAAGTTGTCAAGGGATAAATACACAAATTTCTGCGGTATATCAAGCCTAATCCCGGTGTCTGCTCTATGCTCTACCCGGTGGCAGCAGGAATCCGGATTTTCCTGAAATTCCTTTGGGCTTTTCTCAAAAAGTACAATCGTATACACCGTTTGGATATCCCGATAACTGAATTTTTTCTTTTTTTCATCCCTCAGCCGCTTGTACTGCCGAAGAAGCAAGTCCGCCGAATAGCAGGCACTTCTCTGGCCCGGGAACATATACCCTAATTTCTGCACCTCAATATTTGCAATACCGCCGTCTTCAAATTCAACGACAATATCCATGATTAACAGCGAACTTTCATCTGTGAGCCGTGCAGAGTCATTCGGCAGCACTTTCATCACCCGAATCTGTTTCTCAAGGACGAGTGACAGAAAATCATTCAATCTGCCGGGTGCATATTCCGGATTCATAACTTCTTTAAAAAATCCGTCATAAAGCATTTTGGCTCCATGAACGCCGGTGCAAATATCCAGGAATTCCTCCTGTTCCTGAATTTTCCATTCATTAAAAGTCTTTCGAAGATGTTTGTCTTCACGAATACATCTCATAACTTCCTCCCGCGTCCGAATTACGGGAAAACAGTCCTTTAAATTTTGTGTCATAGGCATTGCCTCCTTTTTCTTCTTAGTTTGTTTTGGATAGCCGGTTTGAATAAACCATCAGGATTTGATAAAAGATACCTATACGGGATACCCGAATAGGTATAAGATTCTTGCTGCAAAAATATAATATCATATCTCCGGGAATGACCGCAACCATCATCCATCGACAGCTTTTGACAAAGTATACACCTCCTTATCCCTTTATCTAAAATAAAAAAATGTTGGGTACCTAAATGAAAATAGACTGCAAAAAAATTTTTTATCCGTTAGAAATTCCGTTAGAAATCATAAGATTTAATAATCAAATCGAACAAAACAAAAAGCACCGGATGCCTTAAACCCTAGACTTTCCGGTGCTTTTCCATCGTCGAAGCGACGTGATTCGAACACGCGACCTCTGCGTCCCGAACGACCTTTAGCATAATGCAGCACTATCCATGCAGAGGCATCTAAAAGCCTTGAAAGCCTTGAAAATACAGCGTTTTTTCAATTTTTCCATTGAACACCTTTAATTTACACTTTCAAATTCTAAGTCGCATTTGGTGTAACGTTTGGTGTAACGCCTAATATAAAATATTATTTAATGCCCGACGGGAAATATATTCGTTTTCGCTTAATTTTATATATTAGGAGGTCTTTGGATAATGCAAGAAATTTTTAATAGCCTACTACAAGTTTTATCTATCACTGAGGATTTGAACAGAGAACTGGAAATCATCTCTATTGGTTTAGAAACCAAAGAAGAATACTTTGGCATATCTGTTCTTGAATTACAGAAAATCATTTTGTCAGAGATAGGAACCGAACTTCAAAATATTATTTTCAAAATTGAAAACAATTACTTGGATTAGGAATCCTTAATAAATACAGCGATATCCTCTAATCTGCAATTTAAAATATTACATAAAGTATTGAGGGTATGCGTGGAAACATTCGCGTTGCTTCTGAGGCGTGAAAGCTGCCCGGCGGAAATTTTGTATTTATGTATTTATGTATAAGCTGATATTGAGAAACATTTTTGTCTTTAAGGGTTGTCCATAACGGTTCATATGAAATCATAAAAAATATCATCCTTTCACTTGAATGATACCCGTTTATGGAGTATAATCATATTAGCCATAAATGGACAACGCCTTTAAGACAAGAATATAAAAATTACTGGAAAGAGGTTAAAATGAATGTGTAAACGAATGAGAATGATTGCCTTAACGATAGGTTTATCTGCTGTTCTGTGCTTTGGTGGATGCAGCCAGAATGAAAATTCGGAGAGTGCTACAAAACAAGAAAGTACCACAAGTGCAGAAACCAGTAAAAAATCCAGCGGAACCGGCAAAAATACAACTAAAAAGAAAACAGCGGAAACAAGCAAGAAAGTTTCAGAAACAAAGGCTGATTCAACAAAGGATAATAATAAAACAGATATTAAGAGTGAAGTAACTAAAAATGAAACATCAAAGAAAGTAGCTGATAATAAAAATAATTCCAGTAACAAAAATACTGGAAATAGCAATAACAATAATAACAATAATGGGAATGGGACTAAACCGTCTAGCGATTCAACTAATGGAAATTCCTCTAAGCCGGCGGATAATTCAGGCAACCAAAATGCAGCCAAACCCTCAAACAACGCATCAAACAATTCTTTAAATACTAACAATACGGGAAATTCTTCAGGAATAAATAATGGTGAAACACCAGAAACGATAAAAAAAGAGGAGACCGTTCACAACCATGATTGGATAAAACAAACTCACGAAATTCATCATGAAGCTACAGGGCATTATGAGGAGGTTATTGTGTCTGATGCATGGGACGAACCTATATATGAGACATCTTATAGGGTAATATGTAATGGTTGTGGTGCTGATATAACTGATTATATCAGAGACCACATGAAAAGTCAAGCCTTAGCAGGAAATGATGCTTGTTCTGCATATACTACGGGAGTTCCGGTAGATATGGTAGTAGGATACACTCATCACGATGCAGTAACAGAACAGAAATGGGTCGAGGATAACCCGGCATATAATGAGACAGTAGTGGACGGTTATAAATGTAGTAGTTGCGGTGCAACGAAGTAGTTTGTGGGATTTAACTTTATAATTAGCTATTAGATAGCACCAGTATCCTTGAGTTGCTGGTTATAAATGCAGTAGTTGCGGCGCAACGATTCAATAGTCATGTCGTATTTTTAAACAATTAAAGGGCAGGAATACGA
>ENA-ORML01001426-ORML01001426.1-human-gut-metagenome-genome-assembly--contig:-NODE-1426-length-20510-cov-10.168761_pt1 | contig 20510 bp, 21 predicted proteins | sample MGYA00242103_ERZ508995 | MGnify/ENA primary metagenome ERZ508995 (study PRJEB26280, sample SAMEA2338702) | human gut metagenome | biome: human gut; feature: human-associated habitat; material: faeces... | reverse complement strand
GCTGACGGTGGACGGCGTGACGGAGCTTCCCGCGCTCGGTCTGCGCATTTCGTGCAGCCGGATCGCATGTCTGGAAAAAAATCCGCAAAATCAAAATTCCCCATCCACATTTGTATGCAGATGTGATATGATTGATAAAATACCGGAGCTGTGGGCCAGGCCGAGAGCCTCGCAGGACGCGCTTCGCCTGCCCGGCGGGCGGCGGACGCTCAAGCGTCTGATGATCGACCGGAAAATTCCCGCCGCGCAGCGGGGGCTTCTGCCGGTGATCGTGGACGAGGCGGGGATTCTCGGCGTCTGCGGGATCGGGCCGGACACGGGCCGTCTCGCGCAGGAGGGCTTCCCGGCCATCCGGATCTGTATCGAGCAAACCGAAAAATGAGAAATCAGAGAGAAAGAGGAACGTTGCCGCTATGATGAACGAATTTGACATGATGCAGGATATCGAGAGAGTTCTTGTCCCCGAGGACGAGATCCACGCGCGCATCCGTGAGGTCGGCGCGCAGATCTCTGAGGACTACCGCGGGAAAAAGCCGATCCTCGTCGGCGTGCTGAAGGGCGTCGTACCGTTTTTCGCGGAAATGGCGCAGGCCATCACCATCCCGGTGCAGGAGGATTTCATGTGCGTCACCTCCTTTGAGGGCGGCACCGAATCGACCGGCAAGCTGACCTTCCGCAAGGACATCGACCACGACATTGAGGGCCGCGACGTGCTTATTCTCGAGGATATCATCGACTCCGGCAGCACGCTCAAGCTGATCTGTGAGCTGTTCCGCGAGCGCAAGCCGAAGTCCGTCAGGATCTGCACCCTGCTCGACAAGCCCTCCGGCCGCAAGGTCGATCTGACGCCGGATTACACCTGCTTCACCATTCCGGCGGCGTTCGTGGTCGGCTTCGGTCTGGACTATGAGGATTATTACCGAAATCTGCCCTTCGTCGGCGTCCTGAAGCCCTCCGTCTATCAGGACTGACCGCCCGGGCCTGTAAAGGAGCTTTCCCTTGGATCAACAACCAAAACAGCTCAATCCGCTGTTCCTGATGCTTGCGCTGGCGCTGATCTTCGCGCTGGCGGCGGGCGTATTTTCCCTGCACTCCACTCCGGCGGGCATACCGTATTCCGAGGTGCTCGATCAGTTCCGCAATGAAAAGGTGTCCTCCTTCACGCTCGAGGGAAGCACGCTGACGCTCCGGCTCCGCGGCGAAAACGGCGCGGAAAAGAGCGTCACGGCCAGCATCGGCGACGCGGAGCTTTTCCACAAGGATCTCGACGAGCTGATCGCCGACCAGTATGCCAGCGGCGTGCTGACCTCCTACAATTATCTTCCCGCGCCGGGAACGCCGTGGTACCGCGCGGCGCTGCCGTATGTCGTCGTGGGCGTGATCCTGCTGGTCGTTTTCTTCGTCCTCATGGGCCGCGCAAACGGCGGTCCGTCCGCCATGGCGCAGTTCACACGCGCCAACGCCCATTTCGGCCTTTCCGGCAAGGAAAAGGTCACGTTTGCGGACGTAGCGGGCGCGGATGAGGAAAAGGCCGAGCTTCAGCAGATCGTTGATTTTCTGCGCAATCCGAAGCGCTTTTACGACATGGGTGCGCATGTGCCGAAGGGCGTGCTGCTGGTAGGCCCTCCGGGCACCGGCAAAACGCTGCTGGCGCGGGCCGTCGCCGGTGAGGCAGGCGTTTCGTTCCTGTCGATCTCCGGCTCCGATTTCGTTGAGCTGTATGTCGGCGTCGGCGCGAGCCGCGTGCGCGACTTGTTCGAGCAAGCCAAGCGCGTCTCGCCGAGCATCGTGTTCATCGACGAGATCGACGCCGTCGGCCGTCAGCGCGGCGCAGGTCTCGGCGGCGGTCACGATGAGCGTGAGCAGACGCTCAACCAGCTGCTCGTCGAGATGGACGGCTTCGGCAAAAACGAGGGCGTCATCGTCATGGCCGCGACCAACCGCAAGGACATTCTCGACCCGGCGCTGCTGCGCCCGGGCCGCTTCGACCGGCAGATCTACGTCGGCACGCCCGACTGGCGCGGCCGCGAGGACATTCTCAAAATCCACGCCAAGGACAAGCCGCTGGCAGACAATGTCGATCTTTCTGCCATTGCCAAGGCGACAGCCGGCTTCACCGGCGCCGATCTTGAGAATCTGATGAACGAAGGCGCACTGCTGGCGACGGAGCGCAACCGCCGCGCCATCACCATGAAGGACATGGAGGATGCAATGATCAAGGTCATTGCCGGGCCGGAAAAGCGCAGCCGTGTCGTTCCGCAGCATGAACGGAAGCTGACCGCCTATCATGAGGCGGGCCACGCCGTCACCATGTACCATCTGCCGACGCAGGACCCCGTGCATCAGATCACCATTATCCCGCGCGGTACGGCGGGCGGCATGACCATCAGCCTCCCGACCGACGATACGAGCTATCTTTCCCGCAACGAGATGTATGAGACGATCGTCTCCTTCCTGGGTGGGCGCGTCGCGGAGCAGCTGAAGCTGGACGATATCTCGACCGGCGCGTCGAACGACATCCAGCGCGCCACGGGCATCGCGCGCGACATGGTCTCGCGCTACGGCATGAGCAGCCGCCTCGGGCCGGTCTCCTACGCCTCCGACGACGAGGTGTTCATCGGCCGCAGCTATGAAAAGACGAAGTCCTATTCCGAGCGCATCGCAGGCGATATCGACGACGAGGTCCATGCGATCCTGCAAAAGGCCTACGAACAGTGCGCCGCGCTCCTGCAGGCGCATGACGCGGAGCTTTGCCGCGTCGCGGATTTCCTGATGGCGCACGGCACCATGTCGCGCGTGCAGTTTGAGGCCGCCATGCAGGCCCGGCCCATCCCGGACTCTCCGGAGGAGCCTTCGGCGTTTGAATTCCACCCGAACGAGACGGAATGAGCTGACGCGCAGGCGTCTCTGCCCTGACCGGCATAACACAACAAGCGCCCGCTGGATAGACGGGTGTCCGTAAAACAGTTAATCCTCCGTATGGCTTAGACCATGCGGAGGATTTGTTTATGTCTAATCTTCAAACTTGCTGGCGGCAAACGGTTTGTCAAAACCGTTTGCGGACGGCAAGTCCACAAGGGATAGACGCACAAGCGTCGCAAGGGGGTGTAGCCACCTTGACGGAACGAAGTGACGAAACATTCTCAGTCGGGCAGTTTTCTTCTGCTGACCGGGAATGAAGCTCCGCAGGACGCACTACTCTCGATAGAGAGTATAGAAGTGCGCCCTTTAGTTCCTAAAGGGATTTTATCAGTTCGCCAAATTGGAAGTTGTTTATCCAAAATGAAATGGAATAACCATATCAAGTAAAACTGCAAGAACTATACTAATCGTTCCCATTAGCGCAGAACTCCTCAATGTGTCTCTCCTCAAAACAATAAGTCCAATAATAAAGACTATCACTTCCAAAACAGATTTTGCATTAAAATACCAGCATCCATATACAAAGCACATATTGAACAATACTGCCAAAATCAGCGCCGATAGTATAAGTGCCAGTTTGCTTTTCCCCCTTGCATACCAGCAGGCAAAAGACAATAATGGAGAAACAGCTGTAAATCCAAACCAAATCACCGCATAACTTCTTGGAAAAAATCCTGCAATATAGTTTGAATACAAATAGTAACTTGCAACCATACCAATAAAGAATGCAAAAACATTAATGCTTGCTCTTATTGCAGAATTGCTATAAATAGAAATACACAGTGCAATCAATACCCAGATTGCAAAACGTCCAAGGAAATTATGAACATCTAATGCTCCATCTATTGCCATAAGCACACTGGGAAGTTCAGCTTGACGAAAATCCAAAAATTTTGAAAAAGTCCCCAAAGCTATTCCAAGGAACAATACAGCTATAGTATTTATAATTTTTCTATTATTAGATATTGGTTTTTCTGCATTCCTGATATCATTCAAAAACTTTATCACAATTACCCTCACAAATCCCGATTTATTGCACAATTATTGTATTCAAATTATACCATAAAACCTGTGAACAATTCTACCGCAGCTTTGGACTATATGAGAAAAGTCCGAACAGTTTTCTGCCCGGACTTTCTCGCTCAATCATAAATCAATTCCGCTTTCACAATCTCCTCTGCCTGTGCCTTGCAAGCGTTCATCTGCCGCACCCATTCCATTTGGTTTTCAGCTTTCAGTTGCTCGGTCACGCCGTTTTGCTCTGCCAGTGACCGCACGATCAGCTTCATGCGGTTTCGTGCCGCTTCGTCAATCTTAGCGCAATACTGTCTTACATACACCCAGCTATTCCCAGCGGGCGCTTTGCGTATACCGAAAAACGATCTATTCCGGCGGGACGATGTGGGCATCGTCCCCTACGATCTTCAATAGAACGAGCATTGTCCAAATTCCATACGTCAAATATTCAACGGGCGCAAATGAGATGGCGCGCACGGCGCATCGTGCGCTTGGGAAACCTGATTGGACGGCCGCCCGAAGGGCGTTCCTTACGGGACGCGCCATCGGTAAATGGTACGCAGAATCAAAATGCTTTTCGGCGCGTAAGCGCTATTTTGCGTCCAGCGCCTCTTTTCTCCCCATTCTTTTCTGGCAAGACAGAAAAGAATGGGCCGCCGGAGGCATCCTGCACCATCCGGCGCAGCCTCTCTCTTATGCCTTCGTCAGCACCTCGACGATCTCTCCGACATAGAGATCGTGGAAGTCCTTCTTGGGATAGCAGCTCTCCACGACCGCCGGGTCTACGAAGCCCTGCTCCAGCAGCGGCGCCTGATAGAGCTTCCGGCAGACGAGGACGAGCTTCGCCTCCTCGAAATAGGTGTAGCCGTCGCCGAATACGGGCGTCAGGCCGACGGTCTTGACCTTATCCTCGTCGCGGCCGGAGTGGCTGCCGAGATAGGAAAGCTGCTTTTTATAGCCCTCCGGGAAGAAGCTGAGCGAATACAGCGGCTCCCGGTCGGCAAACTGCCTGGTATAGCGCTGCGGGCGGATATAGCAGATGGCGGTCGGCTTCTGCCAGATGTAGCCGAGATGGCCCCAGCTGGCCGTCATGGTGTTCCAGCCGGTCTGATCGTCGCCGGCCGTGACGAGCATCCACTCGTCGCCGATCAGCGTCATGGGATTCAGCTCCAGCGTGCGGTAGTCAGTCTTGACAAACTTCATAGGGTTCCCTCCTGTTTTCGTCGGACGCGCGCTCAAAGCGCGTACAGCGCCGAGAATTTCTGTTCCAGATAGTCAAGGAAGTAGCGGACGTTCAGGCTCTCGCCGGTGATGGCGCGGATCCACTCGTCCGGCGTGGAGACGGAGGCGATGGAGAACACATGCTCCTTGAGCCAGTCGCGGATGGGCAGCAGATCGCCCTTCGCCGCCAGACCGAACACATCCAGCTCCTTCTGCATTGTATGCAGGATCTGCGCGCCGTAAGCGCTGCCGAGCGCATAGGACGGGAAATAGCCGTAGCTTCCGCTCCAATGCACGTCCTGAAGGCAGCCGCTGGCGTCGTCCGGCACGTCAACGCCGAGATATTCCTTATATTTCGCGTTCCAGAGCGCGGGGATCTCGTCCACGGTGATCTCGCCGTTGACGAACGCCTTTTCCAGCTCGTAGCGGATCAGGATGTGCAGGCAGTAGGTCAGCTCGTCCGCGTCGCAGCGGATAAGGCCCGGCTGCGCGACGTTCGCCGCCTCGTAAAGCTCCCGCTCGGTCACGTCGGCAAAGGTGTCGCCAGTGATCTCGCGCAGCTTCGGGTAGATGAAATGGATGAATGCCTCGCTCCGGCCGATGAGGTTCTCATAGAAGCGCGAGATGCACTCGTGCATGGCGTTCGACATGGAATTGGCGGCGTGCTCGCGGTAGAACTCCTCCGGCTCGTTCTGCATGAACAGCGCGTGTCCGCCCTCGTGGAGCGTAGTGAAGATGTTGGAGACGAAATTTTCCTCGTAGTAATGCGTGGTGACGCGCACGTCGTGCGGGCCGAAGTTGGTCGTGAACGGATGCTCCGTCGTCATGAGCACCAGCGCGGAGCCGCGCAGGCCCTCCAGCTCCAGCAGATACTTCGAGAACGCCTCCTGCTGCGGAATGGGGCAGGGGCGGCTCATGAAATCAGTGCGGATGGGCTTGCCATCCTTCTCGATCCGCGCCAGCAGCGGAACGATGCGCTCCTTGAGCGCGCCGAAGAAGGCGTCGAGCTGGGCGATGCTGCCGCCCTTCTCATAATCGTCCAGACAGGCGTCGTAATACGTCGCCTTCTTCTCATCGCGCAGGTCGATGGCCTTGCGCGTATAGCCGATCAGGTCGGCAAAGGCGTCGCGGAAGATGGAATAATCGTCTGCCTTCTTCGCCTCGAGCCACTTGGCGTAGGCGCGGCTGTAGGCCAGCGTCATTTCGTAATCGAGCTTTGCGGAAATATTCTTTCCCTTCTGCCATGCGTCGTTTTTGTGCTCGACGACCTTCTGCTGCACGGGGCTGAGACCCTCGTGGTCAGCGGCCAGCTCTGTGACCAGCCGCGCGTAGGTCTTGGAGTGCGTGAGGCGGAAAAGCTGCTTGCTGAGGACGGCGATGTCCTCTCCGGCCTGCTCCATGCCCTCCTCGGGCGCGCAGCACTGCATATCAAAGTTCAGCTTCCCGATGCTGCGGCCATAGACCGACGCATCGTCCAGGATCTTGCGCAGACGGCTGAATTTCTGTTGGTTCGTCATAAAAATACCTCCTGCTTTGCTTTATCAGCTCCATGTTACCACGTTTTCTCCGGAGGTGCAAGACGAAAGGCGCTACTGGATGCGGTAGCCCGCCGCGACGAATCGCAGGACGCTGACCCAGAAGCGCTCCTCCTCGCATTCCAAAAGCCGCGCCTGCGGGATCTCATGGAAGGAGACGAGCTTCTGCTCCGGGTCGATCCACGCGCGCTTTTTCCGCGGCGCGGTCTCTGCCCTGCACGGAAAGCGCTCAAAGCGCTCGATGGTGATGGACATGAAAAAACCTCCCGTCAGCTGTGGATACCCACAGTATAGCGGGAGGTTTCGCCGGAGTTTTCATAAAGTTGTGTCAAAGTTGTCACGCGGACAGGAAAAATTCCAGCTTTTCCGCAGTGTAAAACCGCCCGTCCACATAAAAGGTCTGCGGGAACTCATAGCTCCCGCCGGTCTCCACCTCCGCCGGAAGCCACGTCATCTGCATCCGCAGCGTATAGGGCGTGGTGAGCGTCCCGGCGGCGCTGAAAACCGCCTTCTCATCGCTGCTTTGAAGCTCCGTCGTAAGATCGTCCCCCTGAACGCCGGGGATCGCGTCCGTATACAGCATCCGCAGCACCTCCGCCGTGACCCACCATGCGTCCTCGACATAGGGGCCGCTGTCCGCCACGCCGACGCAGCCATAGACCGGCAGGGCAGCCGGAGGCCGTCCCGCTCCAGCCGCCAGACGGCAAGCGTCGTATCGTCCGGCGCGGAAAGGAAGCGCACGCTCGTCCACGGCCAATCCTCCGCCAGATCCTCCGGCATACTGGGAATAGCCATGAGCTGGCTCTCCGCCGTATAGAAGACCAGCAGCTCCATCACGATCCGCCGTCCCGCTTCCTCTGCGTCCTGCCGGGGAAGCTCATTCTGAAACGGCTCCCGCGCCGTGCTCCACGATGCGGCGTCCGGGTCGTCCCCGATCAGCGCGGCCAACGCCTGAATGCGCTGCTGCGTTGTGCGGTGGCTGTAGGGGTCGATGGCGCTTGCCTCCACAACGCCGGTCTGCGCGAGTATGGCCGCCTCATGACGGCTCAGGATCAGCGCGGGGATACACAGTCCCGCCGCAATGATGAGCGCGGCGGCAAGCAGCGCCGCCGCCACAGCCCTCCAGTTACCCTTCCTCTTCATCTTCCTCCACCATTTTCAGCGTGATCGTCACCATCGTCCCGGTCTCCGGGCGGCTTGCGTATTCCAAATGCGTGTGATGGATCTCCGCGATCTTTGCCGAGAGCGCGAGGCCCAGTCCCGCGCCGTGCTCCTTGCGCGAACGGGACTTGTCCACCATGTAGAACGCCTCCGTGATGCGGCGCAGCTCCGCTTCGGGAATGCCGCGCCCGTTATCGACGACGGAAATGCGGTAGCTCCCGCCGGACGGCACGCCGTAAAGCCCGACCGTCGTCGCGCCGGATTTGAGCGCGTTGTCGAGCAGATTCATCAGCAGCGTCTTGAACAGGTCGTATTCCACCCGCACCCATCCGGGCGCGGCATTGCTCTGGATGGCGACGCCGCGCTTCTGCGCCGCCGGAAGGATGGACGCCCGCACGTCGTCCAGAAGCTGCTTCGCATCCATCTCCTCGAGAATGAAATTCCCCCGGTCGAGATTCAGCAGGTCCATCAGCTTGAACGACAGCGCCTCGAGCCGCATGGCCTCGTTGAGGATGTACCACGACCCCTGCCGCACCTGCTCCGGGCCAAGCTCCTTCTGATAGATGGTGTCGGCGTAGCCAATGATGGAAGTCATCGGCGTTTTCAGCTCGTGCGCGAAATTCGCCGTGAACGCCTTCTGGCGCTCGGCGGCCTCCTCCAGCTCACGGATCTTCTCCTCGATGGTGTCCGCCATCTGATTGAAGGAAGCGGAAAGCTCGCGCAGCTCGTCGCGGCTCTTCACGTTGGAGCGGATCTGATAATTTCCCGCCGCGATGGCCCTGCTCGTCCTTTGCAGCGACGAGATCGGCCTCGTCAGCCACCACGCCAGCAGGAACGCAGCCAGCATTCCGAAGGTGATGACGGCAAAATAGATGCGCGTGCAGGCGGTGCGGATCTCATCGGCCTCCCGGAACACGTCGCTGATATACTGCGCGGTCGCCAGCACGAATCCGGCCCCGCTCTGAGAAAAGCGGCTCTCCACCTGAAGATCGGTCATGCCGAAGCTGTCGGAGACGACGCGGTAGGACACGAAGCCCTCCTCCGGCAGCGCCGGAGCGATATCCGACGGCAGATTGGAGTAGTAGACCTCGCCTCCGTCTCCGGCAAAATACAGAAATCCGCCGCTGCCGAGCAGCGCCGCCGCCTTTTCTCCGATGATCGGCAGCTCCGCCGCCGAGACGCCGCCGTCCTGCGCCGAGGAGAGGACCGCCGCCTGAATGGAGTATTTCACAAGCTGGTGCTGCGCAAGGGCCTTGGTTTTCTCGCGCGAGAAGGAGTTTTCCAGACTGAACGAGACGGCCGCGCTTTCCACGGCGGTCACAGCCAGCGTCAGGATCAGCAGGATGCTGAAAAACAGCTTGTGAAAATACTTCACCGGCGCACCTCCAGCCGGTAGCCGATGCGGAACACCGTCTGGATGCGGTCGTTCCAGTCGAGTTTCCTGCGCAGGCGCTGGATATGCGAATCCAGCGTCCGCGTCTCGCCGGTATATTCCTCCTGCCAGACGATCTCATACAGCGACGCGCGGCTGAGCGCGACGTTCTTGTGCCGCACCAGCTCCAGCAGCAGATCGAACTCCTTGACCGTCAGCTCGACCGGCTCGCCCGCCTTCCACACCTGCCGGGACTCCGGATCGATCGTCACGTCCCCGATCTGGAGCTTCTGCGCGGGCGCGCCCGTCCGCCGGAGCACCGACTCGACCCGCGCCAGCAGCTCGCCGATCTGGAACGGCTTGCACAGATAGTCGTCCGCGCCCATCCGCAGGCCGCGGATGCGGTCCTCGACCCGGCCCATCGCGGAGATCACGATGGCCGGAATGCCCATCGGATGGATGTATTCCAGCAGCTCGTAGCCGCCGATCTCCGGCAGCATCAGATCCAGCAGCACCAGATCGTACCGCTTTTCCTCCAGAAGATTCGCGCCCTCGCGTCCGTCGAAGGCACAGTCGCAGACGTAGCCCTCCGCGCTCAGCGTACCCTTGATGAGGTTGTTGATCGCGCGGTCATCCTCTATGATCAGAATCGTTTTCAAAGCAATCACTCACATTCCAGTCGTCAAGCCATTTCTTCCCATGTTGCTCTCATTTTACAACGCGGATGTGTCATACTTGTAAATTCCGCCGCAGACTTCCGAAAAAATCTGTCTGCGGCGCGCTTCGCCCCGCCTCTTTCCGGCGCAGTCGCCGCCCGCAGCGGCCCGTCCGGGGCCGTATGCAAAAGCCCCTCCGCAGGAATGGCTGCGAAGGGGCGCTGTTTTGCGGAGCTTGCGATCAATAGCCGGGCTTGCCCAGCAGATGGAACATGTTCTTCTTATAGGCTTCGACGCCGGGCTGGTTGAAGGGGTTGACGCCGGACATATAGCCGGAGACGCCGCAGGCGAACTCAAAGAAGTAGATGAGCGCGCCGGCCGCTTCCTCGGTGATCTTCGGCAGACGCAGGATCGTGACGGGGACGCCGCCCTCCACATGCGCCGCGCGGGTGGCCTCCATGGCCTTCTCGTTGATATAGCTCATTTCGCGCCCGGCCAGATAGTTCAGGCCGTCGAGGTTGTCGGCGTCCTCGGGGACCTTGACGGAGGTACGCGCCTCGTCAAAGAACACGACCGTTTCCTGAAGGTTCCGCAGGCCATCCTGCATATACTGGCCCATCGAGTGCAGATCGGGCGTCAGATCGACGGACGCCGGGAAAATGCCCAGCTTGTCCTTGCCCTCGGACTCGCCGTAGAGCTGCTTCCACCACTCGGACATGAAGCGGAACGACGGCTCGTAGGCGGCCAAAATCTCGATGCTCTTGCCGGTCTTATAGAGGTACTGGCGCTGCATGGCGTACTCCGCCGCCGCGCTCTCCGCGCCCTCCTTCAAGAGCGTCTCGCGCTCTTCCGCCGCGCCCTGCATCAGCTTCACGATGTCTATGCCGCAGCAGGCGATGGGCAGCAGGCCGACCGCCGTCAGCACGCTGTAGCGTCCGCCGACGTTGTCCGGCACGACGAAGGTCTCATAGTCCTCCTGCGTGGCCAGCGTCTTGAGCGCGCCGCGCGCCTTGTCGGTCGTGGCGAAGATGCGCTCACGCGCACCCTCCTTGCCGTACTTCTTCTCCAGCATTTCCTTGAAAATGCGGAAGGCGATGGCCGGCTCCGTGGTGGTGCCGGACTTCGAGATGACGTTCACCGAGAAATCGCGGTCGCCGAGCATCGTGACCACGTCGGTCAGTGCGTCGGAGGAAATGCCGTTGCCGAGGAAGTAGACGTCGGGCGTGTCCTTGGGCAGCGCATTATAGTTCGGGCTTTTCAGAAGCTCGATCACGGCGCGCGCGCCGAGATAGGAGCCGCCGATGCCGATCACGACCAGCGCCTTGGAGTTGGCCTTGATCTTCTCCGCTGCCTTCTGGATGCGGGCGAACTCTTCCTTGTCATAGTCCACGGGCAGGTTGACCCAGCCGGTGAAGTCGTTTCCTGCGCCGGTGCCGTTCACCAGCGTATCGATGGCCGCCTTGCAGGCCGCCTTGTCCAGCGTATGCGGCTGGACGAATTTTTCCGTTCCGGAACGATCGATTCTTACCATATTGATTGCCTCCTGTAGGATTTCTTCCTGTATGCTTCCGGTTTATGCGTCGGCGTCCCGGCGCAGCATGGCCGCGCCGACGATCCCTGCATCGTTGCCCATGACGGCGGGAACGACCGGGCCATGGTTCTTCTTGTAGAAGCACTTTTCATCGACGAGCTTCCGCAGCGGCGCAAACAGGAATTCTCCCGCACCGCACAGTCCGCCGCCGATGGCCAGCACCTCGGGGTCGAGTGTGTTGAAGATGGACGCGCAGGCGGAGCTGAGCCGTCCGACATAGGCGTCGAACACCCGCTTTGCCGTCACGTCTCCGGCCTTCGCACAGTCCACAACGAGCTTCGCGTCCACGAGCGCGGCGTTGCCGCCCGTCTTTTCCATCATCATGCCGGACGGATCGTCCTGCATGGCGCGCGCGCCATCCCGGGCCAGCGCGGACGCGGCGCAGTAGGACTCCACGCAGCCGCGGTTACCGCAGGTGCAGGCCTCGCCCTCGTCCACAAGATACGCATGGCCAAGCTCCACGCCGTGGTTCATGCCGCCGTTGAACATCTTTCCGTTCAGAATGATGCCGCCGCCGAGTCCCGTGCCGAGCGTGAAAAGCACCGCCGTCCGGCATCCGGCGAACGCGCCCTTATACAGCTCCGCCAGCGCCGCGCCGTTCGCGTCGTTTGCCATCAGCACCGGCACGTTCGGAAAATGCGCCTCCATCAGCTTCTTGAACGGCACGTCATGGAAGCCGAGATTGTAGGCGTTGATAACGATCTCACCCGTGGGGTCAATGCTTCCCGGCACCACGATGCCGATGCTCTGGAGCACCGTTTCCGGCACCTGCGCCGCCGTCAGGACCTCGCGGATCGCCTCCGCCAGCTTGTCCGCCACGCTCTGCGGCCCGTCATGCGGGAACCGGATGGAGCGCCGCTCCACGATCTCGAGCGCATCGTCCACCAGGCCGATCTTGATGTTGGTGCCGCCGATATCCACACCGATCTGATACATAAATATGCCTCGCTTTCACTTGCCGTGTATATTTCTATATTATGCCCATCCTCCGGTAAGCCGTCAAGCTTTTTCCGGAAAAAGCGCCTCAAAATTGCCGCTGAAAATACGGCTGAGCGTATTTTCATCCAATCCAAGCCCGCGGAACTGCTCCACCATCTTCACTGGCTCCCACATCGGGAAATCGCTTCCGAACAGGAAGCGTTCCGGCCCGAAGCGGTCGAGCATCCGGAGGACAAAATCCCTCGGGATCATGGGCGTGGTGCTGGAGGTGTCGTAAAGCACGTTCTCCGGCAGCGGATTTTCATACGAAAGCTCCCACGCGCGCCAGCCGCCGAAATGCGCGGCGATCACGCGCAGGTCAGGGACCTGACGCAGCAGGTTCATCAGCCGCTGCGGCGTGGAATAATCGTAGCGGTCGTCGCCCATGTGGAACAGCACCGGAAGCCCGCGCCTTGCGACAGCCCGGTAGGTCTCGATGCCGGACGGGTCGTCGATGGGCAGCTTCTGGAAGTCCGGATGGATCTTCAGTCCGCGCAGCCCAAGCGACATGATGCGGTCCAGCTCCTCCTCGAAGCCGTCCATGCCCGGATAGATCGAGCCGAAGCCGACGAACGACGGGTGCGAAGCCGCCGCCGAGGCCAGAAACGTATTCACGTCATGCACCTGATGCGGCGTGACGGCGGAATTGCTGATGACGCAGCGGCCGATCCCGGCCTTCTGCTCCTCGCGCAGCAGGTTTTCCACGCTCGCGGCGCAATAGGACGCTGCGCCGTAAAAATCCCCGATGGAATGCGCGGCCTTGTCCGCCAATTTGTCCGGAAAGACGTGCGCGTGAACGTCTGTGATCTTCATAGCTTCTCTCCTCTGAAAGCACCTCATTCAATCTGAGATTATAGCATATTTTTCCGCCGCTTACAACAGATATCTCCCCGTCCGCTCTGCCCTCAGGGCCGCACCGTCGGAAAAAATGGACGCCGGGGCTTGACAAGCGGCATACAGGCGCATATACTTAAGAAAACTTATATAAAATTATTTATGTAATTTGGAGGTACGCCATGCTCCTGCAAACGCTCCGGCAGCTTTACCGCCGCCTTCGTCTGACCAGCTACCGGCGCATTTTCGGCTCGATCCGCGAACGCAGCGGCAGCCTCAGCGCAACGGAGGCATTTTCCGCCGATGTCATTCAGCTGATGGGCGCACCGACGCTCTCCCAGTTCGCGCAGTACCTCGGCATTTCGCAGCCGAACGCGACCTATAAGATCAACAATCTGGTCGCCAAGGGCTATGTGGAGAAGGTCCCCTCGCCCGGCGACCGGCGCGAGATCCGTCTCCAGCCTGCGGAAAAGCTCCGGAAGTACATGGAGCGCGGTGAGGGCGGATTGGAGCAGGCGGTGCAGACGCTGCAAAAAACCTATACCGATCAGCAGCTGGAGCTGGCGGCGCGTGTTCTGACCACGCTGCTGGACGAGGTGGAAGAGGAGGAAAACCATGATCGATCTGTTTGAAAAATGTGAAAAACGAATGCTGGCGGACGACATCCGCGAGCGCGGGCTTTACCCGTATTTCCATGCGCTCGAATCCCGGCAGGATGTTGAGGTCATGATGGAGGGCAAGCGCCGCATCATGCTCGGCTCCAACAACTATCTGGGCCTCACGACCTGCCCGGAGGTCATCGAGGCGGGTGTCCGGGCCTATCAGGAGCTTGGCTCCGGCTGCTCCGGCTCCCGCTTCCTCAACGGAACGCTCAAGCTGCATCTCCAGCTGGAGGAGGAGCTTGCGGACTTCCTGCACAAGGACGCCGCCGTCACCTTCTCCACGGGCTTCCAGTCGAATCTTGGCATCATCAGCGCCATCGTCGGGATGCACGACTACGTCATCATGGACCGCGAGAACCACGCCAGCCTCTATGACGGCTGCCGCCTCTCCTACGGAAAAATGCTGCGCTTCATGCACAACGATATGGCGGATCTGGAAAAGAAGCTCCAGAAGGTGCCGGAAAACTGCGGCTGCCTGATCGTCACGGACGGCGTGTTCTCCATGGGCGGCGACATTGCAAATCTGCCGGAGATCTGCCGTCTGGCCAAAAAATACGGCGCGCGCGTCATGGTGGACGATGCGCACGGCCTCGGTGTGCTGGGCGACGGCGGCAGAGGCACGGCGAATTACTACGGTCTGGAGGACGAGGTCGATATCTATATGGGCACGTTCTCCAAGTCGCTCGCATCGCTCGGCGGCTATATGGCGGCCTCCGCGCGCGTGGCGGACTATGTGCGCCACACCTCCCGTCCGTTTATCTTCTCGGCCTCCATCCCGCCCGCGAACTGCGCGGCGGCGCTGGCCGCGCTGCGCCATCTGCGCGCGCACCCGGAGCTGGTCGAGACGCTTCAGGGCAACGCCCTGTATATGCGCAAGCGCCTGACGGAGCAGAGCATCAAAATGCGCCCGTCGAACGGCGATATCATCCCGATCATCCCGATCTACACCTATGAAGAGCTTCCGACGCTCGAGATCGCCAAGGAGCTTTACGAAAACGGCGTCTACGTCAACAGCTCGCTCCCGCCCGCGGCGGCTCCGCACGAATGCCTGCTGCGGACGAGCCTGATGGCCACGCACACCCATGAGCTGATCGACGAAGCCGTCGGCGTGATCGCCGACGTTCTGAGGAGGCATGACCTGTGAGCGAAAAAGTCTGCGTCATCACCGGAGGCACCTCCGGGATCGGAAAATGCACGGCGGAGGCCATGCGCCGGAAGGGCTACGCCGTCTATGAGCTCAGCCGTCGGGAGACCGGCATCGCGGGCTTCGTACATATTCCCACCGACGTGACGAAGCCGGAAATGGTGGACGCCGCGATCGCGGAGGTCCTCCGGCAGGAGGATCACATCGACGTGCTCATCAACAACGCGGGCTTCGGCGTCTCCGGCGCCGTCGAATTCACCGAGCCAGCCGCCGCAAAGAAGCAGCTCGAGGTCAATTTCTTCGGCATGGTCAACGTCTGTCACGCCGTCCTGCCCGTCATGCGCGGGGCTGGACACGGCCGCATCGTGAATCTCAGCTCCGTCGCGGGCGTCGTGCCGATCCCCTTCCAGACCTACTATTCCGCCAGCAAGGCGGCGATCAACTCCTACACCATGGCGCTGGCCAACGAGGTGAAGCCCTTCGGCGTACAGGTCTGCGCCGTCATGCCCGGCGATATCCGCACCGGCTTCACCGCTGCGCGTGAAAAAAGTCAGGCGGGCGACGACGTGTACCATGGCCGCATCGCGCGGAGCGTCGCGGGCATGGAGCACGACGAGCAGACCGGCATGTCCCCGGAAACGGCGGGCGCTTATATCGCCTCCGTCGCCACACGCCGGAGCGTCAAGCCGCTGCGCTCCATCGGGCTGAAATACAAGTTCTTCTGCGTTCTGGCAAAGCTTCTGCCGGTGCGGACGCTCAACTGGCTCGTCGGACTCATCTATGCGAAATAAGCCGCGCTTCTGCGCATAAAAAACAGGCTCCTGCCCAAATCTCCGGGCAGGAGCCTGCTGTGTATTTGGCAAGTCAAAGGACGCGCTTCCTGCGCGTCAGCCGCGCGCGTAATGATCGAAAGCAGCCTCGTATAAGCGTCTGCACTGCGCTTCATCTCCGTAAGGCAGGCAGTCGTCCGCGTAGCTGAGCGTGGCAAAGGGTTCTTCCCGCGCGAGCTTCTCCGGAAGCGCCCTCCACAGCGCATACATTTTACCGGCAAAGTCCGATATCCGGCTGCTGCGGTACAGCAGCTTCAGCGCAGCCATGAGCTTCTTTCCGAATTTTTCGGTCTCAACGCCATTTTCAGCCATCCGATGGAGCGCATGCAGGATCGCATCCTTGGTCCCCCGCTCTTCCAGATCGAGCAGTGCCTCATTGGCCGGATCTGCAAGGAAATGGCGGTCTAAGGCGTTTTGAAATTCCGCGTATCTGTCAAATCCCACGGAACACAGCAACGCGCATACATATAATTCTTCCATATTTTTCTTCTTTCTTCTGTTCCCTGTCCGCGCAGGCTTCTGTCGAAGCGTCCGCAGCGCTATCCTCTCGTCAGCCAAGTCCGGCAATATGGATCACGCCCCGGCACACCAGCGTGACGATCACGCCCGCAGCGGCGACGCCCGCGCCGATGGCGGGCAGGGCGAACTTGATGCGCAGGCCCATCAGCGCCGCGACCAGCGCGCCCGTCCACGCACCGGTCCCCGGCAGCGGGATGGCGACGAGCAGGAAAAGGCCCAGCGTCTCATATTTTTTGATGATCATGGACTTCTTATAGCCGCGCTCGATCAGCCATCCGGCCAACTTTTCCGGCTTTCCGCCGAGGAGCTGCATCCAGCTCAGGACCTTCCGCAGGAAGAGAATGATGAACGGCACCGGCAGCAGATTTGCGATCACGCACATCGGCAGCAGCAGCCACAGCGGAATGTCGTGCGCCAGCCCATAGGGGATCGCGCCGCGCAGCTCCGAGACCGGGGCCATGGACAAAAGCAGGGTAAAAAACACAGATTTGAAGCTCACAAGATTTTCCATCCGTTTTCTGTAAGTTTTCTTTCATTCTACAATACACGGATGCGTTCGTCAAATTAAAAAGTATAAAGGCCGCGCGGCGATGGTCATCTGCTCGTCCTGCATCTGCTCGGCCAGATGGAACGGATGAAAAACATAGGGGACGCCGCTTTTGTCCACCTGATCCTTATGCGCCGCAAAGCAGAGCTTCATCGCCTTCTTTGTCGCGGGTGTATAGAGCATCGTTTCACGACCTTTCTTGTAAAAAAGCTCCCGCTGTACGGGCGAACGCACAGCGGGAAGGAAAGGGGAAGATATCAGAGATGTACGGCGGTGCCGGTCTTGCCCGCGATGCCGTCTTTGGCCTTTTCCAGCAGAGTGATGAGCGCGGTGCGGCCGGGCTTGGACTCGGCAAACGACACGGCGGCCTGCACCTTCGGCAGCATCGAGCCGGGGGCAAACTGCCCCTCGTCCATGTAACGGCGCGCCAGCTCCGGCGTCAGGTCGGAGAGCCACTGCTCATTTTCCTTGCGGAAGTTGATGGCGACCTTCTCCACGGCGGTCAGGATGATGAGCATATCCGCGTCGAGCAGCTCGGCAAGCTTTGCCGAGGCAAAGTCCTTGTCGATAACGGCGGGTGTGCCGTAGAGCTTTCCGTCCTTGCGGACGACGGGGATGCCGCCGCCGCCGACGGTGATGACGACGGTACCGGCGTTCACGAGCGCCTGCACGGTGTTCTTTTCAATGACGTCGATGGGCTTGGGAGAGGGAACGACCTGACGGTAGCCGCGGCCTGCGTCCTCGACCATGGTGTAGCCCTTTTCCTTTGCGATGCGTTCTGCCGTTTCCTTGTCGTAGAACGCGCCGACGGGCTTCGTCGGCTTCTGGAAGGCGGGATCGTCCTCCGAGACGAGCACCTGCGTGACGACGGTCGCCACATCCTTGTGCATCCCGCGCGCGGCAAGCTCGTTGCCGATGGCGTTCTGGAGGTGGTAGCCGATGTAGCCCTGGCTCATGGCGCCGCACTCCGGGAACGGCATGTCGGACTTGATGGCGCCGGCCTCTGCGGCGGTGGACATACCGAGATTGATCATGCCGACCTGCGGGCCGTTGCCGTGCGCAATGACGACCTCGTTGCCTTCGGCGATCAGATCGACGATGGGCTTCGCGGTCTCGCGCACCAGCGCGAGCTGCTCAGCCGGCGTATTGCCCAGGGCGTTGCCGCCGAGAGCGATCACAATTCTTTTACCCATAATCAAAATCCTCTTTTATTGCAATGGCGGGAGCATCGCTCCCGCCATATCTTAATTAGAACATCTTCCGCATTAGAACATCTTCCGCTTGTTGTCGGCAGCGTCGAGATCCATCAGCGCGTTGACGGGGTCCTTGACCTGCGCAAGGAAGATCATAGCAGCGATGATGTACGGCTTGTAGGAGGCCTGCTTGTACAGCGGCACCAGATAGCGGTCGAACACGGAGTTGTCGACCTCGCCCTCGGGGCAGCTGAGGCCGGAGATGTCGGCGGGCAGGCAGTGCAGATACAGGGCCTTGCCGTCCTTCGTCAGCTTCATCATTTCCTCGGAGCAGGTCCAGTCCTTATGCTCGGCGTTCTGCGCCAGCAGCTCCTTTTCCAGCTCGTCGATGCCCTTCTGGTCGCCCTTCACATACAGCTCGGAGCGCTTTTCCATCGCCTTGAACGGCGCCCAGGACTTCGGATAAACGATATCGGCGTCCTTGAAGGCCTCGGCCATGGAGTTGGTCTTGTGGAACTTGGAGCCGTACTTTTCGCAGTTCTGACGGGCGATCTCTTCGATCTCCGGGAACACGTCGTAGCCTTCCGGATGGGCCAGCGTGACGTCCATGCCGAAGCGGGTGAACAGGCCGATGACGCCCTGCGGGACGGACAGCGGCTTGCCGTAGCTGGGGCTGTAGGCCCACGTCATGGCGACCTTCTTGCCCTTGAGGTTCTCCACGCCGCCGAAGTAGTGGATGACGTGCAGCATGTCGGCCATGCACTGCGTCGGATGATCGACGTCGCACTGGAGGTTCACGAGCGTCGGTCTCTGCTCGAGGATGCCGTCGCGGTAGCCTTCTTCCAGCGCGTCCATGAACGTCTTCTGATACTCATGACCCTGATGGATGTACATGTCGTCGCGGATGCCGATGACATCGGCCATGAAGGAGACCATGTTGGCGGTCTCACGGACGGTCTCGCCGTGCGCGATCTGGCTCTTCTTCTCGTCGAGGACCTGCTCCTCAAGGCCCAGCAGGTTGCAGGCGGAAGCGAAGGAGAAGCGGGTACGGGTGGAGTTGTCGCGGAAGAGGGAGATGCCAAGGCCGGAATTAAAGACCTTGGTGGACTTGTTGCGCTCGCGCAGGTCGCGCAGGGCGTCGGCTACGGTAAAGACGGCTTCGATCTCGTCGTCGGTCTTGTCCCACGTCCAGAAGAAGTCGGTCTTATACATGTTGTTGATGTGCAGCGTCTCAAGATGTCTTGCCAGTTCAACAGTCTTGCTCATGTTTTTTCTCCTTTGTTATAAGCGATTCGTTTTGTGTCGGGCGGACAGCGCCGTCCGCCCCTGCGGAACAAAATACTTACTTGATATCATTTCCGGTGAGTTCCTGACGGAAGCTCGTGGCGGAGCCGTCCTTGTTCTCGGGCTTGTACAGGCCGGGAACGGCGGCATACAGCGCGGCGCAGACGACGAGGTCCTGCTTCCAGGTGATCTCATTGGGCGCATGCGCCTGAGATTCGGCGCCGGGGCCGAAGCCGACGCAGGGGATGCCGTAGCGGCCCTGGATGGAAACACCGTTGGTGGAGAAGGTCCACTTGTCGGTCAGCGGACGGCCCTCGCGCTTTGCGCGCGCGGTCTCGTCGGCCCACAGACGGGTGTCGCCCCACAGCGCGTGGTGCGCATCGACGAGCGCCTGAACGTGCGGCGCGGATTCCTTGTTGATCCACGTCGGGAAGAAGCACTCGGTCTCGTAGACGTGGCCCGTCCATGCGGGACGGTCGTACATATACATGGAGACCTTGACGTCCTTGGCATACTTCTTGCAGGCGGGCAGATCCTCGATCTCCTTGAGGCAGGACTTGTACGTCTCGCCGGCCGTCATACGGCGGTCGATGGAGATGGAGCAGGAGTCGGCGACTGCGCAGCGGCTGGGGCTGGTGTAGAAGATCTGGCTGGTGGTGCAGGTGCCGCGGCCGAGGAAGCGGGCGTCCTCATAGTGCTCGGGATTGTACTTCGGGTCGAGCATCTTGACAAGACCCTTGATCTCCTTGTCGTCGGAAGCGTCGTTCTCGTTGAGGTCGCGGACGTTGAGGATGACCTCGGCCATCTTGTGGATGGCGTTGTCGCCGCGCTCGGGCGCGGAGCCGTGGCAGGAGATGCCGTGCATATCGACGCGGATCTCCATACGGCCGCGGTGGCCGCGATAGATGCCGCCGTCGGTCGGCTCGGTGGAGATGACGAACTCGATCTTGCTGCGTGCGTCCTCGGGGCCGTTAAAGTATTCGTTGACGATGGACTGCCAGCACATGCCGTCGCAGTCCTCTTCCTCCACGGAGCCGACGACCA
>ENA-ORML01001424-ORML01001424.1-human-gut-metagenome-genome-assembly--contig:-NODE-1424-length-20539-cov-16.073326_pt1 | contig 20539 bp, 14 predicted proteins | sample MGYA00242103_ERZ508995 | MGnify/ENA primary metagenome ERZ508995 (study PRJEB26280, sample SAMEA2338702) | human gut metagenome | biome: human gut; feature: human-associated habitat; material: faeces... | reverse complement strand
GAAGCCCGGCAGCAAAAGAAGCATCCGGATTCCATGATGTCCCAGCAAGCATATACTATGCAGATGCTGTAGCGTGGGCAGCGGAAAATGACATCGTCAATGGCTGCGGCGGCGGACGGTTTGCGCCGGATGACGCGATCACAAGAGAGCAGCTCGCAGCAATTCTGTACCGCTACAGCCGCTATTGCGGCCAGAGTACTGCTGTGACTGCATCACTGGACAGCTTCTCTGACGCGGCCAGCGTGAGCGGCTATGCACGCGAGGCGCTGGCATGGGCATACGAACAGGGAATCGTGCGCGGCACAAGCGGCAATCGGGTCAATCCGACCGGCTTTGCAACCCGCGCGGAGACGGCGGCAATGCTGCACCGCTATTTGAAAAAGTAAAACCATTTGGATAAACGGAATCCGGCAGACGTGCAAATTGTCTGCCGGATTCTGATAAGGAGAAAGAATATGGAGTTTCCCGAATCGTTTATTTACGCAGGCCCGGCGTTTTCTGCACCGGAGCAGCCCGTCCCCGCACCGTATTTCCGCAGACAGTTCCGACTTGAACGTGTGCCGGAGCAGGCGGAACTTTTGATCTGCGGCATCGGCTTTTATGAGCTGTATGTGAATGGGCAGCGTATCACCCGCGGCCGTCTGGCACCGTACATTTCTTCACCCGATGTTGCAGTTTATTATGACGCATACGATGTTGCGCCGCTCCTCAGAAGCGGAGAAAACGTAATTGGAGTTTGGCTTGGAAACGGCTTTCAGAACAATCCGGGCGGCTATGTCTGGGATTTTGACAAGGCGCGCTTTCGCGGTGCGCCGCGTTTTGCGCTGCGTCTGGACGAATGCAGCGGAGAGAAACGGCAGGCCATTTTGGAATCGGATAAGGCGTTCCTGACCGCTCCGTCGCCGCTTTTGTCCGATGACTACCGTGTGGGCGAGACTTATGACGCACGGAAAGAAAGACCGGACTGGCTGCTGCCGGGTACGCCGTCCGGCGAATGGAAGCCTGCGCTCTGCGCCGAGCGTCCGCGCGGGGAACGCGTTCTTCGCACGATCGAACCTGTTACGATCGAAAAGGAGCTGCGGCCTGTTTCCATCCGAAAGGTGGACGATGGATATCTGTACGATTTTGGCGAGAACAACGCGGGCGTGTGCCGCCTGCATGTGACGGCCGAGGCAGGACAGACAATTACGATGCACCACGGCGAGCATCTGATCGACGGAAAGCTTGATCTGACAAACCTGACCTGCGACCGGACGACCGGCAGCCAGAAGGATGTTTATATCTGCAAGGACGGCGAGAATGTCTACACGCCGACGTTTACCTATCATGGATTTCAGTATGTGTGGATTCGCGGCCTGCGCCCGGAGCAGGCAACAGAGGATGCGCTGACGTATCTTGTGATGCACACGCAGCTGCCGGTTCGCGGCGGCTTCCGCTGCTCGGATGAAACGGTCAACCGGATTCATGAAGCGTCCATGCGCTCAACGCTGTCCAATTTCGTCCACTTCCCGACAGACTGCCCGCAGCGCGAGAAAAACGGCTGGACGGCAGACGCTGCGCTGTCCGCAGAGCACACATTGCTCTATTTCGCGCCGGAGCGCTGCTATCATGAGTGGCTTCGGAATATCCGAGGCTCACAGGCACCAGACGGATCGCTGCCCGGCATCGTGCCGACGGCAGGCTGGGGCTTTGCGTGGGGCAACGGTCCTGCGTGGGACTGCGTGCTGTTCTGGCTTCCGTATACGCTGATGCAATACCGGAATGATCTGGATGCCGTGCGGAAAAACGCGCACTCCATGCTGCGCTATCTGGACTATCTCACGACAAAAATCCGCCCGGATGGTCTTGTGGCGTTTGGGCTTGGCGACTGGTGTCCGGCTGGCCGCGGCTGCGGCGACTATCTTGCGCCGCTGGAACTGACCGACAGCATTATGGCGATGGATATCTGCCGGAAAGCGGCAGAAATGTTCCGCAGGATTGGCAGACAGAAGCAAAGTGCCTTTGCCGCAGAGCTTGCCGATGCATTCCGGCAGTCAATCCGTTCGAATCTGATCGACTGGGAAACGATGCTTGTGAAGGGCAATTGTCAGACGTCACAGGCGATGGCGCTTTATTTCCATGTGTTTGAGGAAACGGAATGCGCACAGGCGTTTGCGCGGCTGATGGAGATCATTGAGACTGACGGAGAACGCATGAATGTCGGCGTGCTTGGCGGGAGAGTGCTGTTCCATGTGCTTTCTGCGTATGGGCAGAGCGCGCTGGCGCTGCATATGATCACAAGACCGGATTTTCCGTCGTATGGCAACTGGATCGCGCGCGGAGCAACGACGCTCTGGGAGGAATTCCAGCCGGAGCGCGATGAGGTGACCTCGCTCAACCATCATTTCTGGGGCAATGTGAGCAGCTGGTTTATGCAGGCACTCGCCGGCATTCGCTGCTTTCCCACGCAGAACCCGAACGAAATCCGCATCCAGCCGTTCTTTCCAGATGGCATGACGTTTGCCGAGGGGTGGCATCAGATGCCGCAGGGCCGTGTGTTTGTACGCTGGGAGCGCGCAGACGCACAGATCTGTCTGCATATTGAAGTGCCGGACGGCGTGCGCGGATGGATTGTTCTGGAGAGCGGATACAAATTTGCTGATACGGAAACGACGAAACGACCGCTGGAAAGCGGAAGCTTTTTCGCAAAAGATCATTAAACATTTGTTCCGGCGTTATCCTGGAACGGCGGCGGGAAATCCTGCCGACAACAGAATATTCCGAAGCGCACCATGAAACGTAATGAAGGAGCGCTGCGACCGAAAATGGCCGCAGCGCTCCCTTTGGTGCTCTTTAGGAAAATTCGGGGGTGGGATCACAATCCCAAACAACTGAATAACCAGCAACGCGGACAACGCCGCAGTTTGTTTCGACGCAAGACAGGCTGCCGTGGCTGGGGTTGAAAGCAGTAGAGCCCCCTTCCATGAGCTGTGAGAGCTGCCAAGCTCTGTCCGCGCTGTTCCCCATCGCCGGGGTGCGAGCTGCAAATACGGCGAAAAAAAAAACCATAGCGACCATACTAGCGACTACAAAAGGCAAAAATCCGAATTTCAAATTTTCATAGCGACTAATGTAGCGACTACGGAATCTGAGGTGCAGAAAATCTGGTTTTCATGTGTTGTACAAAACGAAAAATTGATTTTCCGTCTGGACGGCACAAGAATGAGACTACGTTTTAGGCTTTTCTTGCTGCGCAAGAAAAGCGCAAGCATCGCGTTAAGGAGGTAAACATGATGCCGAAACGACGAGCTAACGGCGAAGAGAATATTCGGAAGCGAAAAGACGGACGCTGGGAAGGCAGATATACGGCGGGTTATGACGCAAATGGAAAAGCAATCACGAAAAATGTGCTTGGAAAGACACAGGCCGAAGTCAAAGATAAATTGCGTGCGGCCATTGAGGACAGCAAGAAGCTCGATCCGGTGAAGGCTGGAAGTTATACGCTCGAACAGTGGCTGAAGCTGTGGTACTCCGTTTACGTCGAACTGCAGGTGCGATACTCGACCAGAGAGTTTTACCACAACGCCATTGACCACCACATCATTCCGAAGCTCGGAAATGTGAAGCTGGAAAAGCTGACAATGTTGCAAATTCAGCAATTTTACAATGAGCTGCTCAAGAGCGGTCGCGTGCAGAAGAAAAACCAGCCGGAGTTGAAAGAACATGGACTCAGCCCTCGCATGGTGCAATGCGTTCATGTGGTGCTGAATAAGGCGTTGGAACATGCGGTGGAGGAAAAGCTGATTCTTGCAAATCTGGCTAAGAAATGCAAAATTCCGAAAAATACACGCAAGGCAATGAATATCCTGCCGGAAGCGTTGATCGGCCCATACCTGAGCGCGGCGAAAGAGCATGGAATTCTCGCGCCGATGTATCTGGAATTGACGACGGGCCTGCGGCGCGGAGAACTGTTAGCCTTGCGATGGGAGGACTTGGACGTTCAGAACCGCACGTTGTCCATCAACGAAAGCGTTGCGCGGCAGAACGGAAAACTGGTCATCAGCACGCCGAAAACGCCAAATTCCATCCGCACAGTCCTATTGCCGGAAGACACGGTGAAACTTCTTGTTGAGGAACATGAAAGACATCCGGCAAATCCGTATTTGTTCCCATCTCCGCGCACGGGAGAGACGTGGGATCCGGATGGATTCCGCAGACTTCACGACAGGATCATCAAGGTGATTGGCGCGGAACATGTGAGATTTCATGACATGCGGCATACATTTGCAACGTTATCACTGAAAAGCGGCGTGGATGTGCGAACCTTGTCTGAAACGCTGGGACATTTCAGTGCGGGATTTACGCTCAGCACCTATGTCCACTCGACACCGGGGATGAAACAGAGCGCGGCGGACGCGATCGGAAACACCATCCGAAATGCAATCTGACCCCAAAATCAAAGCGGCGGCTGCAACTTGCAGCCGCCGTTAAAATATTCGGAAAATGATTGAAAAATAGTATATTCGTGCTATTTATGTCAAATAAATCTCAATAAATCCACCGCGTTTTCGCGCCCGTTTGGGTCAAATCTGGGTCAGGTCGCATGACTGCAAGAAAGCGGCTGATTTTCGAGAAAGGAAAGTGGAACGATAAGCGGGATACTCCGGCGGCTGCGCCGCCTCCGTGCCGATTGCATTTTCTTATGTTTTCTGCATTGCATGCAGAAAAAGCGGCGCTTTTGCGCCGCAAAAATGCATTCGGTCGAACCACAGCGTTTCTCGCGCCACGTATGCCCAGCCAAAACAAAAAAGCCATTCCTTACGGAATGACTTTTTTGTTTTGGTGGAGATAAGCGGGATCGAACCGCTGACCTCATGACTGCCAGCTGCCATCGGTTCGTGATATTGAGCGTTTTTACGTCTAATCCGTCCGTTCTGTCAACGAAAAGTGCGGGATTTTACAAGGCTTTGGCCACTGCGTCCACATGCTTTCACGCACACTTGGGTCACAATCTGGGTCAGGGCAGTCAGGCGACTTTGGAGAGGTTCTGCCGGAGTGGACATGGATTGTAACTTGAATTTTGTCGATAGTCAAGTCATGAAAGAGAAGAAATCGCCCCACGCGCAGCACAGCAGCCCTCGTTTCGTAACTTCAAAAATGCAAAACATATTGTGTCAAAAACGCAAAATAAAAAATATCAAAAATGCAAAATTCATATTGACAATGCCTTCGCGGTATTCTATACTTTGAAAAACAGCTTGTGAGGGAGTGTTCGTATGCCGGAATATTTACCCCGTATAGTTGACCGTGAGCTGGAACTTCGTTTGCAGGCCAGCGGCGCGACGCTGATCGTCGGTCCGAAGTGGTGCGGAAAAACCACGACCGGTGAACAAAAAGCAAAAAGCATTCTAAAAATGCAGGACCCTGATAAAAAGGACGGTTATCTGGCTACGGCTGCGGTCAAACCATCGCTTTTGCTGAAAGGTGAAAATCCCCGACTGATCGACGAATGGCAAATTGCGCCGGTGCTCTGGGATGCCGTCCGAACGGCTGTTGACCAGCGTCAGGAAGACGGTCTGTTTATCTTGACCGGTTCAACCTCTGTCGATGACAAAAACATCATGCACACCGGAACCGGGCGGATTGCCAGAATGAAAATGTATCCCATGAGCTTGTATGAATCCGGGGAATCCAATGGGCAGATTTCATTACGCGCTTTGTTTCAGGACGCTTTGCTCGATATAGACGGCATTTCCAGCCAGCTTTCGATCGAGCAACTTATTTTTGCCGCCTGCCGAGGCGGATGGCCGGCCACACTGCGGCGAAAGAATCCGAAGGCGCAGCTTCTGACTGCACGCGATTATATCAGCAATATCTGCGAGTCTGATATTTCTACTGTTGATGGTGTCCAGCGCAATCCGACGTGGACGGGCTTGATCCTGCGTTCATATGCCAGAAATATTTCAACACTTGCGAAGAAATCCAATATTCTGAAAGACATCACTGCAAACGCAGACAGCATGACCATGCCCACCTTGGATTCCTATTTGAACGCACTGAAAAAGCTGTTTGTTATTGAGGATGTTGAAGCATGGTGCCCAGCGATTCGTTCGGCAACAACGATCCGCTCCGGGAAAAAGCGGGAGTTTACAGACCCATCCATTGCGGTTGCAGCAATGGGTCTTACGCCGGAGTATCTGGTGCAGGACCTGAAAACGTTCGGTTTCATTTTTGAGTGTCTCTGCATCCGGGACTTGAAGGTTTACTCGTCTGCCCTCGGCGGCAAGGCTTCTTATTACCACGACCGTTCTGATCTGGAAGCGGACTGCGTACTTCACCTGTCTGATGGCCGGTATGCGCTGATCGAGTTCAAGCTCGGCAGCCGTGAAATTGAAGAAGGCGCACAGTATCTTCTTCAAATCAAACAGCTTCTACAGGCTGCAAATGCTTCCGGTAAAACAAACCTCCGTGAACCAGATTTGTTGATGGTCATTACCGGCGGCGAACTTGCATACACGCGGCCGGACGGCGTAAAAATTATCCCGATTGGCTGTCTGAGGGACTGAGCATGGAGCGTTTGCTCATAAGAACGTAACTACGCACCGCCGCTATATCCCGAAATATTTTTCAAAAAAACTGCGCAAGCCGCTGGATGATCGTTTTCTTCTTTTCAGTGCGATTGCCGCCGCCAAAGCGGGAGACAGGCGGCAGGATCTGGTCAATATCCGTGCCGGTCGTTTTGAGCGCACCGTCGCGGAAGGCATTGGCGACGAAGTGCTGCGCTTCGGTGGGCTTCAGCTTTTCTTCCGTGATAATTTTTGCTAATTCCTGCTGCTTTTGCTGCTGAACGTAGCTTTGCCAATCGCAGTCAACATCCGTTGCGGCGTTGACGGTGTTGATAAAGCCGTGGATCAGATCTTTCTTGCTGTGCAGTTGGATGCTGGAGTCAATCACCCTGTCGATCGTGTCGAGAATGCGCTTATTCTAGTCTTTGTTTTGGCTTCAATCCTCGTGTCCTCTTTACTAACAAGAGCATAATTTCATCGACCGATTGCTCATAAATTGGCTTGCATTTTTACTAATTATAATTTCCACTATTTACTCTTTCACTTCACTATAATGCACTTATTGTATAAGCACATTATAGTCTTTTCGACCGCGATAGTCAGCAGAGGAAATAACAGCCGGGGCAAAGGTAAGCCGCCGATAAATGGCGGTGCTGGTGCACCCTTGACAGATAGCTCCGGGCAGTTCCGAACGATATGCGTCGAGGAGGGATATACCATCCGATCTATGTTAGAGGGAAAAGTTTGGGACAATTTGTTCCAAAGTTTAAGAAAATGACGATGTCGCAGGTTATTTGCAGATGACGTTAGTTTTACATTGCTTTTGTGTTCGTGTGCGGACGAGGAAATATGTTGATAATTATGCAGAAATATAGTATTATTTTTTTAAAGGAGGGGAACTTATGGCTCTTTCAAATACATATACCGTTGTCAATGGTCAGCTGCCTGAGTTCTTTCAAAAAATACAAGATGGTCAGGCCCCTGATAAGTTTACCCAGCAACATCTTAAAGATATTGGATTTACCTCAACAAACCACAGAGCATTTATTCAAATTCTTAAATCGTTGGGTTTCTTAACACCAGATGGTACTCCAACACAACGATATCATGAATACCGCAATCGCGCTGTCTGCAAAAAAGTAATGGGCACAGCAATAAAAGAAGCGTATTCAGATTTGTTTGTCATAAAAGAGAAACCTACAGCAAACGACAAAGACATAATACAAGGAAAATTCAAGAGTTCATTTAACACATCAGATTTAGTTGCAGAGCGTCAAGCAAAAACATTTCTTGCTCTTCTTGAATTAGCAGATCTCGATGTGCCGGATACTCGTAAAAATGAGCCGTTACCTAGAGACCATGTCCAAGAAACTCATCTAACGGAACACGACACTTCTCCTACCGAAAGAACTGATCCGCAAATTGTGACCTCTAGGAGTAAATCCCCCAGTTTGCACTATAATATCGAAATTCATTTGCCAGCCACTAAAGATATTGAAGTATATAATGCGATATTCAAATCAATAAAGGAGCATTTATTTGATTGATAATTCTACATCTTTAAGGGATTTTTTATTTCGCGGGTTAATGTTGGAATCAGAAGCAGAGCGATTTCAGTCTGCTGGAATTCAAATAGGCGCATCTGCGTCTAATTCAGATCAACACCTATTGGCTGAAGCTTTGGCACCGTTTAGTGTCTCGCGGAGAAACAATGCACTAGAAATGGCCCGTTTGTATGCTTTGCTACATTGTTTCGAAAATGAAGTCCGTTCTCTCATTAGGGATACTCTCCTTGAGAAAGAAGGGCCGGACTGGTGGGCAAAACTATCCTCCCGTGTTAGAAATCACGCAGAGAGTCGCCAAAAAACGGCCTTTAAAGATAGTTGGCTTGAAGGAGAAAAAGAGGACTCTCTGGGTTATGTTGACTTTGGGATGTTAGCTACCATTATGGTTGAAAAGTGGGAATATTTTGAAAGCATAATCCCTTCCCAGCATTGGCTAATGCAACGAATGGAAGAACTTGAAAAAGCTCGCAATTTTATTGCACATAATCGGATGCTGCTTCCTAGTGAGTTTCAGCGAATGTATATGTATATAGCAGATTGGAACCGCGTAATTGGCCTTTAATTGTGGAAATACTGATTGCCGGCTATCCGAATACCATTTTTGTTGTTCTAATTTTGTGGAATCTAATAATTACACTTCCATCAAAAACCGGCAAGTTTCCGTAGAAACTTGCCGATTCTTAATTTTATTCGGTTGTTTCTTCGCGCAGCAAGTCTTTGAACAAGACGCTCATGTAATCGCTGCGGCCATACAGAACACGGTCAATGTAGACATCGTTGCCTTGCACACGGTAAAACACCATATAATTGCCGCTGACAAGAAAACGATAGTCAGTTCCTACATCTGCAATAGAGGATAACGGGGTTCCCATTTCTGCGAAATTTTTCAACGGGTCAACCGCATCCATAATGCGATCAATCACGCGCTCCGCGGCAGAACGATTTTGAAGTTCCGATACGATGTAATCCCAAATGTCATCCAGATCACGACGGGACTCGGGTGAATAATGAATTTTATTCTTCATTCGCTCTTGCGCGGAAATGCGCCCTGATATCGTCCGGTGTCAGCCAGCCTTCCGTTTCGCCGGAGTGACGGCCTTTTGCAAGCTCATTCATCAGACGGATGGTCGCCTGTGTTCTCTCATAGTCCTGCATATCCACAATAGCGTACCGCCCGCGCCCGTTTTTCGTCAAAAAGACAGGAGCGCCCACGGCCACATCATGCAGTACCTCGCTGTAATTTCGCAGGTCAGAAATGGGTTTAATGTTCGGCATATCTATCAGCTCCTTTCAAACACAGTATACCCCATTCCGCTGTAAAATTCAACAGCAAGTTTACAGCAAACATATTTGTGGAAATATGTCTGCCCATATATTAGAATTAAAACAAATACCTCTTGCCGACTGCCAGCAAACCGTTGATATATCTGTAGTTTCTGAAATTCTAAATTACACTCCGACCATTGCTCATAGTCAAATCGTGAAAGAGATGAAATCATACTTCAGCTAATAATTTATGCAACATCCCCCGACGAGAACTGATTACGGTCCGTCGGGGGGGATTTTTATGCCTTTTTATATTGAATCAGTGCGACCAGAATGTCTGCCAACGCCTTTTGATCATTCACAGGCTGCTCCTGCAAAAGTGCATAGCACCGCGCGGGAAGATTATTTTCCTGCTGCTCGATGCTGATATTTTCAAAGAGTCTGGAAAGAGAAACACCCAACGCCCCGGCGATTTTTGAAATGCTTTCAATCGTGGCGTTCTTTTCGCCGCGCTCCAACTGGCCGATATAGGTGTGGTGGACATCTGCCTTTTCGGCCAGATATTCCTGACTCCAACCCTTTTGGTTGCGATACGCGCGAATCCGATCTCCGATAATCTTTGCAATGCTCATGCCTGTTCACCTCTATCAATGACTATAAGTATTATTCGTCAATAGAAAACAGACTATTGATATTTTTATGCGCGGAATGTATACTATAAATATTAAATTTGGAATTTTGATGACTATAAACAAGAATCGTGCGGTGAGGGAACGGAATGAAGATCATCAACAATATTACGGAGAAGCTGTCAGACGAACTGAAACAGGATCTTCGTGCAGGCAGCAGGCTTTCTATCGCGGCTGCCTGCTTTTCAGTCTATGCCTTTGAAGAGCTCAAGACGCAGCTGCTCCAGATCGATGCGCTGCGCTTTATTTTTACGTCTCCGACCTTTTTGGCAGAGCAGCCAAAGCAGGAGCAGCGCGAGTTTTATATCCCGCGGCGCAACCGAGAAAAGGCGCTGCACGGCAGCGAGTTTGAAATTCGCCTGCGCAATGCGTTTACGCAGCGTGCCATCTCCAAAGAATGTGCCGACTGGATTCGGCAGAAAGCCGTCTTTAAGTCCAATAGCACAGACGAACAGATGCCGGGATTTCTGACGGTGGACGGCGACGCGCCCAGTGCCTACGCACCCATCAGCGGCTTTACGCGCGCCGAGCTTGGCTGTGAACGCGGCGGCAATATGTTCAGCATGATCAACAAAATTGAAGCGCCGGAGAGCAAGGCATACTTAACGCTCTTTGACCAGCTCTGGGCAGACCGCAGAAAAATGAAGGATGTGACGGAGCAGGTACTCGAACGTATCACTACTGCGTACCGGGAAAACAGCCCGGAGTTTCTGTATTTCTTCGCGCTCTACCATATTTTCAGCGATTTCCTGACCAATGTATCTGCCGACGATCTGCCGAACGATACCAACGGTTTCCGCGAGAGCAAGGTCTGGAACAAGCTTTATACATTCCAGAAGGATGCCGTTCTTGCGATTATCAGTAAGCTGGAACAGTATAACGGCTGCATTCTGGCGGACAGCGTCGGCCTCGGCAAGACATTTACTGCGCTGGCTGTTATCAAATATTACGAAAACCGCAATCTGCGCGTGCTGGTGCTCTGTCCCAAGAAGCTTGCGGACAACTGGACGACCTACAAAGCGAACTACGTCAACAATCCCATTGCGGCGGATCGGCTGCGCTATGACGTTTTGTACCATACGGATCTATCACGTTCCGGCGGCTTCTCCGGCGGAACAGATCTCTCGAAGCTGAATTGGTCTGCGTATGACCTTGTGGTGATCGATGAATCGCACAATTTCCGCAACGGCGGCGACGCCGACAAAGAGGGCAAGGAAAACCGCTACACGCGGCTTATGAACAAGGTCATCCGTCCGGGCGCAAGGACACGGGTGCTGATGCTGTCGGCAACACCTGTGAATAACCGCTTCTATGACCTGCGCAACCAGCTCGCGCTGGCCTATGAGGGCAACAGCAGCGCGTGGGCGAACAAGCTTTCCACGCACCGGAGCGTGGAAGAAATCTTCCGCAACGCGCAAAAAGCCTTTAACGCGTGGAGCAATTCCGATGCAGAGCTGCGCACAACAGACCAGCTGATGCGGATGCTGGATTTCGATTTCTTTGAGATTCTGGACAGCGTCACGATTGCGCGTTCCAGAAAGCACATTGAAAAATATTACAACATGAATGAAATTGGCCACTTCCCAACGCGTCTGCCGCCGATTTCCAAGCGGCCGCCGCTGACCGACCTGTCTGACGCGATTACATACGGTGAAATTTACGACCTGATTATCAGCCTGACGCTGAGCATTTACACGCCGTCCAACTACATTCTCCCCAGCCGGATGGCAAAGTACGCCGATCTGAACCATGAGGGCAAAAACAGCCTGACGCAGGCAGGGCGTGAACAGGGCATCCGCCGATTGATGAGCATTAACCTGCTCAAGCGGCTGGAAAGCTCGGTGCATTCGTTCCGCCTGACCTTGCAGCGCATTCAGAAGCTGATTGCGGACACGCTGGAAACGATCAACGCCTTTGATCCCAACCAGACGATGGAATTGCAGTATCTCACAGCCGGAAGCACGGACCTTGACGCGGATGATGCGGAAAATGATCTGCTGGCCGTCGGGAAGAAGGTGCATATTGCACTTGCAGATATGGACTATCTGACATGGCAGCAGGATTTACAGGCGGATTTGCAGATTCTGAACCTGCTCGTCGGCATGGTTGCTGATATTACGCCCCAGCACGACAGCAAGCTGCAAATGCTGCTTGCGACGATTGCCGGAAAGATCGCGCAGCCAATCAACCCCGGCAACAAAAAGGTCATTATTTTCACAGCGTTTTCCGACACGGCGGAATATCTGTTTACGAATATCAGCACATACGCGAAAGAAAACTATGGCCTCAATACCGCGCTGGTGAATGGTTCGGTCGATGGGCGGACGAGCGTTCCGAAGTTCAAGGCAGACCTTAATAACATTCTGACCTGTTTTTCGCCCATTTCCAAGGACAAGGCCGCGCTTATGCCGGACGGACCGGACATCGACATTCTGATTGCGACGGACTGCATTTCAGAGGGTCAGAATTTGCAGGACTGCGATTGCTTGGTCAACTATGACATTCACTGGAACCCAGTGCGGCTGGTGCAGCGGTTCGGGCGGATCGACCGCATTGGCAGCCGCAACGATAAAATCCAGCTCATCAACTTCTGGCCGGACCTCGACCTCGATTCGTATATCAATCTGAAAGCGCGTGTGGAGCTGCGCATGAAAGCGCTGGTCATGACGTCCACAGGCGACGACAATCTTCTCTCGCCAGAGGAACAGGGTGATCTGGAATACCGCCGCCAGCAGTTACAGCGATTGCAGACGGAGGTCGTTGATCTGGAGGAAATGGGCACAGGCGTTTCCATTACAGATTTGGGACTGAATGAGTTTCGCATGGAGCTTCTGGAATACAGCAAAACGCACCCGGAGCTGGAAAACAGTCCGGGCGGCATCAGCGCGGTCGCGGCAGCAACGCCGGACGCGCCGCCGGGCGTGGTGTTTGTGCTGAAAAACGTGCATAACGAGGTCGACGCCGACCAGCGCAACCGCCTGCACCCGTATTACTTGGTCTACTTGAGCGAGGAAGGCGTCACAGTTCACGACCACCTTTCCCCCAAAGACACGCTAGACGCGATGCGGCAGCTTTGCCGGGGAAAGGACAAGCCGATTGAAGCACTCTATCAGGCGTTCAATCGGGAAACGATCGACGGGCGGGATATGTCCGTGTATTCCGGACTGCTGGAGGACGCGGTGCTGTCCATTCTGGACGCAAAGGCGGACAGCGACCTCGACAGTCTGTTTACCGCCGGCGGCACGAGCGCATTACTCAGTCAGGTGTCCGGGCTGGACGATTTTGAACTGATCTGCTTTTTGGTCGTGCGGGAGGAACCGTCATGCTGAATCTGCCCAGCTCCACAGAATTTGGCCGCCGTGTGCCGAAACAGAAGTTTTATGAGCATCTGGACGTGTCCCCGGAGGTCAAGCGGCTTTTTATCGACCAGATCAAACTGATCACATGGGCGAACAAGCTCTCGCCGCAGACGATGAACCTCGGCGCGGGGCAAACGGTCACGGAAATCGAAGTGTTTCATATCCGCCTGACTGGGCAGGAGCTTGATAAGCGGACACTGGAGCTGATGGACAGGCAGATTCCGTATCACATTCTGTTTGTGCTGGAGCGGCCGGACGGACAAATGCAGCTGCGCATCAGCTATAAGGAGGCGGCGCAGTCCGGCGACAACGCGTTCCGCCTGCGGCAGAGCTACGCCACGGAATTTGCGCCGCCGGAAAGCCTGACGCTCCCGCTGGACGCGCTGGACATGGACAGCCTGTATGCGTCCGTCGTCCGCGCCATCGCGGGCGACGCGCTCTCTGCCCCAGAGCAGCCTTTGGAGCAGGCCGTTGCGCAGGCGCAGGAAAAAGAAAAGCTCCAGCGGCAGATCACGCAGCTGAAAGCAAAGATGAAGAAAGAAAAGAATTTGGGAAAGCAGATGGAATTAAGGAGAGAGATTAGACGATTGGATGAGTCGTACATTGAGCTGTAATGCTGTTATAGATGCACAAGAGAATATCCCAGATATACTATATCGCTTTTATTCGCTGAGCAGTGAACCTAGTCAATCTGTACAAGAGCTAAATGAAAGTAAATTTGATGCACTAAAGAAAAATGAAATCTGGATGTCTGCGCCAGATGCACTAAATGATCCGTTTGAACTTGCAACTTTATATATTGACTACAGAAAGGGTTATCCGAAAGAAATTTGTGATTATTTTTCAAATAAGCTAAATGAATGCCGAAAGGATGTAAGAATTGCATCATTTAGTGAAAATGATTTCTCATCGATGCTTATGTGGGCGTATTATGCGAATAATCATCAGGGCTTTTGTGTCGAGTATAAAGTGCAAAAGAAAACGTATATCCAGAAAGTAACCTATTTAAGCAAACGATATGGCCTGATCAACTCTGTTATCAGATACTTCTGGGAAGAAATGAATCAAGAGGAAAGGCGAGAATTTGAAGAATTATTATCAATAACAAACAGGATGAAGGGAATCGAATGGAAAAATGAACGTGAATTTCGAGTCATACTATCGGCAGACGAGATAAGACAGATATCTGATACTGGCGGTTTGGTTTCGCTGGAAAGTGTTGGACTAATCCCTATGAGAATCATTCTTGGAATGAAATGCAGTGAAAGCCACAAACGTCGGTTGATGGACATCGGAAAAACGCTAGGTTGTCCTGTTGTTTCTGCAACTATGAGCAATAATGAATATAAAATGGTGGTAAAATGCAATGAATAAGCTGAAATTTGAAACACCGGACATGGTGACAGAAAACATAGACAAAATCGCTGCCCTGTTCCCCTCTGCGATTACGGAGATGCGGGGCGAGGATGGCGAGATCAGGCGCGGGGTCAATTTTGAGGTTTTGAAGCAGCTTTTGAGCCGGGATGTGGTGGACGGCGATGAGTGCTATGAATTTACATGGGTGGGCAAGAAAGCGGCGATGGCCGAAGCGGCGCGGCCGATCACCAAAACGCTGCGGCCCGTAAAAGCGGACAGTTGCGACTGGGATACCACGGAGAACCTCTATATCGAGGGCGACAATCTGGAAGTCCTGAAAATCTTGCAGGAGAGCTATCTCGGCAAGGTCAAAATGATCTATATTGATCCACCGTATAATACGGGCAGCGACAAGTTTACATATCCTGATAATTACAGGCAGACGTATTCTGAGTACGAAGAAGACGCTGGTATATTAGATGAGGACGAAAACTATTTATTTAAAGAAAACACGCAAAACGAGCCCCATTTCCACTCAATTTGGTGTTCAACTATGTATTCTAGATTGTTGCTCGCGAGAAATCTTCTGAAAGAAGATGGTTGTATTTTTGTTTCCATTGATGATAACGAGCAAGAGAACATGAAGAAAATGTGCGATGAAGTGTTTGACGCGGCAAACTATTTGGCGTCGTTCAAGTGGAACAGAACCGCAAAAGCACCAAGTCTATCAGATAGCATAAGAATTAAATACGAGTATGTTTTAGCTTATACAAGAGGTACGCGAGTTAAGCTTTTGGGAAAGAAATCGTATAATACCGAAGCCCCACTTTTGAATATTGCGAACAAACCATCAGAGTTGATCTTTCCCGTCGGAAGTATTTTGGTGTCCGAGAATTTCCCAATAGGAGAATATTCCACAAAATATTGCGTTGAGTTATTAACACCGATATATGCAGAGAATGGCTTGAATTGTACGGATGTAAAAATCTCTGCCCGATTTAAATGGACACAAGGTACGGTAAATGAGTATCTAGCAAGCAATAGAAAATTTTTAATTAAAAAATCTCCAGCAACAATTTATTACCAACTATCAGAAGAAAATGCGTTTATCCCGCCAGCCGATATAATAAATGAAGAAGAATGTGGTGTAAAGAAAAATACAGATGCGAGTGCAGATTTGCTGGAAATGGGTATTCCATTTCAGTATTCAAAACCGGTTTCTCTTATTAAGTATTTAATAAAATCATTAACATATAACGCAGATAGTGATATCATCCTAGACTTCTTCTCCGGCTCTGCCACCACCGCCCATGCGGTCATGCAGCTGAACGCCGAGGACGGCGGACATCGCAAGTTTATCATGGTGCAGCTTCCCGAAAAGTGCGACGAAGCAAGCGAAGCCTACAAGGCTGGCTACAAAAATATCTGCGAGATCGGCAAGGAGCGCATTCGCCGCGCGGGCGACAAGATCAAAGCCGAGCACCCGGACGCAAAGCTGGACACTGGCTTCCGTGTGTTCCGCGTGGACGAGAGCAATATGGAGGACATCTATTACCACCCGGAGGAGCTGACGCAGACAATGCTGGGCGGCATGGTGTCGAACATCAAGCCGGATCGGACAGATCTGGATCTTCTTTATGCCTGTCTGCTCGACTGGGGCGTGGAAATTAGCCTATCGCATACGCAGGCGGTGATCGACGGCTGCACGGTACATAACGTGGACAACGGCGCGCTCTGCGCCTGCTTTGACGAGCGTGTGCCGCTCTCGGTCATAGACTACATGGCAAAGCAGCAGCCGCTGCGCGCCGTGTTCCGCGACAGCTCGTTCGCCGCAGACGACAGCAAGATCAACGTCACGGAGATATTCAAAAACCTCTCCCCGGATACGAAGGTGAAGGTGATCTGATGAAGCTGCAATTCAAGCACCAGCCATTTCAGGCCGAAGCCGCCGATGCCGTCTGCGATGTGTTCTGTGGCCAGCCGTACCGCACGGTGACGTATCGCCGCGATCTTGGTGATCTGACGGGCGTGCAGATGAGCACCTATGATACCGAGGTCGGCTTTCGCAATCAGCCGTTTGTGCCGGAGCTGACGAATCGGAAGCTGCTGGATAACCTGCGCACGGTGCAGCGCAGAAATGGTCTCAAGCCCTCGGACGAGCTGACCGGTCCTGGCGTCAATCTTTCCATCGAGATGGAAACCGGCACGGGCAAGACCTATACCTACGTCAAAACGATGTATGAGCTGAACAAGCGCTACGGCTGGAGCAAGTTCATCATCGTCGTGCCGTCTGTCGCCATTCGGGAGGGCGTCTATAAATCGCTCCAGACCACGCAGGAGCATTTTGCGGGCGAATATAATAAGAAAATCCATTTTTTCATCTACAATTCCGACCGCCTGACGGAAGTAGACCACTTTGCGTCTGACAGCGCGATCAACGTCATGATCATCAATATGCAGGCGTTCAATTCCAGCAAGAATCAGCGCATCATTGACAAAAAGCTCGACACCTTCCGCAGCCGCAAGCCAATCGATATCATTGCAAAGACGAATCCAATCCTGATTATCGACGAGCCGCAGAGCGTGGAGGGCAAACAAACCAAGGAAAGCCTCAAAAAGTTCCAGCCGCTCTTTACGCTGCGCTATTCCGCCACGCATAAGGAAAAATACGATATGGTCTATCGGCTTGACGCGCTGGACGCCTATAACCAGCATCTGGTCAAGAAAATTGCCGCCCTCGGCGTGACACTGGAGGGCAGCACGGCGACGAACGGCTATGTCTACTGCGAGGGCATTGATCTCTATAAGGATAAAGCGCCGACGGCACGCCTCGGCTTTGAGGTTAAGGGGAAAACTGGAACGAGGACGGTCGTGAAAAAGGTCTATGGCGGCGATGATCTGTATGACCTCTCCAACGGTCTGGCCGAATATGCGGATCGCTATCGGATTCTGCCAAACGGCATTGATGGCCGCGACAACTCGGTGACGTTCTTGAACGGTCTGAAAATTTATGCCGGGCAGATCTGCGGCAACGAGCAGCTGGTATCGCTCCAGCGGCGCATTCAGATCCGCGAGACGATCCGTACCCATATCCAGCGGGAGCGGGAACTGTATCCGCGCGGGATCAAGGTTCTGAGCCTGTTTTTCATTGACGAGGTTTCCAAATACCGCAGCTATGACGGCGACGACGATGCGGGGCGCAACGGCGAATATGCGCAGATGTTTGAAGAAGAATATGAAAACGTCGTCGGCAATTTGCAGCGCGAATTTGGCGATGATGCGTACATGGAGTATCTGAACAAAATCAATCCGCACCGGACGCATCAGGGCTATTTCTCCATCGACAAGAAAAAGGGCAAGAAGGCACGCTTCGTGGAGAGCAAGGTGGATCGCAAAACGCAGCTTTCCGACGACGCCGAAGCGTATGACCTCATTATGAAGGACAAAGAGCGGCTGCTCAGCATGGACGAGCCGGTACGGTTCATTTTCTCCCACTCCGCACTCCGCGAGGGCTGGGACAATCCGAACGTGTTCCAGATCTGCACGCTGAAAAAGCAGAGCGATTCGGACATCCGCAGCAGGCAGGAGATCGGCCGCGGCCTGCGCCTGTGCGTCAACCAGCAGGGCGAACGCATGGATGAGAGCGTGCTCGGCGGCGAAGTGCAGGAGCTTAACAAGCTGACAATCATTACAGATTTTTCGTTTGGCGAGTATGTGAAGGCGTTGCAGGCTGGGCTATCCGAAGTTTTGGCCGACCGGCCGCGCAAGGTTGAGCCGCAGTTGTTCCTGGGGAAAGATCTGCAAAATGCAAACGGCGAACCGGTGCGCGTCACGAAAGAACTGGCGGACGCCATTTATGAGGATCTGATTCAAAACGGCTATGTCCGTCGCGGAGAACTGACCGACAAGTATTACACGGACAAGCAGAACGGAACGGTGCAGGTGGCCGCGGAGGTGCAGGACTGTGCAGCGTCGGTCGTGCGCGTGCTCTCCTCGATTTTCGATGGCCGCAGTATGCTCCCGGAGGATGCCAACGGCGGCAATGTGGAAGCGCATCTGGATCCGGAGAAGCTGAAAAAGAAGGAGTTTCTTGCGCTCTGGAACAGAATCAACCATAAATCCGTCTATACAGTATCCTTTGATACGCAGGAGCTGATTCAAAATTCCATTCGGGAACTGGATGAAAAGCTGGATGTTGCACAGGTTGTGATCCGAAAGGAATACGGCGAACAGGCAGACCATTTGACCTCCAAAGAGCAGCTGGAAAACGGCGAGGGCTTCCGCAAGACAAAGACAGACCAGCAAACGCCCGAAACCGCGCCGCTTGGCAGTGTGCGGTATGACCTCATCGGGAAGCTGGTCGAAGAAACCGGACTCACGCGCGCCAGCATTGCTACAATTTTGCAGGGTATGTCGCCGCTCAAGTTTGCCATGTTCCGGAATAATCCGGAAGCGTTCATCCTGAAAGTGGGCCGGATCATCAACAATCAAAAAGCAACGATGATTGTGGAGCACATTACATACAACCGCCTGGAGGCGGCTTATGACAGCGACATTTTTGCTGCCGGAAAGCTGCGCGGAAAGCTGAATGTCAGCGCAATGCGCGCGGAAAAGAGTCTTTATGACCATGTGATCTATGACTCGGAAAACGAGCGGAAGTTTGCCGGAGAACTGGATATCAGCGAAAAAGTGGCTGTCTATGTCAAGCTGCCGAGCAGCTTCTTCATCTCCACACCGGTCGGACATTATAACCCGGACTGGGCCATCGCGTTTACAGAAGGCAGCGTCCGGCACATTTTCTTCGTCGCAGAAACCAAGGGCAATACGGATTCGTTGGAGCTGCGCGGCGTTGAAAACGCGAAAATCGAATGCGCACGCCGCCACTTCGCGGCAATCAGCAATGAAGAAGTTGTCTATGAAGTCGTGGACAGCTTTGAAAAACTGATGCAGAAGGTCATATAGTCCGTTTTTTGGACAGTTCGCGTGATAGAATATCCCTGAGAACAGGAGGTATGTTCTATGCTCTACGGCTCGCAGAAGCGATTTGACAAGAACGGTGACGGCAAGCTGAAGGGTGCCGAGTGGCAGCGGTGGTACCAGTACGCTTACGGTGATGAGATCGAAGCGAAGGAAAAGCGCAGACGCGCCAATACTGCTGAGCAGAAGCGTGCACAAATTGCAGCGGACTTTGCGGATCATGTCTCTGACCTCATCAACTGGATATATCGCGACCTTGCGCATCTGGAGGGCGAGCGTGAGGATCAGGCCATCCGCACGATGCACCTTGCTCTGTATGTGATCTCCGCTGCGCTTCAAACGCAGAAGGTCGATGAGAGTATGCGTTATCTTTTGCGCGCGTTCTGGAATGAGTTTCAGCCGACGCTGGGTGAGAGCGTTTATCAGGCATTGTGCGCGAAGCAGCTTCTGTTTGAAGAATACGGCGCGATCTCCGAAAGGCGTTTCGGTTCGTTCTGGAGAAATCTACTCGACAATCTGCCGCCGGAACGCCGCGTCGGGAAAGATGATGATTTGCAGGAGCTTCTGGACGATACGAACCGACTCTACAATTATTTCAGCAGCGATAGTACGCCGAAAATTGATTTTGCCGAGAAGATTGAACCGTACTGGGCGTCAGTTCGTCTGCCGGAAGAACCGGAAGAAGCCGAAGAATATGACGAAGATGAGGAACCGGAGGAAGAATCCAAGCCTTGGACAGATTTTTATGAAAAGACTGTGCCTGCGGGTAATGGCGGCGGATA
>ENA-ORML01001421-ORML01001421.1-human-gut-metagenome-genome-assembly--contig:-NODE-1421-length-20609-cov-15.393257_pt1 | contig 20609 bp, 19 predicted proteins | sample MGYA00242103_ERZ508995 | MGnify/ENA primary metagenome ERZ508995 (study PRJEB26280, sample SAMEA2338702) | human gut metagenome | biome: human gut; feature: human-associated habitat; material: faeces... | reverse complement strand
ACTAAAACGCCAGCTCTCGCATAACGAGAACTGGCGTTCTTTGACAGGCTGAAAAAGACCTTCGGCAGTGCCGAAGGTCTTTTTTCGTATGTACTTACTTTTTTTCGCCGTCGGGCAGCAGATTGGTCATGCTCTTCAGGCTGATGCCCAGCGTGGACATATTGTGCAGCAGGGCAGAGGTGGTAGGCGGCAGAATACCCGCCACACCCAGCACGATCAGCGAGAAGTTGAAGCTCACGATGAACCGGTAATTCCGGTGGATACGGACCATCAGCGCCTCGCTGAGCTTCCGCAGCGTCACCAACTCGAACAGATCCTCCGACGCGATGGTGATGTCGGCGATCTCACGGGCGATGGCGGCGCCGGTGGAAATGGCGATACCCGCGTCGGCTTCCGACAGGGCAGGGGAGTCGTTCACGCCGTCGCCCACCATGATGACGGTGCGACCCTTTGCCTTTTCCTCGCGGATAAAGGCGGCCTTGTCCTCCGGAAGAACCTCCGCGAACACGGCGTCTACGCCTACTTGCCGGGCCACGGCCTCGGCGGTCTTGCGGTTGTCGCCGGTCATCATCACTACCTTGGAGATGCCGCAGTCATGCAGCGCCTTTACGGCGGCGCGGGCTTCCTTCCGCAGCGGATCGTAGACGCAGATCACGGCGGCCAACTCTCCGGCGATGCACAGGTACAGGTGGGAATAGGCTTCCGGCAGGTTGTCGAATTTCTCCTGATCACCCTCCGGGATATGGCAGCCCTCGTCCTCAAATACGAAGTGGGCGCTGCCGATCAGCACCGATTTGCCCTCGACCATGCTGGAAATGCCGTGGGCCACCACGTACTGCACCTGAGAATGGTACTCCTCGTGGGAAAGACCACGCAGCTTGGCTTCCTCCACCACGGCATTGGCCATGGAGTGGGGATAGTGCTCCTCAAGGCAGGCGGCCAGCCGCAGCATATCCGGCTCCTTATAGTCGCCGAAGGTGATGATCTGGGCCACCTTGGGGGTGGCGTAGGTGAGGGTGCCGGTCTTGTCGAACACGATGGTGTCGGCCTTTGACACGGCCTCCAGAAAACATCCGCCCTTGACGGAGATGTGGTGGCTGGTGCTCTCCCGCATGGCGGACAGCACCGCGATGGGGATGGCCAGCTTCAGCGCGCAGGAGAAGTCCACCATCAGCACCGCCAGCGTCTTGGTGATGTTGCGGGTCAGCAGATAGGTCAGCGCCGTGCCGCCCAGCGTATAGGGCACCAGACGGTCGGCCAGACGGGCGGCCTTGTCCTCAGCGGTGGATTTCAGCTTTTCCGACTCCTCGATCATGTGAACGATGCGGTCGTACCGGCCGCCGCCGGACGCCTTGTCCACGCAGATAACGCATTCGCCCTCCTCGGCCACGGTTCCGGCATAGACATAGCTGCCGGGCCGCTTGGGAACAGGCATGGATTCGCCGGTCATGGAGGCCTGATTCACCATAGCCTCGCCGGATACCACCTTGCCGTCCAGCGGGATCAGGCTACCGGTACGGACGATCACGCAGTCGCCCGCCTTGATGTCGGAGATGGGGGTCAGTACCTCGGTATCGCCCACCTGAAGCCATACATGATCCACGTTCAGGCTCATGGCTCCGGCCAGATCGGCCACGGATTTCTTGTGAGTCCACTCCTCCAGTATCTCGCCCAGCCGCAGCATGAACATGACCGACCCGGCGGTGGAGAAGTCACCCCGTGCGATGGACACCGTCACAGCGGTGGCATCCAGCACTGCCACGGACAGCTTGCCGTGCCACAGCGCTTTCAGTCCCTCCTTGATGTACTTCACCGAGCGGAGAATAGACAGCGCCGTGGTGATGGGCACCGGCAGGAACAGCTTGGAGATGCACCGCCGCATGACGGTCATGGCCAGCTTGTCCTCAAACTCCCGGTTCAAAGCGCGGGAGGTGTGCTCCGGCACCAGATCCATAGTCTCGGCCTTGGGAAAGGAGAAAGCGGCCAGCGCGGCGATGACTGCGCCGCGCTGCGCGGAATAAAGCACCACGGCGTCCTGCGTCCGGTCATAGACCTTGACCTCCGTTACGCCGGGCACATTGCGCAGATAGTATTCCAGTACGTCCGCCTGATGCAGCGTCATCCGGGCGCACTGCATGTGCACCCGCAGACGCCCGGCGGATTCATGGAGAATTGTGCATTTCATGGTTATTCAGCGGTGGCTTCTTCCTCGGAAGTGTCCTCCACAACGGCGGCGGCCTCGTCCTCGGCGCGCTGCTCGTTGATGGCCTTGGCGTCGGAGTAAATGTCCTCCACGTTCTCACGGGCAGTGGTGACGGTCTTCATCACGCTGTCCTTGGCCCGCAGCACGGCGGCGGTGGTGTGGGTATAGGCCTTCTTGGCGTCCTTGCTGCTGAGCAGCTTGATACCGGCGGTGCCGAACAGCACGCCGGCGGCAAACATAGCAAGTTTTTTCATCGTAAATTACCTCCTGATTTTTCGATTTACGGGTGGTTTAAGTCCACCAACTTCATGACTGTAACATATCACAAGACGGGGAAAAATGCAAGTGTAAAGCAAAACAAAAGTGACAAAATTTCGGGGAAAAGGTAAGAGAAAAGAAAGAAAATTTGACAAATTATCATCCTTTTGACGCTGGTAAAAAAGCGGGCGCTCCGGCGGAAAAGCAGCAGCGCCAAAATCATATTTCCTGTGTCGTGCTGCAAATGGCTTGTGGGATATTGCCGGATTTCGCAAGGGCCTTGTCGAATCATTCTTGACAGTGAATGGCTTCGTCGATATGATAAGGGAAAGCTCATGCGCTATACCTCGACAGTGCTCACCGCCGAGGGCCACAGCTGAACCGATAAAAAAGTACCCGGATCACATCCGGGTATTTTTTTGCCATTATGCTGTTTCAGCAGGCTTCTTTTCCGTCGAAGGCCATGGAGTCCATCACATAGTCCTTGATATCGTCCACCAGCGCCAGATACTTGGGGTGATGGAGAAAGTCGTTCAAATATTCCGATCCGTCCAGATGGACGGCCATCATGATATCCGCATTGGAATCTCGTGCTGTCTCGCAGCGGTATACTTCTGCGTTGTGCAGGAAGGGAAGCGCCAGTTCCAGCTCTGCGCAAACCTTGCGGCAGCGAAAATAAATTTCGGTCACATCCGCGTTTCTTGTCAGCTTCAAAAGGTTGTAATGTACGATCATGCGTAGGGACCTCCTTTGTAAAATATTGCAATAATGTACCGCAGAATTTGGCAATTGTCAACCTTTTTCTTCGGCGATTTAGATAGATGAAGATGAATAAAATTGTGCAAAAGTTCCAAAAACAGAGAATGTGTTTTTTTTAACAATGAAAAGCGGGAACGAAATGTGCACGTTTTTTGCAAAAAAAATTTTTTCTGGATGCAAGGGGGACAGGCGTTTTTCGCTTCTGCGGCCGGGCTTGTATTTTCGGCGGGGATTTGGTACAATAGCAACCGAATTTGAGAAAATGAGGCAATGATATGGATGCAGTAACGCTGAAGCATGTGGATAAATCCTATACCTCCTACAGCACGGAGGTGGTGTTGACCGGACAGACACGCGAGAGCCGCACGCGGCAGGTGCTGAAGGATCTGTCACTGTCCTTTCCGGTGGGACAGCTGACGGTGATCGTGGGGCGCAGCGGCTGCGGAAAAAGCACGCTGCTGAAGCTGCTGGCGGGGAAGGAGCAGCCGGACGCGGGAGAGATCGCGATGCCGGAGGGCTGGCACAGCGCCATGCTCAGTCCGGAGCCCTATGTGATCTCTTGGACGAACGTGCAGCGCAACGTGGCCATGGCCTGCGGCGTAGGCAAGACGCCGGAGGAGCGCTACGAAAAGGCGCGGGATTTTGTCCGGCTGGTGGGGCTGGAGGACTATGCCGACCTGACCCCGGTGGAGCTGTCCACCGGCATGAAGCAGCGGCTGGGCCTTGCCAGAGTGCTGGCGGGGCAGGCGGAGCTGCTGTTGATGGACGAGCCCTTCGCGTCGCTGGACTTTTTGACGCGGGAGGAGCTGCAAACCCAACTGCTGGCCATCCAGCAGAAAATGCCCCGCACCATCATTCTGGTGACCCATCAGCTGGACGAAGCGGTGCTGCTGGGCCAGAAGATCATCGTCATGCATTCGGACAGCACCGTTCGGGAATTCGACCTGTCGGGCGAGCCGTACCCCCGCGACCTGAGCGCTCCGCAGATGCAGCAGCTGAAGCGGGAGATCACCGACGAGTGCCGGAAAGCGCAGGCGTAACGGCGAAAACGGCGGTTACGGGTGCGTTAAGAGTGTGTTATACTGTGGCTATCACAAAAGAAGGAGTGATCTCTCATGCGCCAGTATGTTGTTGACGCGTTTACCGACCATGTGTTTGCGGGCAATCCCGCCGCCATCTGTGTGATGGATCGTTGGCTGGATGAAAAGACCATGATGGCCATTACCATCGAGAATAACCTGTCCGAAACGGCCTTTGCTGTGAAGGAGGGGGAGAAGTACCATCTGCGGTGGTTCACCCCCGGCGGCGAGATCGACCTGTGCGGCCATGCCACGCTGGGTACGGCCTGCGCTATCATGACCTTTGTGGCGCCGGAGCTGACGGAGATCACCTTTACCACCCTGTCCGGCGACCTGACGGTGGTGCGCCGGGGCGACCTGTATGAGATGGATTTCCCTGCCTATGAACTGAAAAGCGTTCCGGTGACGCAGGCTATGGCTGACGCCATGAACGGCGCTATGCCAAAAGCCGCCTATATGGGCCGCGACCTGCTGTGCGTGTTTGACGACGAGGAGACGGTGCGCCGTATGACGGTGGATCAGGAGAAGGTGCGGGCGCTGGACGGCCTGCTGCTGCACGCCACCGCGCCGGGCAAGGATGTGGACTGTGTGTCCCGCAGCTTCGCACCCAAGTGCAACGTGGCGGAGGATCCCGTCTGCGGCTCCGGCCATTGCCACATCGTGCCCTATTGGGTGAAGGCGCTGGGCAAGGACAGTCTGGTGGCCTATCAGGCCAGCCCCAGAGGCGGCACCCTGTACTGCACTCAGATGGGCGACCGCATCAAGATGAGCGGCAAGGCCGCCGTCTATTCTGTGGCGGATATCAATATCGGCTGAGATAACAAGCAAACCCGTGAGACACAAACGTGTCTCACGGGTTTGCTTGTTATTCCGATTGAATATCCTTCAGTATGGTCTGCACCTGCGCCAGCGAGAGCTTATGGTCGGCGGCGATCCGGGCCAGATCCTCGTATTCGTATTTCGTCCGCGTCACCCCGTAGCCCTGAGAGGTCTTGTACCGCACGTCGCCGTAAGGGGTGGAGGTCACGCCTGCTGTGCGTGACAGCGTATACCGGCGGCAGGCATGCTCCCGCACGCCGATGGTGGTGGTGTGGCGCAACAGCAGCGCCGCCATTTCCTCCCTGTCCGCCGGACGGCACAGAACGGTCAGCAGCGTGCCGAGGCGGGACTTCTTCATGGTGATGGGCGCGGCCCACACGTCCAGCGCTCCGGCCCGCAGCAGTACCTCCATGGCGAAAGCAATGGACTCCGCCGTCATGTCGTCCAGATTGCAGTTCAGCTCCCACACCTGATTGTCGGTGTTCTCCGTTTCACCCCAGAAGGCGCGAAGGCAGTTGGCGGTGTCAAATTCCTTGGTTCCCATGCCGTAGCCTACTGTGTTGACCGTCATCACAGGCATTTCGCCGAAGCGGGTGACAAAATGCTTCAGCAGTGCGGCGCCGGTGGGAGTGCAGAGTTCCGCCCGGATCGTGCCGCTGTAGACGGGAACGCCCTGCAGCAGCAGCGCCGTGGCCGGTGCGGGAACAGGCAGAAGTCCGTGGGCGCACCGCACCTGACCGCTGCCGGTGCAGACGGGAGAAGCGATGATCTGCTCCGGCCCGAGCCGGTGCAGCAGCAGGCACACGGCGGCAATGTCCGCCAGCGCGTCCATGGTGCCCACCTCGTGAAAATGGATCTGCGTGACAGGTACGCCGTGGACGCGGCTTTCGGCCTCCGCCAGAAGCTGATACACTGCCAGAATGTCCTGCTTCACCGCTTCCGGCAGGGCAAGATGGCCGACCATATGGGCGATCTGCTCCAGTACACTGTGATGGTGATCCTCGTGATGGTGATGGTGGTGCATGGCATCGGATTCCTCCTGCCCGTCCACCTTCACCGACATATGGGTGCCGCGTATCCCACAGCGGGATACCGTTTCATAACTGTAGGTCACATGGGGGATGCCGATGGCGTTCAATTCCGCCAGTGCCGCGTCACGATCCGGCGTCAGCTCCAGCTGCGCGGCGGTCAGCATATCACCAGCTGCACCCATACCGCAGTCCAGATACAAGGTTTTCATGGGGATACCTCCGTTTTCAGAAGATGCATCACGATTATACTTGACATTGCCGGGATTTGCAACGTTCACTTGTAAGAAAAAGGAAAGCTGCCGTGACACATGTCGCGGCAGCTTTTGTGGTGACCCGTACCGGATTCGAACCGATGTTAAAGGCGTGAGAGGCCTCTGTCTTAACCACTTGACCAACGGGCCGTATAGAAAATCACCGGCGATTGGGTCGGTGATCTTCTATGGTACACCTTCAGTCGGTGTTAAGTAAAAGCTGCCGGTGGCAGGTTTTACAGCACCGAGTCCCTGACCAATCGGCTGAAAGCCGATTGGCAAAGTTTAGGATGCACTGTAGCTTTGGTACACCTTCAGGGACTCGAACCCTGGACACCCTGATTAAGAGTCAGGTGCTCTACCAACTGAGCTAAAGGTGCATATTTTTTAGAACGGGGATATTATAACCGATTCCTTTTTGTTTTGCAAGACCTTTTTTCAAAAAACGGCGAATTTTCTGAAAGAAAAGAGCGGCCGGTTTGACCGGCCGCCCTTTGAACAGCTTGCGCTTACTTCTTCGACCACTGGATCAGATTCACCACCACCATCACCGCGGCGTACACCACACCGGCGATGGCCCAGATGAACCAGCTGTACCTGGCCTGTCCGTTGCCGGAGGGGCCGAAGGTGTACCACATGAAGATGGCCGTCACCAGCAGCCAGTAGACGGTGCTGACCGCGCCCTTGATGCTGCGGCGGGACTTCTGCCGGCGGGTGTAGTCGCCCTCCTCCAGCAGCCGATCCATAGCGCTTTGGATGGTGCCGCCATAGACGAAGGCCGCGCAGCCGATACTGGCGATCACCAGCAGCAGGCTCACTGCCGCCACGTAGATGACATCGTAGGCTAGCAGACACATGGCGGCGAACAGCGGCACCGCCGACAGGATGCACAGCACCGTGCCGGTGATGTTCAGGCGGCTGTAGGTGGCGGAAAACTCCTGCCGGCGCTCCTTTACCATGCCGCTGACGCCGTACTCCGTTTCAAAGGGGACTTTCTCCAGAAAGTCGAAGTCCCGAACCTTGGCGGCACAGGTGAGGAACAGCGCTACGCCGATGGCTACCAGCACCAGCAGCACGCACAGGCCGATACCGGCCGCGGCGTTTTCGGAGATGCCGAACCGGGCGAATTCACTCATGGCCGCCAGCATCAGCAAGGCCACAGGGGAGAGAATGCACAGGCAGGTAGCCAGCGCCATCTTCGGCGCGGCTTCCCGACGCAGCGCCAGATAGGCGGAGGCCTCCTCCATGGTGACCCGCCGCAGCGGAGGCTCGTCAATGGGAGTACTCTGAGTGTGTTCCTCCATTTCCAGCTCGTCTTTCAATAGGAAGTCGGTGGTGACGCCGAACAGGCGGCTCATCTGCACCACCTTATCCATATCGGGGATAGATTGTGCGCCCTCCCACTTGGACACCGACTGGCGGCTGACGTTCAGCTGCGCCGCCAGCTCCTCCTGCGACCAACCGATCTTCTTCCGCAGTGTCATAATTTTATCCGCTAAGATCATAATGAAATCCTCCTGAATTTGAGATGCGCCGCAGCGCTTTTGCTGTGGATAGCATACCTGATCTTGCGTTTGCATGCCAGAAAGCGGGCTTGGAGATCTGTCAACCAGCGGTTGCGTTTGCCTGAAATAGTGCTATTGGCGGGCAATTTTCCGGAAAAAGTCCAGCGCCGCCGCCTGAAAGTCCTCCGGTGTGGCGGAGGTGTTCACCAGCACATCGGTGCAGTGGGTACGGTAGAAATCATCGTCCTTTTGGGCGGCGATCCGCAGCCGGGCGTATTCCTCCGGAATGCCGTCCCGCGCCATGATGCGGCGAATGCGATTCTCCGCCGGGGCGATGACCGCCAGCGTCCGGTCACACAGCTTGGAGAGGCCCGACTCCACCAGATTGATGGCGTCGATGCCGATGATGGGCGCGGGGGAGGCGGCCATGCGGCGCTCCAGCTCACGGGGCAGCTGGTCGTAAATGATGGCGTTCAGCCGCTCCAACTGCGCCGCGTCGCCGAACACCAGCGTACCCAGCTTCTGCCGATCCAGCTGGCCGCCGGGGGTGAATACGTCCCCGAAAGCGGCGGTAATGGCGCCGCGCAGACCGGTGTCGGTGCGCAGCATTTCATGATAGATGGCGTCGCAGTCCAGCACGTAGCCACCCAGCTGCTCCAGCGCACGCAGAGCGCTGGTCTTGCCCGCACCGGTGGGGCCGGTGATGCCAACCACCAGCGGATGGGGCGCTTCGATCACATGAAAGCCCGCTGCCTTCTTCAGACGGTTGCTGACGGCAAGCCCCAGCCCGCCCTCGTCGGGGCACTGGGCGAAAATCTCCGGCACGTTCGTGTCGTCGAAGGTGCGCAGCGCGTCGAACACATGCTGAGCCTGGGCCAGCTTGTCGGCGGCGGGGCCAAGACGGTGGATGATATGTCCGTCAAACAGCGGCGCGTATTCATCGAAGCAGATGACGCCGCTGTCCGGCGTCAGGTGGGCGGCGATGTAGGCGGCAGAAGCGCCGGGCGTGCCGGTGATGACGGTAACGGGTGCCTTGGGGGCGTAGTGGCGGTATTTCATGCCGGGCGCCTTGGCTTGCTCGCCGTCTGAGAGCTTCTGCCGCACGGCCTTGTCCACGGCAACCTCGCCCAGCACCTCCTCCAGCGCTTCCAACGGCAGTCCGCCGGGGCGGAGGAGTCGGGGCGGCGTCACCGTCAGGTCGATGATGGTGCTTTCCACCCCCACAGAGCAAGGGCCGCCGTCCACGATGCCGTCGATCTTGCCGTCCATGTCCTCCAGCATATGCTGGGCAGTGGTGGGGCTGGGCCGTCCGGAGGTGTTGCCGCTGGGTGCGGCCACGGGGATGCCGGACTCACGGATGATGGCCAGCGTCATGGGGTGGTCGGGGCAGCGGACGCCCACGGTGTCCAGTCCGCCGGTGGTGCGTAGGGGCACATTGTCCCGGCGGGGCAGGATCATGGTGAGCGGCCCCGGCCAGAAGCGCTCCGCCAGCGCGTAGGCCTCCGGCGGAATATCGCGGCAGTACCGCTCCAGCCAGTCCGCGCCGGGGACATGCAAGATCAGAGGGTTGTCCTGAGGGCGGCCCTTTGCCTCAAAGATATGCAGCACCGCCGTTTCGTTGAGAGCATCGGCCCCGAGACCGTACACGGTCTCCGTGGGGATGCCCAGCAAACCGCCCCGCCGCAATATGGCGGCGGCTTCCGCGATGGCGTTTTTGTCCTTTTCAGGGTGGAATACAATGGTATTCACTGTGAATACTTCCTTTTATGAGCGATTAGAGTCCTAATACTTCGCCCACCAGCACCACCTTGATGCGGCCGGGGATCTTGGAGAACCGGGTGGTGACGATCTGGGCGCAGCAGCAGTCGGGGCTGGTGCAGTTGCCGCACTGTCCGGTGACGGCACAGGGGGTCTTGACATCGAAGCGCTGCACGTTGGCGGGAGCGGCAATGTGGCGGGCACGGGACATGGCGCTGTCAAGATCGCCGGCCACCTTGTTCATACCGGCCACTACGATCACCTGCTTGGGGCCGAAGCACAGGGCGGCCACACGGTTGCCCATGCCGTCGATGTTCACCAGCTGGCCGTCCTCGGAGATGGCGTTGCTGCTCATGAGGAAGGTGTCGCAGGTCAGAGCCTGACGCAGCATGTCCATGCGTTCGTCGGGGGTCTTGGCGGTGTCCCGGTCGATGAGAGGCTGATTGCGCTGGCGCAGACGATCCTTGATGCCCAGCTGATCCACGGTGGCCACACCGCCCCAGCTGACCACGTCGCCCTCGGGGATCAGCTCCAGCACCTTTTCCACAGCTTCCTCGGCGGTGGAGCAATAGTAGGCGTCAAACTGCCGCTTCTTCATGGCCTTGACCAGAGTGGGGCCGGACTTGTCGTACTGCGTTTTCATAGGTGCTAACATGATGATTTGCTCCTTTCTTATTCTGCGCCCTCCTGCAACCGCTGCGCCTGCTGATTCAGGGTCAGCGCGTCGATCAGGGGGTCAAGATCGCCGTTCATGATGGCGGCGATATTAAAATTCTTGTTGTCCCCGGTGAGCCGGTGGTCTGTGACCCGGTTCTGGGGGAAGTTATAGGTGCGGATCTTGCCGCTTCGGTCGCCGGTGCCCACCTGGGACTTCCGCTCCTTGGCGATGGCGGCGTTCTGCCGCTCCTGCTCCGCTTCATACAGACGGGAGCGCAGGATCTTCATGGCCCGCTCCCGGTTCTTGTGCTGGCTGCGTTCGTCCTGACACTCCACCACCGTGCCGGTGGGCAGGTGGGTGATGCGGATGGCGGACTCCGTCTTGTTGACGTGCTGGCCGCCTGCGCCGCTGGAGCGGTAGGTGTCGATCTGCAAGTCCTTGGGGTCGATGGAGAACTCCACCTCCTCCGCCTCGGGCATGACGGCCACGGTGGCGGCGGAGGTCTGGATGCGGCCGGAGGACTCGGTCTCCGGCACGCGCTGTACCCGGTGGGTGCCCGCTTCAAATTTCAGGCGGGAAAACGCTCCCGTGCCCTCCACCATAGCCACGGCTTCCTTCACGCCGCCCAGCTCCGTCTCGTTGAGGGACACCACGTCCAGCGTGAAGCCCCGGCGCTCGGCGTACATGGTGTACATCCGCAGCAGGTCGGCGGCAAACAGCGCGCCCTCCTCGCCGCCGATACCGGCCCGGATCTCCAGCACTACGCTCTTGTCGTCGTTGGGGTCACGGGGCAGCAGCAGGCGCTTCAGTTCGCCCTCCAGCCGCTCCCGCTCCGCCTTGGCGGCGGTCAGCTCCTCCTGCCCAAGCTCCTTCAGCTCAGGGTCGGACAGCATGCCCGTGGCGGCGGCAATATCGGCCTCGGCCCGTGAGTAGGCGCGATAGGCCTCCACCACCGGTGTCAGCTCTTTCTGCTCCCGGCTCAGCTTGGTCATGGCCTGACGGTCACTGTATACTGCCGGGTCGGCCAGCTGCCGCTCCACCTCTGCCAGACGCTCCGCGATTTTTTGCAGCTTATCCAACATGGCCGGTCTCCAGATACTTCTGCACGTCAGAGATGAACTTGTCCCGCCAGAAGGTGTAGCCCACGCTGCCGGGCTGGAGAGAGACCTCCAGAATGTGCTTTTCGGCGGTGTACAGATCCATCTGGTCATAGACGCTCTCGCAGCGGCGGTTGCTGCTGCGGGTCAGCACATACCCCACGCGGGACATCTCCAGACCACGGCGCTTCAAAAGGCCGCGGATGGGGCTGGAGCAGCGGCCGCCCCACACAGGGGTGCCCACGATCACCAGCTTGTAGTCCTCGATATTCCGCTGGGTGGTAAAGGGCTTCAGGGGTGCGGTGGTGCGGCGCATGGCGTCCTTGCCTGCCCGCAGGCGGCCCCGCCAACCGTTGCGGTCGGCGCCGTCGTCGATGGCCACGATCTCCGCGCCCACAGCGTCGGCGATCTCCTTCATGGCCCGGCGGGTGTTGCCGCTGAATGAGTAGTAGATACACAATACGTCGCTCATAGTCAAGATTCCTCCAATGCAAGGGACAGCTCCTCCCAGCGGGACATTTCCTGCTCCAGCCGGGCCTCCGTCTCCTGTTTCTGCGTGAATAGCTCGTTCAGTTTGCCTGCGTCGCAGGCGTTGGCGGCCATGGCCTCGTCCAGCGCCGCCAGCTCCTTTTCCAGCTTTGCCACCGCCGTTTCGCAGATGGTCAGCTGCCGCCGCGCCGCCTGCTGACTGCGGTTGCCGCGGCTCTGGCGGGTGTCGCCCTTTTTCACCGGAGCTGTGCTTTCCGGCTTCGGCTCCGCCGCCTTGGTGGCACGATACTGGGCAAAGCCCATGGGATAGTCGGTGATGGTGCCGTCCGCCAGCTCCCAGATGCGGGTGGCGAAGCGGTTGATGAAGTAGCGGTCGTGGCTGACGAACAGCAGCGTGCCGTCAAAGGCCTCCACCGCCTCCTCCACCCATTCCCGGCTGGCGATATCCAGATGGTTGGTGGGCTCGTCCAGAATGAGGAAGTTGATCTCCTCGTCCATCAGCATGCAAAGCCGCAGGCGGCTCAGCTCGCCGCCGGACAGCATGCTGACGGATTTGAACACGTCCTCCCCCTGAAACTGATAGGCCGCCAGACGGTTCCGGGCGCTCTGGGGCGTGATGTTCTTCTTGGCGTACAGCATGGTGTCCACCAGATTCCGCTCCGGGTGGTCGAAGTGGATGACCTGCTCCAGATACGCCCACTTCACCGAAGGGCCCAGACGAATGGAGCCGCCGTCGCAGCTCTCACGTCCTGTCAGCATATTGAGAAGCGTGGTCTTGCCGGTGCCGTTCTCACCGATGAGGGCGATGCGCTCGCCGCCCTCCACCCGCAGATATACGTCGGAGAACAGCGTCCGTTCGTCGAAGGCCTTCGTCACGCCCCGGAATTGCAGTACCTCGTCGCCCTTGAACTCCCGGCTGGCAAAGCGGGCATCCATCTTTTTGGCCTTGGTGGGCTTGGCGGTGGTGCGCATGCGCTCAATGCGCTTTTCCATGCTGAAGGCCCGTTTGTGGAGGGCGTCGTTGCCCATGAAGGCCCACAGGTGCATCTGCTCAGCGGCCTTTTCCAGCTGCTGGATCTTGGCCTGCTCCTTCAGATACTGCTTCATCCGCTCCTGATAGCGGCGCTCCTTCTCTACGGCGTAGAAGCTATAGTTGCCGCTGTAGAACTCTGCCTTGCCGTCCAGCACCTCGATGACGCGGGACACGGTGCGGTCCAGGAAGTACCGGTCATGGCTGATGACCACCACCGTGCCGTGAAATTTGCGGAGATACTCCTCCAGCCATTCCGTGGCCTGTAAGTCCAGATGGTTTGTCGGCTCGTCCAGCAGCAGGATATCCGTGTCCTCCAGGATCAGCCGCGCCAGATTCACACGGGTCTTTTCGCCGCCGGACAGCTGGTCAAAGAGCTTCTGCCGCATGTCCGCGCCGATGGACAGGCCGTTGGCCACCTTGTTTTGGCGGTGGCGGTGTCATAGCCGCCCAGCGCCTCGAAGCTGGCGGTCAGGTGATCGTACCGCCGCAGCATGGCGTTGTCGCTCTCGCCCTTTGCCATCCGGTCGGTCAACTCATCCATTTCCGCCTTCAATGCCTGCATCCGCTCAAAAGCGGAGTCCAGTACGTCCTCCACCGTGTACCCGGCGGGATAGACGGGGATCTGTGAGATCAGCCCTACCCGCCGTCCGGTGGCAATGACGATCTGGCCGCTGTCCGGCTCCAGCTCGCCGGTCAGCAGGCGGAACAGCGTGGTCTTGCCGGCGCCGTTCTTGCCCAGCAGTCCGACCCGTTCACCGGTGTCCACCTGAAAGGTGATGCCGTCCAGTATTTTCTTTTCCAGGTCGAAGGACTTTACCACGTCCTTCACAGAAATGTCTACCATAAAAATCTACTCTGTCGTTTCCAGATCCTTTACAATATCGGTGAAGTGCATGGCGTGGGACGCCTTCACCAGCACCGCCGTTCCGGCGGTGAACGCCGCCCGAATGGCGGGCAGGGCCTCCGTTACCGTGGGGAACCACAGGGCGTCGGGATCGGCTTCCTGAATGGCCTTGGCCTTGGGGCCGATGGCCACCACCGTATTCAGTCCCAGCGTGCGGGCAAGCGTGCCCATGTCCCGGTGAGCCTGCTCCGTCAGGTCGCCCAGCTCGCCCATGTCGCCAAGCACCGCCATGCGGCGGGGATGCTCCGTCTGCGCCAGAATGCGCAGGGCCTCCGCCATGGCCTGGGGGTTGGCGTTATAGCAGTCGTCAATGATGATGCGGTCATTGCTGCACCGCACCAGATGCATGCGGCTGCCTACAGGGCGGTAGGCGGCGATCCCCGCCAGCATCTCCGCCTTGGTCAGTCCCAGATGCTCGCCGATGGCGATGGCCATGGCGGCGGGATAGATCATGTACGCGCCGGGGGAGGGGATGGTTACCTCATATATATCCCGCGCCGTGGTGACGGTACAGGTCACGCCGTCGATGCCATGCTCAGCCACGTTGGTGACCCGAACGCCGCAGCGTTTATGCTGCCCGCACAGCACCGTTTCAAAGGGCAGCGTCAGACCGGACAGCAGATCGTCGTCGCCGTTCAGTACGGCAAGGCCGCCCGGCTGTAAATTCTCGAAAATTTCGCACTTGGCCTGCAAAATGCCCTGCCGCGTGCCGCCCAGGTTTTCGATATGAGCGTCGCCCACGTTGGTGATGACGGCCACGGTGGGGCGCACCATTTCGCCCAAGTAGCGGATCTCGCCGAAGTGGTTCATGCCGGTCTCGATGACGGCAGCCTGATGCTCCGGCGCAAGGTTCAGCAGCGTCAGGGGGGTGCCGATGGCGTTGTTGAAGTTGGCCTGCGTTTTCAGCGTGGAAAACCGCTGACTCAGCACGGCGGCGATCATCTCCTTGGTGGTGGTCTTTCCGGCGCTGCCGGTGACCTGCACCATGGGGATAGTGAATTTGTCCCGATACCACGCTGCCAGCGCTTTCAGGGCTTCCAGCGTGTCGGGCACCTGAATGTAGAATTTTCCGTCCAGTAGGGAAATGGGCTTTTTTGCCGTCAGACAGCCTGCCGCGCCGCCTGCCAGCGCCGCGTCCAGATAGTCGTGTCCGTCAAACCGTTCGCCCACCAGCGGGACGAACAGCGCACCGGCGGGGATACTGCGGCTGTCGGTGGAGACCTCTGTCACCACCGCGCCACTTTCCTGCAGCAGCGTGCCGCCCACGGCGTTGCACAGCTGCTGTACCGTACAGCCTATCATCTGTATTCCGCCTTTCTGGCCTCGATGGAATCCAGCACGATCTTCTCGCACAGGTCGGCGTAGCTGAGCCCCACCTGTGCCGCTTCCTGCGGTACAAGGCTGGTGGGCGTCATGCCCGGCAGTGTGTTGATCTCCAGACACCACGCCTTGCCCTCGTCGTCCAGCAGGAAGTCGCTGCGGGAGTAGACGGACAGGCCCAGCCCCTGATGGAGCTTCAGGGCCATCTCGCCCACCTGCCGCCACTCCTCGTCAGAGATAGGAGCGGGGCAGATCTCCTGCGCGCCGTCCTTCTGGTACTTGCATACATAGTCGAAGTATTCGCCCTTGGGGATGATCTCCACGGCGGGCAGATAGGTGTCGCCCAGCACGGCGATCTGAATTTCACGGCCCTTGATCTTCTTCTCCACCACCACGTGTCCGCCATAGGGCAGCAGGTCATAGAGAGCCTTCTCCAGCTCCTCGCGGGTGTCCGGCAGAGCCATGCCGATGGAGCTGCCGCCGTTGACCATCTTCACCGCGCAGGGTACCATCAGCTCTTGGGTCAGGCGGGGAATATCCTCTTTTTTATAATGTACGTCCACCCACGGGGCGGTGCGGATGCCCAGCGAGTCCATCATCCGCTTGGTCACGGCCTTATCCATGGCCATGGCGCTGCCCAGATAGCCGGAGCCGGTGTAGGGTACGCCCAGCAGGTCGAGCGTGGCCTGAATGCGGCCGTCCTCGCCGTTGGCGCCGTGCATGGCCAGAAATACCGCATCCGCCATGGCACAGACCTTCAGCACGTCCTTGCCCAGCAAGGAGGGGCTTTTGTCCTGCCGCGCCGCCCGGACAGCCTCCAGATCAGGGGCCGTCTCCTCGATAGCCACCTTTTCCAGCAGCCCGTCAGGCGCGTCAAAAATATCCTCCAGCTTGCCCTGATAATTCTCCAGCCCCATGAACATATCCACAAAAATGGCCTGATGACCCTTTTCCCGCAGGGCGCGGCACACGCCGCTGCCGCTGACCAGTCCCACATGGCGCTCGGTGCAGAAGCCGCCGGATAACACTACGATCTTCATGATAAAAGACCTCCTAGCATAAAAAATACCCATACAATTCCTATTATATCAATCTAACAGTATAGCATATTCTTTTGAACATTACAACATACTTTCATGAAAAGGCATTTCTTCCGCTTTTCACACGGGACTTTTGAAAAAACAGCAGAAATTACGGCGTTGATATTGCTTTTGTAAAAATTTATGCTATACTTATGCTGTACGTGCGCATTTATCTTCCTACATCATATGGTGTATGAAGTTTTCCGCCCTGGGCATGATAAGCGTCGGACAGAGCTTCCGGCGACGGTATTCCGACCGCTGCCCACGGGCCTTATGTAAGTCGGATCAAGAGAGGGTGCAAATTTTGAATAAGTATATTGTAAACGGCGGTCGTCCCCTGTATGGCGAAGTGACCATCAGCGGTGCGAAAAATGCTGCGGTGGCGATCATTCCTGCGGCTTTGATGGTGGACGGCGTGTGCCGTATTGAAAACATTCCCCAAATCAGCGATGTAACGCTGTTTTTCTCCATTCTGGACGAGCTGGGCGCAAAGGTGCGTATTCTGAACCGCCATGCGGTGGAGCTGGACTGCCGCGCCATTCGTTCCACCCGCCCCAGCTATGAGCTGGCGCGGCGTATCCGGGCCAGCTATTACCTGCTGGGCGCGCTGCTGGGCCGCTTTGGCGAGGCGACAGTGGCTATGCCCGGCGGCTGTGACTTTGGTGTGCGGCCTATCGACCAGCATATCAAGGGCTTTACCGCCATGGGCGCAGAGGTGTCCGTGGAGAGCGGCTACATCAACGCAAAGGCCAAAAACGGCCATCTTCGCGGTGCGAATATCTATCTGGACGTGGTGTCGGTAGGCGCCACCATGAATATCATGATGGCGGCGGCGCTGGCGGAAGGCACCACCGTGATCGAAAATGCCGCCCGCGAGCCTCATATCGTGGATCTGGCCAACTTCCTGAACTCTATGGGCGCGGATATCAAGGGTGCAGGCACGGATTCTATCAAGATCCGCGGTGTTAAGCGCCTGAACGGCGGCAGCTACGCCATCATTCCCGACCAGATCGAGGCGGGCACCTATATGGCAGTCGTGGCCGCCGCCGGCGGCGAGCTGCTGATCCGCAACGTGATCCCCAAGCATATGGACTGCATCAGCGCCAAGCTGATGGAGATGGGCGTGGAGATCGAGGAGAACGGCGATGAAATGCTGATCCGCCGTAACGGCCGTTTGCGGCGTACCAATGTCAAGACTATGCCGTATCCTGGCTTCCCCACGGATATGCAGCCCCAGATTGCCTCGGTGCTGGCACTGGCGGACGGCACCAGCCTTATTACCGAAAGCGTGTGGAATAACCGCTTCAAGTATGTGGATGAGCTGAAGCGCCTTGGTGCCCGCATTCAGGTGGATGGCAAGGTGGCCGTGCTGGAGGGCGTGGATCACTTCACCGGCGCACCGGTGCAGGCGCCCGATCTGCGGGCCGGCGCAGCGCTGGTGATCGCGGCGCTGGCGGCTCATGGCACCACCGAGATCAGCCATGTGCAGTATATCGAGCGCGGCTACGAGGATATCGTGGGCAAGCTGCGGGCTGTGGGCGCGGATATCTCCATGGTGGACGAACCGGAAACAGAAAAGGACGAGGCCCGTATCGGCTGAGAAGCAACACCATATTCAGCGTCTGCCCGGCGATACCGGCGGGCGCTGAGTTACTTTTACGAGGGGGACATATGCAGCGGATCACCGTGCTGTGCGTAGGCAAGCTGAAGGAAAAATTTTATGCCGACGCGGCGGCGGAGTACATCAAGCGGCTGAGCCGCTACTGCAAGCTGGATGTTGTGGAGCTGCCGGAGACCCGTCTGCCGGAGGATCCCTCTCCTGCGGAGATCCAGAAGGCACTGGCGGCAGAAGCCAACGCCATCCGGCAGAAGCTGGAGGCCGGCGCGGTGGTGGCTATGTGCATCGAGGGCAAGACCTGCTCCAGCGAGGCACTGTCGAAAAAGCTGGCGGACTTCGCGCTGGAGGGAAAGAGCCGGGTGACGTTTTTGATCGGCGGCAGCTTCGGCCTGGACGAAACGCTGAAGAAGCAGGTAGACTGGCGGCTGAGCATGTCGCCCATGACGTTTCCGCACCATCTGGCGCGGGTGATGCTGCTGGAGCAGATCTATCGGGCGTGTCAGATCGCGGAGGGCACGCGCTATCATAAATGACGACGTAGGGAGGTTTCGTGATGGGATTTTTGACTGATTGGTTCAACAAGGGGGAGCTGCCGCAGAATTTCTGGGAGGACAGCGCTTCCGGGTGGCATTTCCACAAAAAGAAGCTGGACTGGCCGCTGGAGGAAAACGGCGAAAAGGTGAAGGCCGTGCTGCTGAAGGAGACCTTTGACTCCCCGGCGGAGTCCGACATGATGATCTCCATGCTGGCGGCCTACGGCATTCCCTGCTTCAAATACTACGAAAAAGAGGGCGGCGCAGGAAAGGTCATCAACGGCTTTTCCGGCTACGGCGCGTCGCTGTATGTGCCCCAGACCATGCTGGAGGATGCGCAAAATATTCTGAACGCGGAAGCGGTAGAGGAGGACGAAAACGATGCTGAATTACATGAATGAGTACGAAAAGTGGCTGCATAGCGGCGCACTGACGGCGGACGAGGTGAAGGAGCTTCAGTCCATCGCCGGGAACGAAAAGGAGATCGAGAGCCGGTTTTACGGCCCGCTGGAGTTCGGCACAGCGGGACTGCGGGGCACCATGAAGGTGGGTCTGCACCAGATGAACGTGTACGTGATCCGCTGGGCCACCCAGGGCTTTGCCAACGTGATCTGCGCCGAGGGCGAGGACGCCAAAAAGCGGGGCGTGGCCATCTGCATGGACTGCCGCCACCACTCCATGGAGTTTGCCCGGGCCGCCGCCGAGGTATGCGCCGCCAACGGCATCCATGTGCGGATCTTCGAGTCTCTGCGTCCCACCCCGGAGCTGAGCTTCGCCGTGCGGGAGTATGGCTGTCAGGCGGGCATCAACGTCACCGCCAGCCACAACCCCAAGGAATACAACGGCTATAAGGTTTACTGGGAGGACGGTGCGCAGCTGCCGCCCCACCACGCCGCCGCCATCGCCGCCGAGCTGGAGAAGATTGACATCTTCACCGGCGTGAAGCGCATGGACTTTGACGAGGCCGTCAAGGCGGGCCTCATCGAGACCATGGGCGACGAGACCGACCGCAAATTCATGGCAAATGTCATGGATATGGTCAACGATTACGATTCCGTCGCCAAGGTGGCGGATACCTTCCAGGTGGTGTATACCCCTTTCCACGGCTGCGGCTATAAGCTGGTGCCGGAGGCTCTGACCCGTCTGGGTATCAGGCATTTGCACTGCGTGCCGGAGCAGATGGTCATTGACGGCGATTTCCCCACGGTGGTATCTCCCAACCCGGAGAACCCCGAGGGCTTCTATCTGGCCATTGCGCTGGCCGACAAGGTGAAGGCCGACTTCATCGTGGGCACCGACCCAGACAGCGACCGCGTGGGCATTATGGTGCGAAATAAGGAGGGCAAGTTCCAGCCTGTCAGCGGCAACCAGACCGGCGTACTGCTGAGCGATTACCTGTACGGCGCCATGAAGCGCAGCGGTAAGCTGCCGAAAAACCCCGTGATGCTGAAAACCATCGTCACCACCGAGATGGCCCGCAAGGTGGCCGAGGCCCACGGCGTCACCTGCTACGATACCTTCACCGGCTTCAAGTTCATGGCCGAGAAGAAGAACCAGCTGGAATCTGCCGGTCAGGGCAAGGTGGTGTTCTCCTATGAGGAGAGCTACGGCTACATGCTGGGCGACTATGTCCGGGATAAGGACGCCGTTACCGCGTCTCTGCTGCTGACGGAGATGGCCGCGTGGTACGCCACTCAGGGTATGACCCTGTACGACGCGCTGGACGTGCTGTACAGGAAGTACGGCTGGTACGGCGAAAAGACCTACAATCTGGTGATGCCTGGTCTGGACGGTCTGGAGAAGATGGCGAATCTGATGAAGTCCCTGCGCCAGAATCCGCCCGCTGTGATCTCCGGTGTGGCTGTGGCCCGCCGCAAGGACTATACCGACGGCAGCGTGGTGGATTGCGCCACCGGCGCGGTATCCGAAATGGAGCTGAAGGGCAGCAACGTGCTGCGCTATGAGCTGGCGGACGGCACCACCATTCTGGTGCGCCCCTCCGGCACCGAGCCGAAGATCAAGGTCTACATTCTGACCCAGGGCAAGGACGCCACTGAGCGTGACGCCAACATCGAAAAGTACGGCCAGTGGGCCGAGGCGCTGGCGAAATAACGATAAGAAATGAGAAACGGACAGACGCAAAAGCGTCTGTCCGTTTCAGCCTGTCAAAAAACTACCCAAACGCCCCTGTTTCTGCTATAATAGAGGAAAC
>ENA-ORML01001412-ORML01001412.1-human-gut-metagenome-genome-assembly--contig:-NODE-1412-length-20724-cov-19.875127_pt1 | contig 20724 bp, 9 predicted proteins | sample MGYA00242103_ERZ508995 | MGnify/ENA primary metagenome ERZ508995 (study PRJEB26280, sample SAMEA2338702) | human gut metagenome | biome: human gut; feature: human-associated habitat; material: faeces... | reverse complement strand
TTCAAAACAGAAAAACAATGGCACAAGAAGACGATTTGAGAGCATTGGGAAAAATCATGGATTTTCTCCGTGCTGTGAGTATAATACTCGCAATTATGAATGTATATTGGTATTGCTACGAGGCAATGCGTATGTGGGGAGTGACAATCGGGGTGGTTGACAGAATCCTGATCAACTTCAACCGTACAGGTGGTTTGTTTCATTCCATTCTCTATACCAAGCTGTTTTCGCTTCTGCTCCTGGCACTCTCATGTCTGGGAACCAAGGGCGTGAAAGCGGAAAAGATGAGTTGGAACAGGATTTGGACGGTTCTTGCTGTTGGCTTCTTCTTGTTCTTCCTCAACTGGTGGATATTATTGTTGCCTATATCTAATTTGGGCAATGCCACGCTGTACATATTTACAATGACAGCGGGTTATATCTGCCTGTTGATGGGTGGACTGTGGATGAGCAGACTCTTAAAACACAACCTCATGGAGGATGTGTTCAATAATGAGAACGAGAGCTTCATGCAGGAGACCAAACTCATGGAGAACGAGTATTCCGTCAATCTGCCAACACGATTCTATTACAAGAAGAAATGGCAGAGAGGATGGATCAACGTGGTCAATCCGTTCCGAGCGACCATCGTGTTAGGTACACCGGGTAGTGGTAAGTCCTTTGCTGTAGTGAACAACTACATCAAACAGCAGATAGAGAAGGGGTATTCAATGTATATCTATGATTTCAAGTTTTCCGACCTTTCGACGATTGCCTACAACCACATGATGAACCACCAGAATGGATATAAGGTCAAGCCCCAGTTCTATGTCATCAACTTTGACGATCCTCGCAGAAGTCATCGCTGCAATCCAATTCACCCGGATTTCATGAGTGACATTTCCGATGCTTACGAAAGTGCATATACAATAATGCTCAACCTCAATAAGACTTGGGTGCAGAAGCAGGGCGACTTCTTTGTGGAGAGTCCGATAATCCTCTTTGCTGCCATCATCTGGTACCTACGCATCTACAAGAACGGAAAGTATTGTACCTTTCCCCATGCCATCGAATTGCTCAACCGCAGATACGAGGATGTCTTTCCGATACTGACGAGCTATCCCGAACTTGAAAATTACCTTTCTCCATTCATGGACGCATGGCAAGGTGGGGCAATGGAGCAGTTGGCGGGGCAGATTGCAAGCGCAAAGATTCCGCTGTCACGAATGATCTCACCACAACTCTATTGGGTGATGTCCGCAAGCGAGTTTACACTCGACATCAACAATCCCGAAGAACCGAAGATTCTATGTGTCGGCAACAATCCCGACCGTCAGAATATTTATGGTGCGGCACTTGGTTTGTACAACAGCCGCATCGTGAAACTCATCAACAAGAAGGGACAACTCAAATCATCCGTTATCATTGACGAGTTGCCGACCATCTATTTCAAGGGCTTGGATAACTTGATAGCCACGGCACGAAGCAACAAGGTGGCGGTGTGTTTAGGCTTCCAAGACTTCTCGCAGTTGGTTCGCGATTATGGAGACAAGGAGGCTAAGGTGGTTATCAATACCGTTGGTAATATCTTCAGCGGACAGGTCGTTGGCGAGACCGCCAAGACTTTATCCGAGCGTTTTGGAAAAGTGCTCCAAAAACGCCAGTCCATTTCCATCAACCGACAGGATGTCTCTACGTCCATCAATACCCAAATGGATAGTCTCATTCCGCCAAGCAAGATTAGTGGTCTTACCCAAGGTATGTTTGTCGGCTCTGTTTCCGACAACTTCACCGAGCGCATAGAGCAGAAGATCTTCCATGCCGAGATTGTCGTTGTCACCGACAAGGTAAAGCGAGAGGAAAGCCATTATCAGCCTATCCCCATCATCAACGATTTCTTGGATGCGGATGGCAATGACTGCATGAAGCAAGCTATTCAGAACAATTACAACCAAATCAAGGAGGATGTCAAGCTGATTGTCAAGGACGAGCTGGAGCGCATCGCTGGTGACGAGAGCTTAAAGCATCTCATACAGAAATAAACAATAAGGCGAGTAACTTTTAGGAATTGTCCTTTCTGTTACTCGCCCCTGCATACATATATGGGATTTATCGTTTTTTATCGTCTCATTCTTTCCAATTCATCATCCTTTCGCATTTTGTCGTTCAACTTCTCCTGCATTCTGTCAAGGAAGTAAGTACGGCTATGGTTTTTGCGTCTTCTGATGTCGGTGTAGAAACGATAGCAGTCCTTGGCTTTGATGCCGAAGAACTGGTACATGGCTTGCGCCAAGTCCTTGAATTTTACATCGCCATCGTTCACGCTTCCCATTACGCAGATGCCATATACCATTTCTACAAGGTCAACGGCATTGCCAGTCCATTTTACTAATGGCTTTGATTCTGATGATACTGGTGGGGAGGCTTCTGAAGTGGATGTGGTCACATGAAGATGATATGTTGCTGCCACATGCTCTTGCATCCTTCGGACAAATGCAATTGCTTTGCGCACATACAAGCCTACGGTTCCCAAACAATCCTTTATATGGGGCATTGACAGATGAAAGTCAAGCTCGGTCTCTGCGTATGACAGTGCAAAGACCGCTTGCTTCACGTTGGTGCTGCATAAATCAACCACAACCTTGATAAACTCACGATATGAGTTCTCCAAAGCGTTACCACCTTTGTTCTTATGACCTGCATTCAGCAAGTTGAAAAAATCAGTCTCTATCAATATATTGTATTCCATGTTTCTGTCTCTTTTATGGGTTTGTACTAATGTGCGCACACCATTTATTAGTCCAATACCTATGCCATTCCAAGACAGACTAAACAATCGGATGATGATATTTCCTGATAATCAGCAACTTTATCAATAGAATAAGACTTTCACAAGGGAATTGCAAGCAGAAATAGTGTAAGGAAAACCGGACACTTGTCCAATCTTCCTTACACGGTTCTTATACCGTTACAACTTATTAGTAGGAATACCATACTCTTTCATACGGGCATAGAATGTAGTATGGCTCATTTCCAACATTTTTGCCGCGTCACGCTTGATGCCATTGCATTGCTTCAAAGCCCACAAGATACGTTCTCGATTGATCTTGCGTTCTTGTTCATCAAAGTCCAAAGCCTCTTCTGTCAATGCCGATTGTGACAACTGCAAGTCCTCGACATCTATTATCTCATTCTCGCATAACAGCATGGCTCGCATGATACATGATTTCAACTCACGCACATTGCCTGGCCATGTATGGCTTACAAGTGCCCTTTGCGCTTCCTTACTGATACATTTTATTTCTTTGTCCGTATGCCTATCATATAGTTTCAGGAAGAAGTTAGCTAATGGCATAATATCTTCCTTGCAATCCCGCAACCGTGGAATCTCAATAACCGCTTCGTGAAGTCGATAATACAGGTCGCTTCTGAATCGTCCTTCCCGAACTGCCTCTTGCAGGTTTTCATTGGTGGCGGCAATAATGCGCACATCAGCCACTTTATCTTTTGTAGCTCCCAATGGTCGGTAGCTCTTGGATTGCAACACACGCAGCAGCATCGCCTGTACATCTTTCGGCAGGTTCCCTATCTCGTCCAAGAACAGCGTACCTCCAGCAGCCAATTCAAAGTAACCTTTTCTTGCTGCGTCTGCACTTGTGAATGCACCTCTCTCATGTCCGAAGAGAGCGGAAACGGCAAGTTCTGCAGAAAGCGTACCGCAATCTACTACCTCAAAAGGCTTGTCGGCTCTTTTGCTTTGCAGATGTATCTTTTCCGCTATATGTTCTTTGCCAGTTCCGTTGTCGCCCAATATCATAACAGCCATGTCGCTTTTGGCAAACAATTCTGCCATTTTATATATACGGCGAAACTTCTCACTTTTGCGGTAAACAATCTTGTTATTCAACTCGACGAGTCGTTTCTGCTTGTCTATGATTTCTTCCAAACGTTCATAAACTACATCAAGCAACAATTTCTTCGGTATATAATCTTCCGCTCCCAATTTCATAGTCCTCACGGCACTCATACTTTCATCGTAAGATGTCATGATGATAAATGGATTCTGGTAGCCGTTACTACGCATCCATTCCAACAGGTCGATGCCGTTATCATTCCCCAAGCGCATATCCGAAATGACAACATCCCATTCAGAGGATTCCCTCACAGCTTTCAGACCATCTCTGTAATTGTAGCATAAGATTGTTTTCCATCCCTTCGCCTCCAACTTCTTGCCCAACATATTGCAAAATGTAGGGCTGTCTTCAATGATTATTACTTTCTTCATGCTGTTACCTCCTCAATTTTCTTTTGTGCGGCTTTGATGATTTCCTCACCATGTGCGAAAACATCCTCAACCGCTTGGTTGATAACGTCGTCTGATGATGTAGAATCTTCTATCAGGTCAAAAAGATAGTTCAAAGACTCGTCAGATTGTACCATCATCCATGAGCTTCTTGCGTGGTGAATGACATCAGACATTTTCTTGCGGTTCTCCTCTTTGGCTACATTACGGATGCTGCCCAATGTATCAGTCATTTCCTTTACGAAATTCTCCAAAGTCTCTTTTTCATTGCCGTAGGTCAGCAACATAGAGAAGTCTATTTGTTTTTCTGCTATCTTACCATTCACACACTTTCTTGCAGTGTTTATCAAATCCTTGTCAGACATCGGCTTGAACAGACAAGCGACAAATCCTGCGTCAAGCAGTTCTTGCTCACTCACATTTGGTGCTGCTGTCATAACGACAACAGAAATGGTCTTGGAGTTACGCACGTTCACCATACGCATCATTTCCAGAATCTCGATACCGTTCACTTCAGCCATCTTCAAATCCGTTATCAGCAGATCATAAGATTTTTTGCGCATCATATCCAATAAATCCGTGGCATTATTACAAGTGTCACATACGATGCCGTTTGATGCAAACGCCTCACGGATGGTACTCAGTTGCACATGGCTATCATCAATGGCAATGACAGTAAACGAATCGTGTCGTTTCGTTCTATACTGAGTTGGTTCCACATTCCGCTTTTCGGCTGCAGCCATAGGAAGACTAATGGCAAAGATACTTCCAAGCCCTTGGTGACTGGACACATCGATTTTCCCTTTCATAAGTGAAACGAGGTTCTTGACAATGGAAAGTCCCAAGCCAAATCCCGGTTGGGTGACCGCATTTCCCAATCTTGCAAATTCCTTGAAGATTTGTTTTTGTTGCTTGTCGTCCAATCCTGTTCCCGTATCCTTAACCTTTAGCATGAACACACCATCTTTATAGGTTGTGGACAATACTATCTCACCCTTTTCCGTATATTTGATGGCATTGGAAAGCAGATTGCGTCCTATTGTAAGCACCTTTTCCTTATCTCCATTGACAACACCATCTGCCTTATTGATGACGCTCAATTCCAGTTGTTTCTTCGCAGCAAAGGGTTCATACTCCATCTTTAATTGCTCGGCAATGTCCATCATACGGAAAGGGCGTTCCTTGACGGTCGCCTTTCCATTCGCTAATTTGGAGTAAACCAGGAAACTGTCTATCATAGAAGTCAAGCCTTTCGATGTGTCAACAATCAAGTCGGCATATCGTTTGCTTTCATCCGTAGCATCATCAAGTCCGCTAATCTTGCGAGCATAATCCTTGATGGCAGACAAGGGACTGCGCATCTCATGCGTTACTGTCAGCATCACCTTTCTTGTTTCTTCCTTGCTCTTACGTGTCTTGAATGCGAATCGCCACACCAATAGGAATAATACGAAAAATACCAATATCAACAATCCTATCATCCCTATATAATAATAGGTATAATTGCCTTCCAAGTCTGCGATTTGTCGCTCACGAACTTTGATGCCTTTATCCACATTCTCATCAGCTATGCTGATTACTCTTTGCAACTGCTTATTGATACCTTCATTTCTGTTTCCAAGACTATCCAATATCTCCACTACCTTACGGCTTTGCTGGTGCTGTTTAGCAACAACCGTTTGGTTTAGGTTGGTGAGCATCTTTTCAGTTTGGGTTAAACGGCTGCCTGTTGTTACTCCATTTTCTTTCTTGCCGAACAATCTGCTGAAGAAACCTCGCTTCTTTGGCTTTGCCTGCTGTGGCATTGATGAAAATCTTTTGCTTTCAGTCTTATTCTGCTCTACAATTCTTGGAACTTCTGCGGTCAGCTTTTCTTGAGTGGCATTCAGATCCTGCATGGCATCCTTTATATTCAGAAGGAGCTGTTCCTTTTCTGCAAGAAGACGGCAGATCGTACCAGAATCTTCTTTCGGACAAATACCTGCGATGCCTTCAAGCATACTGTCCACTTCCAATCGAAGCGAATGATACTCATTTACATCTGTTGAGTCCCAATCCGCAACCATTTCACCAAGCAGTGACAATTCCGTTATGTGCAAGTTTAAGTCATGCACATTCTTTCGCCACTGATGCAGTTCTGCATTTCTACACTCAATCTCCTTTCTGTCGCGCCATTCAAATAGGCCGATTACAATGGTACATCCTACGATGACGATGGCAGTCATGATGCCTAAAGCCATCCATCTACAGATATGCCCAGTCTGTTCTTTGCGTTCCATGTTGTTTACTTTTTACGTTTCTATTACTTCATTATTGCTTTGCACTAACATTTTAATCGGCAAAGATAATGGCAGGAAGTATCAAAGACGAATATTTATATATATTATAACAACTTTTATGTAAATTCTTGGTAAAAACAGCATATTGTTAGAGAAAGAACCATTATTGAATAATAACAATGGACAATAAAGCCAAAAGCTGACAAAGTGTAGATTGTGAGACTTAATCGAAAAAGGATGGCAAGAGTTTCCTACCTGTTGATACAGACATTCAAAGAAAAGCAGAACGAGCGGGAAAAGTTAAGAGGTACCATCCAAGTGCTTGATGGCAATATCTTGATGCTTGTGCATCCTTCGAGTGGTGACAATATATTCTACAAGGGGGGGATGACAACAATATTATTTTGATTGACTCGTTTGGTAATGAACCTAAAAAAGAGGATAGGAAAAACTATATTCTGAAGAAAAGGTAAAGTTTAAAAACAGTGTTTAAGTAATATGCAAAAAATAACTTGCGCAACTTTTCTCGTGTGCCCATTTAGCAATAGTAGGCTATCATCGCAGAATTTCTGCGCAAGTTATTTTTTAACATTACTAACTATAACGTTTATTGCTAAACACAGTGCTTTAATCCCAGTCTAACTCATGATTTATGATTTTTATAATAAAGCGGTGAAGCTAATAACAACATTTCTTTGATAACAGTCTGTATGTCATTAGGAAAATTCTCAATAAATGCCTTATACCCAGAAGCCACTTTATGATAATTCACATATAATGTATATTTAACATTATCCTTAGCTATATTTGCATCAAAATATGAACACGTTTTTAATTTAGAAATTGCATTTTGTATTGTTTCTTGTTGGGAAAGTACGTATTTTCTATAAGTGATTGAGAATGAGATAAGTTTTTATCTCATAAAAAGAAGAGGTTACGAATTAGAAATAAACAGAATGTAGCATCCTGCTGTGATTTGCATAACCATCCAAAGAACTCTTTCGGTTGCAAAGGTACGATATTTAATCGGGGATAAAGAATGTTTTAAGATTTTTTATCCTCGATTTTTTGCTTGGATAAATCTGTTTTTATTAAACCATATTCTTCTCTATTCTTTGCTATTTCCATTTCAATCCATTCAAACTTATGTGGCAAGGGTTCCTGTTTTTTGAATGTTCTGTTTGGTTTGCATATTCTCATCCTTTCGTGTATTTTGTATAAAAGCCAGTCGTCATCGCAGAAAAACAGTCCTATGAAAACCGATTCTTATTCATAATAGCCAATATCTTTTTAGGCAAAAATGTTATTTTGAGGATTACCTTACGATTTGATACGATAATCGCAAATAACATCAACAGGCTTAACGCAAAAGCCTTATTTTTGTATCAATTAGTCACGAAACATGATTTTCTTATTGCTTTTTAATGCAAATACTGTTGTATCTCATTTTAAAATATTATCTTTGACCAGATGAAAAGAACAGTTATCTCCATGGCCCTGGCCCTCTCGGCGCTCGCAGCCTTCGCCCAGGATGCCATGATAAGTCCTGAGGCTCCCACTACCATCGCCCTGCCGGGCGGAGAGCGCGTGGAGCAGGCAGGCCAGCCCAACAAGATCAACAGCGACCAGCGATGGCTGGGTCTCTATACCACCGACGCCCTCGGACAGTTCGGACGCGGATTCCCCGAGTATCCTGGCGACAACAAGGTGGCCATCAGTCTCACCCAGGAGATGCTCCAGCCCCATTTGGGCAGTAGGGTGGTCGGCATCCGCTTCGGCCTCTGCGATCCGATAGGTGCGAGCCGCGTCTTCATCATCGCCGCAGACCGCTACGGCAACGGCAAGGACATCGTCTCCAAGAAGGTGGCCGATACGGAGAAGGGATGGAACACCGTCATGCTCGACAACCCCATCACCATCACCACCAAACCCGGCATGGAGTGGATGGTCGGCTACGACTACGAGCAGAAGAACACCAAGGAGGACGGCGAGTACACCAGCGAGTGCTATCCCTTCTCTTGTGTGGCCGAAGGAGCAAGCGGTCATCCGCTGCAGCTCTACTGCCAGCGCCCCGGTACGACCGACGGCAAGGCATGGTACGAGTTTGACATGGGCGACAACAACCTCAGCGTCCAGCTCCTCATTGAGGGAAACTACTACCAGTACGACGTGGCAGTCGATGACTTTGGCAACCTTTCTTTCCAGCAGGGCAGCGAGGTCGTCCTCCCCATCCACTACACCAACAATAGTACGGAAGACGTGTCGAGCATCGACTACGTGGTGACCATCGACGGCGTGCGCGGTACGGAGCAGCACGAGACCATCGATCCGGCTGTCATCCCCACGCGTGGCGGAACGCTCTCCGTCCCTCTCCCCTTGGGCGAGGAGGCTGGCAGCTACCAGGTAAGCGTGGAGGTGACTAAGGTCAATGGCCACGACAACGAGTCGGAATCGAAGGTGGGACAGGGCACCGTCGGTGTCTTCTCGGACAAGTATCCGCGCAACCTCGTCATCGAGGAGTTTACCACGGAGCAGTGTCCCAACTGCCCGCGCGTGGCCGGACTCCTGGCCTACTACATGGAGCATGCCGATCCCACCCGCGTATGGGCGGTCTGCCACCACTCTGCCTACTATACCGACTGGCTCACGCAGCCCTGCGATGAGCCGCTGCTCTATCTCTACAACGATAACGGCATGACCTATGCTCCGGGCTTGATGTTCAACCGCCAGCCCGACTTCGACGCGCAATATGCAAAGGGCAACATGGACAATGTTCTCTTCGCCAACACCTACGACGACGTAGAGGGCTATGCCGACTACCAGCTCACGCTGTTCAGCAACGCACAACTGTCGATGCAGGTGGCTGTCAACGACGACTCTTCCGTGGCGACGGTGATTGTCTCGGGTGAGTGCAACGAGAGTCTTGACCCGGCACAGAACAAGCTCACGCTCTACCTGACCGAGGACGAGATTCCCGCCCGTGACCAGTATGGCGCATCGGGCGACTTCTATCACATGCACGTCATCCGCTACTTCAATAGCGCCTGGGGAGACCCGGTCGTATGGGAGAACCGCCACTTCACGGCCACATATTCCATCCCCATCGATGAGGCTTGGAACAAGGACAAACTCACGCTCGTGGCCTTCCTCAACAAGCACAATGCGGAGGACAGGCTCGACAACCGCATCGAGAACTCCATCGGCATGACGTTCAACAAGGCCGTCACGGCTCTCAAGGCCACGGAGACCAGCGATAACACCTACGAGGTAGCACGCTATAATGCCGCTGGCCAGCGTGTCTTGGGCGAGCAGAAGGGACTGAACATCATCAAGCTCAGCGACGGACGCACGCTGAAGGTGATGGTGCCCTAAGCCCATATCCAATCGGTCGCAGATGGCCCATAGGCCCTTGCCGACCCATTGCCGTCCTTTCCCAGCAGACCATGTTCTTCTGCTGGGAAAGGATTTTTCTTTCCATTTCCTTTCCTTTGCCATGCCCCTGCAGCCAACTTCCTCTGCTATGATTTGCCTATTTCAAGGATAAAACGTACCTTTGCAAGTTGTTATGGGGAAACTACCTCCTCTGGGCCTCCTGTGGCCCAAAGGCGTGTGCTTCCCTTGCGACATCATCATATATTAATACGTAAGATATCTCCTATTATCAGAAAGCAAGAGAATGAAAAAGACTTTATACTCATCGGCCTTCGCCCTCACGCTGCTCCTTTCCTCCTGCAGCTTGATCCAGCATACCTCTCAGGGTGGTAATGACGGCCTCCAGAAGGAGGCTACGGCAGAGGCGGCACCTGCTGTTGCAGAAGAGCCTGTAGCCCCCAACGACCAGTTGCTCAACGTCGAAGAACTGGTGAGTGTCTTCACCGACGCGGCCCACATGGATGCCGCCATGAAGAAATACGGCTACAAGGTGCAGAATGCCTACGAGGTGTTCCGTGTGGCGAAATACGACAAGATGTACTATAAGAACTGCCGTCTGCCCAAGAAGATCGTCGATGGTAAGTTTGAGGACTATCCCCGTGCGCTCCGTGACGGTATTTCCAGCTATGTGGCGGTGGGAGATGGCGCGGTGATGATTGGCGTCTTCAACGACAACGCCTACAACAACCTCGTCTCGCAGGTACGTGCGGCTGGTTTCCAGCTCGACATGGAGGGCAACGAGGATATCTATACCAACGGGTCGTATTACATCGCCTGCAACAAAAACTACCGCACCGTGCGCATCACGAAGGTGAGCTGATCTCCACGGGAGACACGACTGTGCGAACCACCCTATATTATACAGAAAGCGTGACAGAATGAAAAAACTATTCATAGAAACCTACGGCTGCCAGATGAACGTGGCCGACTCCGAGGTCGTCGCCTCGGTCATGCAGATGGCGGGCTACGAGACTACGGAGCATGAGGAGGAGGCCGACGCCATCTTCCTCAACACCTGCTCTATCCGAGAGAATGCGGAGAGCAAGATTTACAACCGCCTCGACACGCTCTATGCCAAGGGAAGGCAGCGCAAGGCGCAAGGCGGCTCCAAGCTGCTCCTCGGCGTACTCGGCTGTATGGCGGAGCGTGTCAAGGACGACCTGATAGCCAACCACCATGCCGACATCGTCTGTGGACCGGACAGCTACCTGTCGCTCCCAGACCTTATCGCACAGGCCGAACTGGGCCACAAGGCCATCGACGTGGACCTTTCCACTACCGAGACTTACCGCGACGTGATCCCTCAGCGTATCGGTGGCAACCGCATCTCGGGCTTCGTGAGCATCATGCGTGGCTGCAACAACTTCTGCCATTACTGCATTGTGCCCTATACGCGTGGACGTGAGCGTTCGCGCGACGTGGAGAGCATCCTCCGCGAGGTGCACGACCTCAGCGACCGTGGCTTCAAGGAGGTGACGCTGCTAGGACAGAACGTCAATTCCTATGGCTTGCTGCCCAACGGCAAGCGTCCCGAGGGAGGCACGTCCTTTGCCCAGCTGTTGCGTCTCGTAGCAGAGAGCGTCCCGCACATGCGCGTCAGGTTTACGACCAGCAATCCCGAGGATATGACGGAGGACATCCTCCACGCTATCGCCGACGAGCCCAACCTCTGCCGCCACATCCACTTCCCGGCACAGAGCGGCAGCAACAAGGTGCTCCATTTGATGAACCGCAAATATACGCGCGAGCAATACCTGGAGCGCGTGGCTGCCATACGCCGCATCATCCCTGGTTGCGGACTGACGACCGACCTCTTTGTGGGCTACCACGACGAGGGCGAGGAGGAGTTTCAGGAGACGCTGTCGCTGGTGCGTGAGGTCGGTTTCGACTCTGCCTTCATGTTCAAGTATAGTGAGCGTCCTGGCACCTATGCTTCCAAGCATCTGCCCGACAACGTCTCGGAGGAGGAGAAGGTGCGCCGACTCAACGAACTGATCCGTCTGCAGACGGAGATGTCGGCTGAGCGCAACCGTATGGACGAAGGCAAGGAGTTTGAGATTCTACTGGAGCGCACCGCCAAACGCAATCCCAACCAGCTCATGGGACGCACGGAGCAAAACAAGGCTGTCGTCATCGATCGAGGTCAGCATCGCATCGGCGAGACTATTCGCGTGCGCATCACAGGTAGCACCTCCGCCACCCTCTTTGGTGAGGTGCTGGATGGGGATGCGAACAAAAAGGAATAGGCAATATCATAATAGCTGGCTGCGTTATCACAGGCAATAGCCAGAGGTATTGTAATGTAATTATATCAAAAGAGGACGACAGATAGCTGTCGTCCTCTTTTGAGTATAATGTGCCTGGATAGGCTATGGTCCGTGGTACCTTAATACTTAAACGAACTGCCACCTAAGAACTCACGCAGCAGAGAGGTGGGAGGCAGGGCGCGGTTGGGTATCGGCTGGATATAGTCGAGGAATGTGCGCAGCCTGTATGCCTCGGCATATTCGGGGCAATTCTCTGGAACCAGGTCCAGGAGTGGCTCGGCCTGCTGCTTGATGACGGCCAACTCGAAGAGCATGGCTGTATTGAACATCACGTCGGCATTCTCCTGATAGGGGAAAATCCATTTGTTCTCGCCCGCACGGACACTTGGCCAGCGATGGATCGTCTCCTGGGCATTCACCCCACGGTACTTGTAGTCGCGGATGATGCGGCGTAGAAGGCGGTTGTCCGTAGTGCGGATGTAGTTGTGGTCGTCGAGCAGGATGGTGGTCAGCGCAGAGATGTAGATGTGGAACTTCTGCTCCTGCGGAATCTGTGCCGTCAATTCTGGATTGAGGGCATGGATGCCTTCGAGCACCAGTACCTGATTGTCGCCCAACTGTAGTCTCTTGCCACTCTTCTCGCTCTTGCCCGTCTGGAAGTTGTACTTCGGCAGCTCGATGGTTTTCCCTTCGAAAAGCTGCTGTAGCTGCTCGTTCAGCAGGGGGATGTTGAGGGCATGGACGCTCTCGTAGTCATATTCCCCGTTCTCGTCCTTTGGGGTGAGATGGCGATCCACGAAGTAGTCGTCGAGTGAGATCTGTATGGGTTTGATGCCGCAGGTGACCAACTGGATGGATAACCGCTTGCAGAACGTCGTCTTACCCGATGAGGACGGACCCGCTATCAGTACTACGCGCGTGCCTTGGCGATGGGCTATCTGTTCGGCGATGGAGGCAATCTTCTTTTCCTGCAGGGCTTCGCTGACGTTGATGAGGCCTGTGGTTTGTCCTGATCGGACGGCTTCGTTGAAGTCGCCGACAGTACTCACGCCGAGGATGCGATTCCACCTGTGTTGCTCCTTGAAGATGTCGAACATTTTGTCCTGGCGTATCAGTGCCCCCAGTTCGGCTGGATTCTGGCGTGAGGGCAGGCGCAGCAACGCCCCGTCGAAGTATTTCTCCAGTCCGAAGAGGGTCAGCTGCGAGGTGTTGATGAGTAACGATCCATAGAAATTGTCCACATAGTCGTCTATCTCGTAGTAGGTCGTATAGAGTTTGCCCGTGCTGCGAAGCAGTTTCGCCTTGGCCTTGTCGCCACGCGAACTGAATATCCTGACGGCTTCTTCCGTTGGTACCTCGTAGCGACGGATGGGCAACTTTGCATCGATGAGTTGTCGCATTCGCTCGCGGATGCGTGTCACATCAGTCTCCGTCACGTCGTGGCCGAGCATCAGGTTGCAGTAGTAGCCGTTGCTCACGGGGATGTCTATCACTACCTTGCTATCGGGATAGAGGTCATGGACCGACTTGCAGAGCACGAAGAAGAGCGTGCGCATATAGCAACGCTCGCCTGTGGCAGAATGGAGGTCGAAATATTCCACGTCTTTGTTGTGATAAAGACGATAGTTGAGCCCCTCCGTGCGGTTGTTTACCGTGGCATTGATGGGGCCGAACTCCATACTCAGACCAAAAGCCTCGTAAGCCTCCTTGAGTGTGCTTCCGATGGCTATCTCTTTGGTCTCTCCGTTGTTCTTGCAGCGTATTTTTACCGTTTGTTTCATCATGTGCTTTCGTTTTTAGCTGTTTCAGATGTAGAGCAAAAGCGTGAGATGAGGTGGATGGACCTTCGTCTTCGGCATGTGCTCCCTGCCACAAAGTTACGCAATCCCTGTGAATCGGCCAAGGGAGCACAAGCGAAAACCAACTATTTTAACGGTTTTGTCATATTGTTCCGATGCTATGACCTCACGACGGGCTGGATGGAGAAGCCGAAGTGGTAGGCGCGGTCGGCCGGAAGCTGATGCTGTGGAGCCGGTCTTGACCCCCAACTGTCGTAGCCTCCCACGCCCTGCATGAACCCGTCGAGACACACCTCGACGAAGTGGCGCGGGCGTATCTCGTCTGCATGGTGGTTGATGGCTATTCCTTGATCGAAGTCCTCGATGCTATTGCGCAGCGCATTAAACTCCATCACGCTGTCTGCCTTGACGAGGAGTCCGTTGCCGAGGTGGTCCTCCAGTCGGATCCAGCGCACGTCGGTGTGGTGCCCGTTCTCCTGGGGGCGGACGTAGGGATAGTAGAGATCGTTGGCCTTGGCCTGGTAGCGCCCGATGGGGGTGCCGTGGTTGCGATCTATGTAGTTCTCCTCAGGGCCTCGACCGAAGTATGTCACGCCGTCCATGGCTGCAGGGAGGCGAAAGCGGAGTCCCACGCGCGGTAGCTCTGGCGTCTCAGCCTTGCTGGCTGGGGCGTAGTCGGCCGCAACGTGCAGGCGTCCATCGTCCGATAGCGTGTAGGTAAGCGTGTAGTGGTTGCCCGCAGGAAGTATGTAGTTGACGGCTACTACCGTTTGTGTGCCTTGCTGGCTTACGCGCACGGTGGGGTGAAACTCCTGGCTTGCCGTTTTCCATATCCGCAGTCGCTCTGCCGTGTTGTTACCATTGTCGTTGTCGGTCGGCGCACGCCAGAAGTTGGGTTGGAAACCAAAGCCCTCGTGGATGTACTCACGTCCATCCACGCGATAGGAGGTGGCTACGCCTTTGGCATCCAGCGCAAAGTGAAGTCGCTGGCCCGTCACTACCGTACTGTCTTGGTTTGATCGCCAGGTCATCTTTCCTGTGGCCTCAGCCTCTGCTTTCAGTGTGTAGGGCTGGGGAATGCGGAATTGCTCCATGGCCATCTGTTCACCCTTGGCAACGGCGGGCCGCTGCTCGTCGGGTTTCCCGTAGAGGGCGATAGGTTCCCCTTCGCGGGTCGTGGCATAGAGGTTGATGAAATACTCCGTCTCGGGCCGTTGCTCCAACTGGGGGAGGGGCACCGCCACGTCGGCATATTCCTGTGGCGGCGTGTCGAGGTGCCATGTGCCCTCGGCCATCAACTCGCTATTGCGTCGCACCTCGTAGTGGAAGTCATAGGCATTGAGGCTGGTGAAGTAGTGGCGATTGAAGATCCGGAAGGTGCCTTTGCTGAGGTCCACTGGCAGGAACGCCACATTCTGGTACACATATTTCACCTCGGCCATGGCAGGGTGGGGTGTGCGGTCGGGGGCAATGATACCATTGCAGCAGAAGTTGTGGTCTGAGGGCATGCCAACGCCGAAGTCGCCGCCATAGGCATAAAACTTCTCGCTATTCGGACGGGCTATTTGGCCTCGCTTTTGGTCCATCAGCGGGATGGCGTTGCCCCATCGTGTGCTATCTTTGGGGTGGAGGGCCAGAATTCCTTGGTCAACCCAGTCCCAGATGAATCCGCCCTGCAGGTGGTCGTATTCGTAGATGGGCTGCCATTGTCCCCACAGGTCTCCCGTGCTGTTGCCCATCGCATGGGCGTATTCAGAGGGGATGACGGGACGGTCCAGCCCACTTTTTCCTACTTTGGCGAACCATTCTGCCGACGGATATTGTGGGACAAACAGGTCCGTGTTCCATTCCAAAAGTGCACGCTCATAGCTGACGGGGCGTGACATCCAAGGGGCGTCGGCAGCTTTCAGCCATTGGTAGGTCTCGTAGAAGTTGACTCCGTTGCCCGCCTCGTTGCCCAGCGACCAGAAGCAGACGCAGGGGTAGTTTTTGTCGTGTTCATACAGGTTGCGGGTGCGGTACAGATGAGCGTCGAGCCAGTCGGGGTTGTTGCCCAGCGTGCCACCCTTGCGCAGGTCGTAGCCCATACCGTGGCTCTCGATGTTGGCCTCGTCATAGACGTAGAGACCGTATTCAGAGGCCAGCTCATAGAAGCGGTGGCCCTGTGGGTAGTGGCTGAGGCGCACGGCGTTGATGTTGTTGCGTCGCATCAGTTCGAAGTCGCGTCGCATCACCTCCTCCGTCACATAGTGGCCTGTATAGGGGTTGTGCTCATGGATGTTGACACCCTTGAGTTTGATGGGTTGCCCATTGACCAGCAGACAGGGGAGTGTGCGGCCGTCTTTACACAATCGTTCCTTGATCTCGATACGCCGGAATCCCACGCGGTAGGGAATCACCTCTTGCTCCTTCCCGTTTTGCACCTTTACATATAGGGTGTATAGCTGGGGCTGTTCCGAACTCCATGGCCGGACGTTTGGTATCGTGGCCGAGAAGTCGGCGAAGGCTGCTGTGTCCTTGATGTCGATAGACTGTGAGGCCGAGGCGACAAGCGTGCTCCCCTCGTCGCTCCGCAGTTCGTAGGAGACCGTTGCCCGCTGTCGTTTGCCCGTGGTATTGCGCAGTTCGGTCTGCAAGCGGAAGATGCCGTCTCGGTAGCTATCGTCGAGGGCGGAGGTGATATGGAAGTCGCGTACAGAAACCTGTGGTTCTGCCGATAGCCATACGTCGCGCTCGATGCCGCTGATACGCCAGAAGTCCTGGCATTCGAGATACGATCCTGTACTCCAACGATAGATCTTGAGTGTCAGGTGGTTCTCTCCCTTGCGCAGATGCGGATTCAGCAGGTATTCGACTGTCGATTTGGAATCTTCACTATACCCAATGTGTTGTCCGTTGAGATAGACGTACACGCCCGATTTGGCTCCGTCGATGTGCAGAAACACATTCTTTCCTTCCCATGCATCGGGCACGGTGAAGGATCGCTGATAGATGCCCACGGGAATCTCGTCGGAGAGGACAGGCGGTTGGGGACGTCCTTGGACAAACTCGTATGGTTGGTTGACGTAGATCGCCGTTCCGAAACCTTGCATCTCCCAGTTGCCAGGCACGCTGATCGTGCTCCACCCCTGTGTGTCGGGCTGGTCGGCTGTGGCATCATGGGGTAGCAGGTGGTCGTCATCGGCATAGAAAAAATGCCATTTCCCATTGAGCGACTGGTGCCACGGACTGTCCTCGTACCGCAGCGATTGTCCTGCAGAGCAGTCAGGCCATGCCATGAACATCGTCCTTGGCCGCTCTGTGCCGATGGAAAGCGTGCGCAGGTTGCGATGGTGTGGGAGAGGGAGAAGCGTGGCGGTAGCCAGCAGGGAGGTGAGAAGCGTATTCATTATATAATATATAAGGTATAGGATGTAGGTGCAAATGGATTATTGGATGGCTATTTTCTCATACTTCAACGCCTCGCCCGGACGCACCATGCGGGTGGCGCGCAACTGGATGTAGCGGGCCGATACAGGCGTGAAATAGACCTCTTGCAGGACAGGGTGGTTGCGGATGTTGGAAAATTCTCCCTCCGCCACCTTCTGCATAGCCTCCGGTGTCTCGCCAGCCCACAACTCATAGTTGGCCGCCGTCCCCTCGTTCCTCACCGATTGTGTGGGAAGGTAGAAGAAGGCACGGATCGTCTTCGACTCACCGAGGTCGAAGGTGATGGCCTTCGGTGTGGTGTCGGCTACTGAGAAAGGCAGCGTTGCCACCTCTTCCACCCGTTCGGTATAGCGTTCTTTGGCGTTGGGCGCGTAGTAGGCTCCCATCTCATTGATGCAGAGCGGTCCGCGTGACTGGAGGAAGCGTATGCGAAGTTGGCGGGTGGTGATGGTCTTGAAGCGCAGCAGTCGCTGGTAGCCGATGGTGGTAGTCTCCTCGCCCGCGTTGATGGGTGTCCAAACACCATGGTCGAGATATTCCACCACGAAACGTTCGACTCGCTGTCCAAGCGGAATATACTCCTGCAGTTTGAGGCGGTTCACCTGCGTCGGTTTGCGGAATGTGAAGGAGAGCGTGGCCGTCGTCACGCCATCGGGCGTAGCCCAATAAGTGTGGAAGTCGCCATCTGTCAGCATCCGTGTAGAGAAAGCATCTCCTCGTGTGGCCGTCGCCTTCACCTTCGCCCCCTTGAGGAGGTTGGTGGCCAGTTCCTTGCTAATCACCTGGTATGCCTCCACGGCCCTTGCGGAGTCTGTGGGGTGTATCAGTCCCTCCGGGGTGACGGGGAAGTTGATGAGCTGGGATCCGTTATGGCCCACGCTGCGGTAGTAGAGATCGACCAGTTGGTCCACCGTCTTCACCTTTCCGTCCTCCTTTTCGTGGTAGAACCATCCTGGACGGATACTGACGTCGCATTCCGCAGGCACCCAGGCGTCGCCGTCGGCATGGCCTTGCTGCAGTTCCCAGTAGCGCTCGTAGCCAGGATGCACATCCTTACTGCGCAGGAAAGCCCAGTTGGTGGCAAACGCAAATCCCTTCTCGTTGCCGACCCATCGGCATCCCGGTCCCTCGTCGGAGAAGATGACTGCCTTCGGTTGGAGTTCGGCCACCATCTTCCATGCCCTTGGAAAATTGTAGTAGGTCTTGCGGTCGATAGTGCGCTCCTCTTTCGTGCCACCATACCAGCCGTCGCCGCCATTGGCGCCGTCGAACCACACTTCGAACAGTTCGCCATATTGTGTCAGCAGTTCCTGGAGTTGCGCATAGAAGTATTCCACGTAGAGGGGAGTGCCGTAGAAAGCCTGGTGGCGATCCCACGGCGAAAGGTATAGTCCCAGGTGGAGTCCGTACTTTCGGCATGCGGCAGCCAACTCCCCAACAACATCGCCCTTCCCGCCCTTGTAGGGCGTGTTGCGGACACAATAGTCAGTCTGCTTCGTCGGCCATAGGCAGAAACCGTCATGATGCTTGGCCGTAAGGATGATACCCTTCATTCCCGCCGCCTTTACCGTCCGTGCCCATTGCTCACAGTCGAGGCGGGTGGGATTGAAATTCTCCAATGGAGCGTCGCCATAGCCCCATTCGCGGTCTCCGAAGGTGTTCGGGCCGAAGTGGATGAAGGCGTAGGTCTCCAATTGGTGCCATGCCACCTGTGCCTCTGAGGGTAGCGGTGGGATGGGTGCAGGGGCGTCGGTCTGTGCCTGAAGAGGCTGAAGACCGCAGAGGGCGGTCGTTAGTGCAAGGATAAGGTGCTTCATTTTTGTTTGTTGTTGATGGGTGAGAGTGACTGGCGAATGCCTTTGGAAATGCTTCGGGATGCCTTCGGGATGTGGTCAGCGTCGCTCCTTCAGTTCGTCGCTAAAGGAATAGGGTGCATCCTCAGGCCTCGTGCCACGCGAGAGGTTGGGTTGTCCCGACATCTTGAAGTCGAGACTCAGTCCTCGGAGGAGGTCCTCGTGGTCGAGGTAGTTGCTGTCGTAGGCCACCCCGTCGCGCAGAAGCTGGTCCACATAGGGGCCGCTGTTGTTGTCTCGACGGATCAGGAGACTATTGCCATTCTCCAGGTGCACCTTGACTTGGTCGAAATAGGGTGCGCCCAGAACATACTGGTTGCTTCCTGGACAGACGGGGTAGAAGCCGAGGGCGGAGAAGACGTACCAGGCCGAGGTCTGTCCGTTGTCCTCGTCTCCGCAATAGCCGTCGGGGAGGGCAGAGTAGAGACGGTCCATCACCTGTCGGACCCGATACTGCGTCTTCCAGGGCTGACCGCTATAGGCGTAGAGATAGACCATGTGCTGGATCGGTTGGTTGCCATGGGCGTAGTTGCCCATGTCCATCACCTGCATCTCGCGTATCTCGTGGATCACCTGTCCGTAGTAACTGTCGTCGAAGATGGGCGGCACGACGAAGACGCTGTCCATCATCTGGTTGAAGCCGTCGCGGCCTCCCATGAGTTGTATCAGTCCCTCGGGGTCGTGGAATACGCACCACGTCCAGTGCCAGCTATTGCCTTCGGTGAAGGCATCCCCCCACTTGAAGGGGTTGAAGGGCGACTGAAACTTTCCGTCCTTCAGTCGTCCGCGCATCAGGCGGGTCTCCGGGTCGAAGACGTTGCGGTAGTTCATCGCCCGTTCCCGGTAGGGTCGCAACTCGCGAAGACTTTTGCCCAGCGCTTTGCCAAACTGATAGATGCACCAGTCGTTGTAGGCGTACTCCAGGGTGCGTGCCACGCTCTCGTTGATCTTCACGTCGTAGGGCACGTAGCCGAGACGGTTGTAGTATTCGAAACCCATTCGTCCCGTGCTGCCGATGGTGGGATGGTGGGCGTTGGCGCCATGGACGACAGCCTGCCAGAGCGTCTCCGCATCGTAGCCCCGTAGTCCTTTGAGGTAGGCGTCGGCCACAACAGAAGCTGAGTTGTTGCCGACCATACAGTCGCGGTGGCCGGGGCTGGCCCATTCGGGCAGGAATCCACTTTCCTTATAAGCGTTGACAAGCCCCTCTTGCATCAGGCTGCCCATCGAAGGATAGACCAGATCGACGAGTGGCATCAGCGCGCGGAACGTGTCCCAAAAGCCCGTATCCGTGAACATGGCCCCGGGGAGCACCTTGCCATTGTATGGACTATAGTGGGTGGTGTCGCCTTGGGCGTTGACTTCGAAGAACATACGGGGGAA
>ENA-ORML01001393-ORML01001393.1-human-gut-metagenome-genome-assembly--contig:-NODE-1393-length-20848-cov-10.857789_pt1 | contig 20848 bp, 22 predicted proteins | sample MGYA00242103_ERZ508995 | MGnify/ENA primary metagenome ERZ508995 (study PRJEB26280, sample SAMEA2338702) | human gut metagenome | biome: human gut; feature: human-associated habitat; material: faeces... | reverse complement strand
TCTTTTTTATAAGATTTTCCAATAACCTGATACACATATCCGATACCATTTCTTTTCTGAATTTTAGTCGTTTTAGGACGAATTACCTTAACATTTTTGAGTAACATAATAGCCTCCAAAAGTAGTTATACCGTATAACTCCATTATATCATATATTCTGCCAATAAAAAAGTTGAAATCGCCCATAAATACAGGAAATTTCAACTATTCATTTAAAAATTCAATTGTAGTTATACATTTTTTACAAAGTTAAGGTTGCATTAAAAAAAACAAGTACAGTATCCATATGTGTATTGTGTGGTGTATATGTTCTAGTCTTGTCAATCAGAAACGATATTGGCTACCAATGAAAGCACAAGTTCTGTTGCGATATCGATTTTCTCAGACATCTTTAATCTAGATATTGGATTAAGAATTTTTATTGGAGGACAGACCGTTAACCTTCTTAACATTCAATCCATCGGATATATTGCAGGTGCAATCACATAATCTTTTATATATGCCGACGCTAATATATGATAGAATAAATGGGTTGGAGGAATTTATGGAATACAAGAACGACAATAAATTTTATTTTGAAATTGAAAAAAGAATTCCTGGTCATTTAGGAAGAGCCGGAATTATACATACACCTCATGGAGACATTAAGACCCCTGCATTCATGTGTGTTGGAACACATGGTGAAGTTCGCTTTGTTTCTATGGAAGAATTAAAAAGTATTCATGCCCAAGCCATGTTGAGTAATGGATATCATTTACGAAACATTTCCCCTGAGATTGCCGCCAATGGAGGTTTATCCGCATGGTCAAAATGGAACGGTCCAACCTTAACGGATTCCGGTGGATTTCAAGTGATGTCTTTAGGTTCTGGCTGTGGAAAAGTTGTCAGCATGAAACGTGAAGACAACATGAAAAATGCTGAAGAAGAAAAGCGTTTGGCTCACGTAACAGAAGATGGAGTACACTTTCACGATCCATTTACAGGTCAAGAAGATTTTATTGGTCCAGAAGAAAGTATGCAAATTCAATGCCGCATTGGAGCCGATATTCATATGGCCTATGATGAATTAACTTCTTTAGCCGATACATACGAATATAACGTTGAATCCTTGGCAAGAACTGAGCGTTGGGCAAAGAGAAGTCTTGATGAACATAAGAAACATTGTGATGATTTAGGCTACCACCAATCTTTATATGGTGTAATCCAAGGTGGACGTTGGGAAGATCTGAGAAGATCAACTTGTAAAAAATACGCTCAGATGGATTTTGATGGCTACGGCTTAGGTGGTGCTTTCCTTAAAGAAACACTAGGTGATATCTTAACTTGGTGTAACGAAGAACTCCCTGAAAATAAACCAAGACACTTATTAGGATTGTCTCATCCAGATGATATCTTGATTGGTACAGAAAATGGGGCTGATACATTTGATTGTGTAGCTCCTACAAGAGAGGCAAGACATGGAAGATTGTATACAATGCATGGTCCTATCAATCTATCAAAATATAGAGATAGCGATGAAATTATCGATGAAAGTTGTGATTGTCCTACTTGTCTATCTCATATCACACTTGGTGAATTAAGAAGACTATGGAAATCACAAGATCGTACGGAATCCGCAAAATATTTCGAACTTGCTTCTATACATAATCTTCGCTTTATCATTCGTTTAACTGAACAAGCTCGACAAGCTATTTTAGATGGAACATTTAAAGAATTCAAAGAATCTTTTTTAAATTCATATTACGGGAACAAATAATTGTTCCTTTTTTTCATAAGAAAAAAGAGAAATCAAACGATTCCTCTTAAATAAAGTCTTGGCAAGATACCAATAAATCAATTTTCTTCCATTGTGTTTCCTCATCAATGCAGTTACCCTCTTCAACAGAGGCAAATCCACATTGTGGAGAAAGTGCAATATTATCACCGACTACAGCTTTAGCTTGTTCATAACGCGCCTTAATCGCATCATGCTCTTCTAATTCTTTACGCTTTGTAGAAATCAAGCCAGCTACAAATGTACGGCCAGTACCTTTTAAAACAGCCCAAGGATCAAATTTTCCGCTACGAGCATCATCATATTCTACAAAATATCCATCGTATGGAATGCTCGCAACAGACTTGGCAATCGTATCATAAAATCCGTGGAACAATGGATTTCCTTTGAAGTTTCCTTTACAGAAGTGTGTCGCAATCTGCATATCTTCTGGACGATTTTCTAAAGCCTTAGTACTTACACGCACAAACCAATCTAATACTTGTGCCTTTGTATAACCTAAACCTTCTACTTTTGATACAAATGTATCATCAATCATATAAGTCCATGAAGTATCATCAATTTGAATATAGCGACATCCATGATTGTAGAAATCACGAATGGCTGCCTGATATGCCAATCCAATATCATCAATGACTGCTTCAATATCTTTTCCATAGTATGGCGTATCTTTGATACCTAACTGTAAAAAATGATCAATCAAAATCATGTTTGGTCCAGAAATACACTTCTTAGCTTCTACACCATATTTACTTGCCTCATTCTTCAAGAAATCCCATGCGTACATTTCTTTATGTGCCTTATTTGGATCATAAGAAATCTTACCTTCAATCATACCTAATTCAATATGATTGTTTCTTCCATTAATAAATTTATCCAAATGTTTTGTCGTAAAACCATCAAATTCTTTTAACCAATCTAAATGCCACCAGCGACGACGGAATTCTCCATCTGTCACAAACTTCAATCCATGTTGTACTTCCTTCGCAACTAATTTTGCGATTTGTTCATCCTCTACATCACGCAATTGCTCATATGCGATTTCATTATTATTAAATTTAGCACGGGCCTCTTTAATTTCCTGTGGTCTTAAAAAAGATCCCACAATATCGTATTTAATATTCAACATTAGTAAATTTCCTCCAATATCATCATTTTATCATTTCTAATTAATTATTGATAATATTTAATAATATGCACCCGTTATAACTTTTATCTATAATAGAAAATTAAAGAATGTGATAAAATAATTTCTATGAACACAAAATCACATATACTCAACCAATTTCAAACATACCCACAACTAGAACTACAAGACTTAATGAAATTTTTATACCAAAGCAGTTTTGGGTGTGAACACTTACTTTCAAATCCTGACACAGTTAAAAAACAGATCCAACAAGAACTCGACACAAAACTGGATACATGTAATTCCATTGAATATCTAGATGGAGATTATGTTCGTCTTCATTTAAATTATGGATTGAGCGTAAATACACTGAGTACTTTATTTATTTTATCAAGTCAACAAGAAAAAAACGGCAAGGAACAGCTCGAAGAAAAGCTTCAAATCCTTATCGATATGATTTCCAATAAGGAACTTCCATTTTCTTTAAACAACGCTAAGCCAACCCTTTTAAAATGGAAAGAAGATGGATATCCTGCCATTAATCATTCCAATACATTCAATCAATTGTACCATCCATCTTATCGCTTAATACATAAAAAGTACGTTCCCTTCTTAAAACTATTTAAGCATATCGACAACAAGCATCCTTCTATTATTTCAATCGACGGACGTTGTGCTTCGGGTAAGACTACACTTTCAAATCTTTTAAAACAAATATATGACTGTAACGTATTTAAAATGGATGACTTTTTCTTACAACCCCATCAAAGGACAAAGGAAAGGCTTGAAAGTCCTGGAGAAAATGTAGATCATGAGCGCTTTGAACAAGAGGTCTTGATTCCATTATCCAAACATGAAGATGTAAAGCTGCGTAAATTCAATTGTTCAACTTTGTCAATACAATCTGCTCACTTAATTCCATATAAATCATTTAATGTCATTGAAGGTTCTTATTCCATGCACTCAGATCTTCAAAGATATTATGCGTATTCCGTTTTCTTAACTGTGAGTAAAGAAGAACAACTTTCAAGACTTGAAAAAAGGAACCCAAATATGTTGAACAATTTTATTCAACGATGGATTCCTTTAGAAGAACTTTATTTTAAAACTTTTTCAATCCAAGACATATGTGACATAATAATAGATACATCAAAGGCCTGAATCATCAGGCCTTATTTACATTATTCAACTTGTTCATCTTCCATACTAACAATACGACCTTCTCTTTGTCCAAGATCATATTTTTCACGGTACTCAGCCAATGTTGTTTTATAATCGTCACCTTCAATCGCATATACTTTGGAATCGTGAATATGAATATCTGTATCTTTTTCACGAATCTTAATCAAAGCCACCATACTACTTGCACAGTGTGTAGCGATACGGTTTAAACTATTTAATAAATCATTGAATACTGTACCTTCTTCAAGGCCACAGTTTCCTTGTGATAAACGTTCAACGTGACGCAATTTCATTTCGTCACAAAGTCCACGAATGACAATTCCTAATGGAGATACGCGTCGAGCCAAAGCCAAATCATCTTCTAAATAAGCATGATATGTCATATTCATAGATTCACGAACAGCCTCCATAACAAGGTTTAACTCATCCATAGCGGCTTCTGACATTTCCATACGATTATCATTGATACTCTTTGACATCTCGGCAATATCTGCAGCGTGATCACCAATTCTTTCAAAGTCACTAATTGTATGAAGATATAAAGAAGCTTGTCGAGTTTGTTCTGTATTTAATGCTTGTTTTGTCAGCTGCATTAAATAAGAACCTAAACGTGCTTCATATTTATCAATCAATTTTTCTTTACGATGTACTTTATCATATTTTTCTGGTTTAAACTCATTGATCAAGTTCATTGAACGATTCACGTTATTACGCACCTTTTTAGCCATACCATTCATGACACGATGACATTGTGCAATCGCCAAAGCAGGATACGGAATCAAACGTTCTTCTAGTAAATCAAAGTCAGCTTGTTCTGCTAGATCTTCAGGACTGTCTTTAATAATACGCATCAATAATTTTTCAATTTGAGGAATGAACCAGAATAATACTAATACATTTCCACAACGAATAGCTGTATTCATTAATGCGATATTTACTGGAGACATAACTTTATTCACAAAGCTATACTGCATAAATACATTTGAACCATAGAATAGAATTGACCAGATAATCATACCAAATAAGTCGTTGATCAAATATTCTAATGCGGTACGTTTACCATTTTTATTTGCACTTAAGGCAGAAATCAACACAGGACATGCAGCACCAATACCAATTCCTAAGTTAATTGGAAAGGCTGCCGCAAATGTCAATGAGCCTGTCATAGATAGTGCCTGCAAAATACCAATCGCAGCACTTGAGCTTTGTAAAACAGCAGTAAACAAAATACCAACAAGAATACCCATGATTGGATTTGAGAACATTGTAAGCATACTAATGAATGTTTCGTTCGTTCTTAAAGGCGAAACGGCTCCACTCATTTGTTGCATACCTGTCATTAAAATCGCAAAACCAAGCATGATATTTCCAACATTTTTATGTGTTGTACGTTTTCCAAATGTTTTTAAACAAATACCAATAAACGCAAACAATGTTGTGATCGTAGCTGTTGAAAATAAGCTTGCGATTCCACTTGATCCACCAACATAAGATAAACACAATATCCAACCGGTAATACTTGTACCAATATTGGCACCCATGATAATACCGATAGCTTGTCTTAGTTTCATCATACCTGAGTTAACAAAACCAATGACCATTACTGTCGTAGCACTACTAGACTGAATAACAGAAGTAACACCTGCACCTAAGGCAACACCTTTTAAACTTGTGTTTGTCATCTTGTACAAGAATGCTTCTAACTTGTTACCGGCTACGCTTTTTAGTCCATCGCCCATTAATGACATACCGAACAAAAATAACGCAATGCCTCCTAATAGGGATAAGACCATTGTAACTATTTCCATCTTGAACTCCTTTATAAAATGAATATTTAATTTTCAATTTTTACGCATATTGCGACGTCTTTATTATGCAATAAAAACAATGTCAAAACAATATTAAATTTATGTTAATTTTCTGTAAAATGAAGTTTTTTTCTGAAAACGCTTTAAAAAAGATGACTTTAGAAACCTAAAATCATCTTTGCAATCATCTCAAAAAATTGAATCATATTTGAACGTAACATACCCAACGGATAATCTAATAAACCTGAAAAAATCAATAAGATAAATAATAGATTCATCCATGGTGCACCATCAATAAATTTATAGTATTTATCGTCGGGTAAAAACGAAAACAATACTTTTGAGCCATCTAATGGTGGTACTGGAATCAAGTTAAAAATGCCAAATCCAGTTGAAATCAATCCTGTATATGTCAATGTATTCGATATAAAATATCCTACACTAGACATCATAAAATATGGAGCAAATTTATAGAGTGCATAAAATAAAAATATACAAATAAAGCTTAATAGAAAGTTTGCGATTGGACCCGCAAAACTTGTCCATATGATTCCTGTCTTCGCATCTTTGTAGTAACGTGCATCCACGGGTACTGGTTTTGCCCAGCCAAATCCACATACTAATAGACAGACAAGTCCAATCCAGTCAACATGTTTAAAAGGATTTAAGCTCAATCTACCTTCCATCTTAGCCGTAGGATCTCCCATCCAATAGGACACAAGTCCATGTGCCGTTTCATGAATCGACATGGAAAGAACAACGGCAATGACAAGATAAATAATATTTGATAAATTAAACATTAAATCTAAAGTGCATTACATCGCCATCTTGAACGACATAATCCTTTCCTTCTAGACGTAAGCGTCCTGCTTCTTTGATAGCTAATTCGCTACCCAATTCATCGATATCTTCAAAACGATATACTTCAGCACGAATAAATCCCTTCTTGAAATCTGTGTGGATAACACCTGCACAATCCGGTGCTTTCATACCTTTTTTAAATGTCCATGCACGACATTCATCTTCTCCAGCCGTTAAGAATGTACATAGATCCAATACGGCATAAGCCTTTTGAATCAATTGATCCAAACCAGATGTTTCAACACCTAATTCTTCTAAGAATGCATCTTTTTCTTCTTTATCTAAACCAGACAATTCTTCTTCCATTTGCGCACATAAGGCAACAACCTGGTTATTCTGGCTTTGTGCATATTCTTTCACTTGATTATAGTAAGCACATGAATCTGGATCCATGATACCTTCATCATCTAAGTTGGCAACATAGATCATAGGTTTAGCTGTCAATAAGTTATAGCCTTTCATCAAGATTTGTTCATCTTCATTCAACTCTAATGAACGAGCTGGTTTTCCTTCTTCTAAGATTGGTTGTAAACGATCTAATAAAGCCAATTCATCCAATGATTCTTTATCCTTGTTTGTCTTAGCCTTACGTTCGATCTTACTTCTACGATTTTCAATTGTCTGAAGATCCGCTAAAGTTAATTCTAGATTAATAATTTCAATATCACGAATTGGATCCACACTATTTTCAACGTGTGTGATATCTGGATTATCAAAACAACGAACTACGTGACAAATCGCATCTGTTAAACGAATGTTCGATAAGAATTGGTTACCAAGTCCTTCACCTTGACTTGCTCCCTTAACTAATCCCGCAATATCTGTAAATTCAAATGTTGTATAGATTGTTTTTTTCGGATTGAAGATTTCAACTAAGCGATCAATACGATAGTCTGGCACTTCTACAACACCTACATTGGGCTGAATTGTCGCAAATGGATAGTTTGCGGCTTCTACTTGTGATTTCGTGATAGCGTTAAATAAAGTTGACTTTCCTACGTTTGGAAGACCAACGATTCCTGCAGTTAATGGCATAAATTCAATACATCCTCTCTATTCTTCTTCATGTCGAATTATTTTTTTTAATTTCTTTTCAAATTTTTGTCTAGGCATTAAAACACTGGCTCCACAACCTAAACATTTAATTCGAATATCAGCACCCATACGAATAATTTTCCATTCATTGGACTTATGACAAGGATGCTCTTTTTTCATTTCTACAATATCATTTAATCCATATTCCATAATTATTCTCCTTGCACATGCATATGATATGCATCCAGCGTATTCGATAATAACATACAAACCGTCATTGGACCAACACCTTTTGGCACTGGACTTACATAACTTGCCTTTTTCGCAACCGATTCAAAGTCACAATCCCCTACAAGTTTTCCATTGACACGATTGATACCTACATCAATAACGACAGCTCCTTCTTTTACCCAATTTTCATTGACCATTTGAGCAACACCCATCGCAACAATTAAAATGTCAGCTTGTGAAGCAATCTTTTCAATATCCGGTGTCTTTGAATGAACGATTGTCACTGTTGCATTCCGATTTTGAAGCAACAGAGCAACTGGTTTGCCTACAAGGTTACTTCTTCCGCAGACCACAGCACGTTTACCAGATAAATCTTTACATCCAATGGAATCTAACATAGCCATAACACCTTGTGGCGTACAAGGAATAAAGCCTGGGCGATTCGTAAGTAAACAACCAGCATTCATGGGGTGTAAGCCATCTACATCTTTTTGTGGATCAATCAACTCTAAAACTGCTGTTTCATCTAAATGCGAAGGCAAAGGCATTTGCACTAAAATACCATCGACTTCAGAATCTAGGTTCAAACTCATAATCACATCATTTAATTCTTTTTGCGATACATTTTCATCTAAACGAATTGTTCTTTGAAGCATCCCAATAGAAGAACAAGCCTTTTCTTTACCACGAACATAAGACATACTTGCCGGATCATTTCCAACAAGTACAACACTTAATAATGGTAGCCTTGCCCCTTCTGCACGGATGTCATCAATTTTTTGTTTCATATCCGCCTTGATTCGATCCGCAAGTGTATTTCCATATATAATTTCCATTAAAATAACTCCTTTGAATCCAATACAATGGTTACTGGACCATCATTCAATAATTCAATCTTCATATCAGCACCAAAAATACCTGTTTCAACATGCATACCTTGTTCTTGTAATTTCTGATTGAATTGATCATACAATGTTGTAGCTAAATCTGGTTTACCTGCATTTGTAAAACTTGGGCGATTCCCCTTTTTACAATCCGCATATAAAGTAAATTGAGAAATAGAAAGAATACTTCCTTCTACATCTTGTATGGATTTATTCATCTTCCCATTTTCATCTTCAAAAATTCGCAAGAATAAAATCTTATGAATCATTTTATCAATAATTTCATTTGTATCTTCATTATTGAATCCTACAAAAATACAATATCCATAATCAATTTGACCTTTTATTTGACCATCTACCGTACATTTTGCGTTCTTTGCTCTTTGAATTACTACTCTCATCCTTTTTTCTCCAATATACAAACACTGAGGCTTACAATGCCCTCTTCATTTCCTACAAAGCCAAGTTTTTCTCCACGCGTAGCCTTAATCGAAACATCTTCTATTTCACAATGTAATACATTTGAAATATTCGTTCGCATAGAAACAATGTGCGGTGCCATTTTAGGTCTTTCGGCCAAAATAGTCGCATCTACATTACCAATCTGATATCCCATTTCATCCATCATATCATAGATATGTCCTAATAAGGCAAGACTGTTCGCACCTTTATATTTAGGATCTGTATCCGGAAAATGTTTTCCTAAATCACCTAGTGCAAGAGCGCCTAAAATACTTTCGCCAATCGCATGTGTTAAAACATCGGCATCCGAATGTCCTAAAAGTCCTTTAGAATGTTCAATTTCAACACCGCCCAAAATAAGTTTACGACCCTCTACAAGCTGATGAATATCTACCGCTTGTCCAATACGTATATTATGCATAAACCACCTTAGACGTTCTTTCAGCACGCTTTTTAAGCTCTTCGTCTCTATAACCTAAAATACAATGTCCAATACCTTCATAAGATTCTGGTATTCCCCATTTGTTCTTTAATTCTTTTCCATATTCTGTTTCAAACACTTCTTTAGCACGGTGGATCCAACATGAATCAACCCCTAAGGCATTTGCAGCATTCATTAGATTCCCCATAGCCAAAGCTCCATCGTATAAATATGTAGGTGCATGGGCATCTGCGAAGACAATAATCAAACTTTTTGCACCATAAAATGGGTCTGCCGATGAATTCATAACCTCTGCATTCTTTTTAGATAATTCTTTTACTAATTCTTCATCCTCAACAGCGACAAAGGCAAAGATTTGACGATTCATGCCACTAGGTGCACATTGCCCGGCATAAATAATTTTTTCAACCAAATCATGACTCACCTTTTTGTTATTATATTTTCTTACACTTCTTCTCTCTACAAGATTTTTATATGCTTCATTCATAATATTTTGCCTCCAAAACTACATCATATTATACAATACAAAATCTTATTATACAAAAAAAGCCTGGCTAAAAAAACCAAGCTTAAAGTTTAAAATTATCTAACAACACGAATGAATTGTGGAGATGCTGCTGTGCTTAAATATGCACTAGCAATTACAGTCTTACCTTCGTAGTTTCCATGAACAGCTTGTCCATTTCCAATATAGATAGCGATGTGGTCAACACCACGTCCACCATTGTTATAGTACAATAAGTCACCTTCTTGAGGATCGTTAGTGTAGTATCCATATTGACCTGCGTATTGATCTGGCCATAATTGATAAGCATCACTTACACCGGCATTTGCCAAAGCTTGTTGTACAACTTGTGTACACCATAATCCATCAGTTACACCTACTAATTTTTGTGCTTCAGCAGAAATTCTTTGTCCTAAAGTACTAGTTGCTGGTGTTTCTGCAGGAGCTTGTACTTCTGGTGCTGGAGTTGTTTGTTCAGGAGCTGGAGTCTCTGTTTGTTCTGGAGCAGGTGTTACATTTTGCTCAGGAGCTGGAGTCTCAGTCTGTTCTGGAGCAGGTGTTACAGTCTGTTCAGGAGCTGGAGTCTCAGTCTGTTCTGGAGCAGGTGTTACATTTTGTTCAGGAGCTGGAGTTTCAGTCTGTTCTGGAGCAGGTGTTACATTTTGTTCAGGAGCTGGAGTCTCAGTCTGTTCTGGAGCAGGTGTTACAGTCTGTTCAGGAGCTGGAGTCTCAGTCTGTTCTGGAGCAGGTGTTTCTGCTGGAGTTTCAGTTGTATCTGTTGCTTCAGTTGTAGTTACTGGAGTTTCAACCACTTCTGCAGCTTTTTGTTCTGTTTCTTCTTTTACAGCTTCTTGACTAGCTGTTGCTACTGTTTCTTTCACTTCCCCTGTAATGTTACTTGAAACACTAGCTGTTGTTGCTTTTTCAGTCTTTGAAGAATTTACTGTTCCATCTTCTGAGAAATAGTAAGATTTTCCTTCGATTTCTTGCCATCCTTTTGCAACAGTTTTATCTTCATTGACATAGCGATCACCATGCCATCCTGGTTCTTCCTTAGCTGCAACTACTGTTGCCACAACAGGGAAAGCAGATGCTACACATAAAATCGCTGCGACTTTTTTACCATTATTTTCTACAAAGTTCATTTTATTCTACCCCCTATTTAAAATAGTTCACGATTAGTTTACCACGAAACCACCTCACAAACAACCCTAAAATTTATTTTCGGTTAGAAACAACTAAAAATAAAAGGCCTCAAAGAGGCCTAGATAATCATCAATTATTTTGTTTTTTCAATGATTTCTGTGAAGCTATCTTCTTTCAAACTAGCACCACCAATTAATGCACCATCGATATCTGGTTGAGCCATATATTCAACGATGTTATTAGGTTTAACACTTCCACCATATTGGATACGTACTTTTTCAGCAGCTTCTTCACCATACATAACCTTAACTTGGTCACGTACGATCTTACAGCAGTTTTCAGCAATTTCAACTGAAGCAGATTTTCCAGTTCCGATAGCCCAGATTGGTTCGTAAGCAATTACCATTTCACCAACACATTTTGGACATAAGTCAGCTAAAGAACCAGCTAATTCTTCACGAATTACTTTTTCTGAATTTCCAGCATCGTAATCAGCTTCTGTTTCACCAACACATAAGATTGGAGTGATTCCAGCTTTAATCAAACGTTTTGCTTTTTTGTTTACTGTTTCATCAGTATCACCGAACATTTCACGACGTTCTGAGTGACCGATAATGCAGTATTTAACTCCCATTTCTTCTAACATAGGAACACTAACTTCACCAGTGAAAGCTCCACTATCTTCAAAGTGGCAGTTTTCAGCAGCTACAACTAAGTTTTTAGCGTGATCCAATGCAGTTCTTAAATCAGTAAATGGACATCCAATTCCATAAGTAGCATTTTCGCTAGCAGCAACACCATCAACAGCTTCGAAGAAAGCTTTTGTTTCAGCGTTGTTTTTGTTCATTTTCCAGTTTCCAACGATAATAGGTTTTCTCATCTTAAGTACATCTCCTTATTACTTTTCGCTGATAATAGCGATACCAGGTAATGTTTTACCTTCCATATATTCCAGACTAGCTCCACCACCAGTTGAAACGTGAGAGAATTTGTCTGCATATCCTAATTGTTTTGCAGCAGCAGCAGAGTCTCCACCACCGATTACTGTAATAGCTTCTGGTAATTCAGAGATAGCTTTACATACTTCTTCAGTACCTTTAGCGAATTTAGGCATTTCGAATACACCCATAGGTCCATTCCATACTACAGTTTTAGCACCAGCTAAAGTTTTTCTGAACAATTCAACAGATTTAGGACCAATATCTAATCCCATCCATCCATCAGGAATTTGTCCTGCATCTGCAACAGAAGTGTTAGCTTCTTCACTGAATGCATCAGCGATTACGTTATCTACAGGAAGAACTAATTTGTCTCCAGCTTTTTCTAAATATTCTTTTGCTAAATCCAATTTGTCATCTTCAACTAATGAAGTACCGATTGAACCACCAACAGCTTTAGAGAATGTATAAGCCATTCCACCACCGATGATAACTTTGTCAGCTTTTTTCAATAAGTTGTCAACAACATCGATCTTACTAGATACTTTAGATCCACCAATGATAGCTACAAATGGGTGAGCTGGTTCATCAACAGCTTTTCCTAACATTGTAACTTCTTTTTCAACTAAGAATCCTAATCCATTTTCTTTAATGTTTGTAGGGATACCTACAGTAGAAGCGTGAGCACGGTGAACAGATCCGAATGCATCTTCAACGAATACTTCACCTAAGCTAGCCCAATATGCACCTAATTCAGGATCGTTTTTACTTTCGCCTTTTTCGTAACGAGTATTTTGCATTAATACGATTTCACCATCAGCTAATGCATTTACAGCGTTTTCTAATTCTTCACCACGAGTTACTGGGCAGAAAGTTACTTTTACATCTGGTAACAATTCTTGTAAACGTACGGCTACGCATTCCAAGTTGTTTTTAGCTTTGTCTTCTTCAGTCTTAACTTTTCCTAAGTGAGACATCAAAATAACTTTAGCTTTGTTTTCTACTAAATATTTAATTGTAGGTAAAGCCATTACGATACGGTTATCATCTGTGATAACACCATCTTTTCTTGGCACGTTAAAATCACAACGTACGATGACCTTTTTTCCAGCTACATCAAGGTCTTTAACAGTTCTCTTTGTCATGTATATTCCTCCTACTGTCATTTTTTTGCACATCCATTATATCACTACATAAATTGATTGACTAGTTTTTCACAAGTAAAAAGTTTCATAAAAAACGCTTACATCACTTACTTGTGGTAATTACGACCGTTATTGATCATAAAACCACGATAAATCTGTTCCAACATCAAGACACGGGTCATTAAATGAGTAAAAGTTAGATCCGATAATTTCCAACGATAATTCGCTCTAGAAACTAATTTTTCACTCGGTCCTAGACTTCCCGCAATCACAAAAACAATATTTGAATACTTCATTTGCCACATATCCAAATTCTTCGCAAACGTCTCAGAATCAATCATCTTGCCATGAAGATCAAGCAATACCACAAAATCTTGATCCGATAATTTTTCTAGAACACGATTCCCCTCTTTTTCCTTGACCAATAAAACCTCGGCTTCTCTAGACACATGCTCATTTGCTTCATCCTTGACTTCGATTTCGCTAAACTTACAAAAAGCCGACAGTCGCTTCATATATTCTTTCTCTAAAGACTGTAACGCCTTATCTTTATTCTTTCCAATCGCAATTAATTTAATCACAATATCCCTCCTTCATTATTCTCTTGAATATCTTTCACAAAATAATCATACCGATCCAAAAACAATTTCATCGTTTGATAGCTAGAAGTTGATTTATAATCCACTTCTTCTACCTTACCACCACCAAACGATAAGATTTGAGCATTGGGAAAGCCCAATAATATAGGTGAATGTGTCGCAATGATAAACTGACAATTTTGTTTCACACATTCCTCAATCAAGTATAATAATGCCAATTGATTCTGACAAGATAAAGCCGCTTCCGGTTCATCTAGAAAGTAAAGTCCATTTTTATTTGTTTGTTTCATCAATACAGAAAAGAAACTTTGACCATGCGATTGATCATGGTATCTTTCAGAAAAAACACCAAGATACTCCATTTCTTTGGTTGCCACATTATAAAAGCTTTCTGCACGCAAAAAATACATCCAATCCGGTTTTCTAGAACGCCACAAACGCATATGTTTGTGTAAACTAGAATACGAATCATAAGTAGAAAAATTATAGTTTCTTGTTCCACCTTCTGGATTCAATCCATTTTTAATCGCAAGAGCCTCTAATAAGGTGGATTTACCACTACCATTTTCGCCACAAAAGAAAGTGACTGGCTTAGTAAACATAAATTGATCGATACTTCGAATACTTTTAATATCGGCCACATAATCATCAATTTCATCCCACAAGATATCAAAGCCATTTATAAACATATATATCACCTAAAAAAATAGTACTCTATTCGAGTACTAAATTCCATGATGATTCACATAATATATATAGATACATAATCCAATCAAGATAAATCCCAATATCCAATTAAGCATTTCTCTTTACAATTCCGTAATAGACTTTTGAAGTTAATACATAAATCACAATATAGACTAGGGCAAAAGCCACAAAACAGAACATTGTCGTACGAATATAAAGCCATGAATCACTCACAAATAATAAATGAAGTAGCTTTTCAATCATTGGATACGCAAAACAAACATGAAGTCCTGCCACAAGTAATGGCATAAAGAATACCGTTAATACCTGTGAATGAATAGCCTTCTTTACATCTTGTTGTTCAAGACCTACTTTTTGCATAATTTCAAAACGATCCTTATCTTCATAGCCTTCTGTAATTTGTTTGTAGTACATAATCAGAATGGTTGCCATGATAAATAAGAAGCTTAAGAAGATTCCAATAAATAAGATGCCTGCATATAATTCAATCAAACCTTGTTTCTGATCCGATTTACTTAACCAAATAAAATTATTTATATTTCCATTCTGACCTAACTTTTTAATAACTTCACGCTCATTCGCATCACAATCAAATGAATAACTCGCATATATTGTACTCGCATTATCATTATATACATTCAATTGATCTTGTTGCATCGTTTCTAAAGTCTTTTCTGAATCCACAATAATATAATAATGTTCTGTCACATTGGGATTGCTCTCATCCATCTTCAAGTGGTTCAATTGACCTTTAACTACATATTCCTTACCAAATAAAGATAAAGTTTTCTCTTTAACCTTTTCTACATTGGAATACACATAGATTTCATTTGGCTTTAAAGAACCCTTGATATTTTCATAATCTTGAATATCCTTTAGTGGAAGACAATAAAATTCTTGAATCTCATTTACTGCATTCATCCCCTCATTCTGGTAATCCATAATCAAAGTGCCATTCTTTAAATATCCAGCATAATCCAATCTCTTATACGCAAGAAGATTCTTTGGAACAATGCCCATACGAATCAGCTCTTCACTCATTTCATCAAAATCAATATTGGAAGCATCTCCATATCCATTTCCCATGACACTTCTAGGATATTGTGAATCCACAATTTCATCAATACTTGTCCACATACTTAGTGTTGTCGACAACATAACTAAGACCATCGTTGAAAGAATACAAATATTGGCTAAACCTACCGCATTTTGTTTCATACGATACATCATGCCAGAAACACTAATAAAGTGATTCGTCTTATAATAGTAATTCTTATTTTTCTTCATTAATTTTAAGAAGGTCACTGATATGGATGTAAACAATAAATACGTTCCAATAATCACAAGTACAACAGCCACAAAGAAAAAATAGTATGCCGTTAAAGGATTTTTTGTGGTAACTGACAAATAATATCCAATACCTAGACAAAGAATACCAATAATAGAAAGAAACCATTTTGCCTTAGGCTCTTTTTCGCCCATATGATCGGAATGAAGTAATTCAATCGGACTTGAAATATGAATACGAATCATAGAATAGAAATAGATCAATACATAGATGAGTCCAATCACAAGAATACATTGTCTCATGCCTATAAATGAGAAATAGAAACCAAGTATAATATCTGCACCAATCATTTTTGCGATGATTAAAAACATCGCTTTATCAAACAAGATACCTAAACCAATACCTAAAGCTAATGATACAAATAAAGTAATCGCAGTTTCATAAAACAAGACGCGAGCTAAATGCTTCTTTTCCATTCCTAATATAGAGAATAGTGCAAACTCTTTTTGTCTTCTTTTGATCAAGAAACTATATGTATAGAACAAGAAGATAAACGCAAAGATTTCAATAATCACAACTCCAAAGCCTAACATCTGTGTTAGTGTCATTGCCCCTAACATCTCATTTAAGTTTGGATTGTTTGCCAAAGAAACGACCATATACAACATCATTGTCGTTAAGACACTCGTTAATATATAAGGAATGATGGTACGCGCATTCTTCTTCAAATTATCTACAGCTAAATTTAAATAGAAAGCTCTACTCATGATGAACACCACCTGTAGCTAGTAGTGTCAACGTATCACTAATACATTGATACATCTGATCTAAATTTTTATTTCCCTTATAAATTTCATGGAAAATCTTTCCATCCTTAATAAATAATACGCGAGAAGCATGACTTGCCGCCTTTGTCGAATGGGTTACCATCACAATCGTCTGTTGATTTTCATTGATAGTTCCAAACAAATGTAAAAGTTCCTCTGTACTCTTTGAATCCAAAGCACCCGTTGGCTCATCCGCCAAAATTAGATCTGGATTTGTGATAATGGCACGAGCAACAGCTACACGCTGTTTTTGACCACCACTGATTTCATATGGAAACTTATCTAAAATACCCTCAATCCCTAGTTGTTTTGCGATAGGATCCAATCTTTTTTTCATTTCTGGATATTTTTTCTTGCTTAAAACCAAAGGCAAGAAAATATTGTCGCGATTATTAAAATTATCTAATAAGTTAAAATCTTGGAATACAAAGCCCAAGTGTTCTCTTCGAAAGTTCGCAATTTCCTTTTCTGAAATATGCGTAATATCTTTACCATGTAATAAGACTTGTCCACTTGTTGGTTTATCTAAAGCGGCCAAGATATTTAATAGTGTTGTCTTACCTGATCCAGACTCTCCCATGATAGCTACATATTCACCTTTATTCACACTAAAATTAACGTTGGTCAATGCCTGTACTTGATTCTGTGTAAATCTTGTTGTATATACTTTTTTTAAATTTTTTACTTCCAATAATGCCATATTCATTACCTCCATGTACACCAAAATTCTACAAAGAATTCAAAAATGCAGCCATCGATTCAGCTAACACTCATCTTACAAGATTGTAAGATTACTCAATTCTTCCTTCAAAATGCGTAAGATCTAATATCACTCGAGTCCCTTTACCAACACTCGATTCAATTGTTATTTTATGATTTAACATATCTAAAATATTTTTACATAAATATAGACCTAGACCACTTGCCGTTTTATCACTACGCCCATTTATGCCTGTATATCCCTTTTCAAATACACGATTTATATCACTTGCACTAATGCCAATACCCGTATCTTCAATAACTAAGACATGTCTTGATTTCATATATATAGATATCAAACCATTTTCATTGGTATATTTAAGACTATTCGAAAGAATTTGTTCCAACACAAACACAAGCCACTTTTCATCACTCAAAATAACATCCCCGGTTTCTTTAAAACTCAACTGAATGTGTTTACGAATAAATTCTGTTGAGAAACGGCGAATCGATTGTCGAATCAAATCATCCAATTCTAATTCTTTAAATAAGAAATCGGTGTGTGTACTATGTAATCGTAAATAGGCTAAAACCATATCTGTATATTGGTCCATGCGTAAGAGTTGTAACTTAATTTCACTACGACTCAATTTCTCATCTTCAAGTAGTAATTTCATAGCGGCAATGGGAAGCTTAGCCTGATGTACCCACATCGTAAAATAATCTTCTAGATCATGCATTTTATTTTCTGAAGATTCAACATATTCATCATGATACTCTTTCATAGCCACTAAGATTTTATGATAGTCTTCTCCCATCAATGAAGAATCTTGAAGATCACAAGACAAAGAAACATTACTATTGGATTGAAGTGTTACTAGTGTTTGGTGTTTCTTATAATATTTGTGGTAATCCCAAAAGAAACAAACCACCAACAAAACACATAAAAGCATAAAGGCATATGTAAAAGCTTCAAATTCTAAATTATAGAGTTTAAATACAACATAACATGTCAAAAGACTAAAAGTATATATAACTATAAACAAACGTCGATCTTTTAAATAATGACTAAACAACTTCATATCTTATATCCCAATCCTTTTTTTGTTTGAATAAAATCTACAATCCCAATACTCTCTAACTTTTTACGCAAACGATTCACATTCACACTCAGTGCATTTTCATCCACATAAAAATCCGTCTTCCACAAATATTCCATTAAACTATCTCGAGATACAATCGTCCCCTTCTTTTCCATAAGTAAACGTAAAATCTTAGCCTCATTCTTACTCAGTTCCATTTGAGAAGATTGAAAACATACCGTGTTATCATCTAAATTAAAGCGTACACCTTGATATTCAAGAATATTATGATTAGATACAAAGTCATAACTACGTCTTAATATTGCCGTAATTTTAGCAGCTAGAACATTTAAATCAAATGGTTTGCATACAAAATCATCCGCACCCTTAGAGATAGCCATCACAATACTCATATTGTCTGTAGCACTTGAAATAAAGATAATTGGAACTTTGGATTCTTCACGAATCTTTTCCGTCCATAAATATCCATTTAAATAAGGCAGTGTTATATCCATTAATACTAAGTCTGGATTAAAGGATTGAAATGCATCCAACACATTATAAAAATCAACAACTCGATTAACATCATAGTTCCAAGATTTAAGAAACGATTCTAACTTTTTTGAGATGAGTTCATCATCTTCTACAATCATTATTTTATACATAAGTAAATTTATCTCCTTCACTAAATAAACAGTAGGAGATAAACTCCTCTAAGAACCGTACGTGCAGTTTTCCCGCATACGGCTCCCCACTGTTACTTTAAACATTCTTGTTATAGATGACTTTGTCACCGCTCCAAATATCAACATGGATATAAGGATGAATGATTCGGTCTTTCCATATTTCATAGAACTTAACCAATTTGAAACTTCTTCTTTGACTCCTTCGATTCAACCCATTTTGAACGTAAGAAGTAGTGAATGATGCCATAGGTTTCTAACCTCTTTTATCATTCCACTCAAACTATAGTAGTTAAAACTACCGGTAAGTTTCTTGTTCAATGTCTTCATGAATTCGTCAAATTAAATGGTTCTATTCTCTTTGACCCATTTCTTTAAGTTTGACTTGAATTGCTTCTTCTTTTTACGACTAATCTTATGTCCTACAGAATAGTAACCTTTTCTTGTCTTACTGTTGAAATGTGTAAAGCCTAGAAAATCAAAAGTTTCTCTAGTTCCACAATTTCTTCCAAATGGAAGTATTCGTGTCTTTTCTTTGGATAGTTCCAACCCAAAAAGTTCCATTCTTCTAATAATGGCTTCATATACTCTTTGTGCATCTCTTTCATATTGAAACATAATCAGAAAATCGTCGGCAAACCTTACCAGGTATGCTTCTCCATATAACTGTTTCTTGATACACTTTTCAAAGATATCTTGCTAGATTTTGAACTTTCCTTTCCGGATGTACTGATACAAACGTACCTATATTTGATATATTATTATTCATTAGATTCACCTCTTCGTGTGTAAGATAATAATCTATATCAAACACTATATACTGCCATTGCTTGGCTCCATTGTTTTATCAACAACTTCTTAGCTACTATCAATGGCTCTGACTCCTTGATAGTCATTTGATTTCCTTTATGTGCTAAATATTGTTAATCATACGATATTTATCGAACTATCAAGGCCTCCCAAGTTGTACTTATTTATTATTGTTATGCTCATCGAGTTCAATATTCCGTCTAGTCTTAATAATCCTCACCAATGCGGATTATAAGTGCTGCCTACGTCTCATAGTACAGAATCGGCACTAGATTTTTTATCCCATTATTTTATGGGTGACGACTTTTCGAAACTTGTTAAACTTCATTTTCAATTTCGATTTTCACAACTCCCTATCCTACGCTTAAATCTAGTCTCACGATGTCGACTCCAAGGACTTGGTAATGGCTGTTGGTTAGACTTTGCCATGCGATATTCTTATCGCTATAAATAAGCACCTTACAAACAACGTTACTAATAACATTGAGTGAAACAACTTAATGTTTTCTTGGCGCACACTATGACCTCATCGGACTTCTTGCAGTTCTTCCTGTCGTTCTTGTGGTATTGGCACTTGTAACAACAGTACCGTGTTTATCGGAAACTGCAA
>ENA-ORML01001372-ORML01001372.1-human-gut-metagenome-genome-assembly--contig:-NODE-1372-length-21126-cov-2.333919_pt1 | contig 21126 bp, 17 predicted proteins | sample MGYA00242103_ERZ508995 | MGnify/ENA primary metagenome ERZ508995 (study PRJEB26280, sample SAMEA2338702) | human gut metagenome | biome: human gut; feature: human-associated habitat; material: faeces... | reverse complement strand
CCAAGCGGCTGGAGCCATACTTCCGTCCTGAATTTCTCAACCGGTTCAACGCCATTGTCGAATTCCACCATCTGACTAAAGAAGATCTTAAGCAAATCGTTGACCTGATGCTTAAAGACGTCAACAAGACCCTGGCTAAGAAGGGCATGGACGTTGCAGTCAGCGAGGAAGCCAAGAACTTCTTGATCGACCAAGGCTATGATGAGGCAATGGGGGCTCGTCCATTACGGCGGGTCGTTGAACAGCAGATTCGCGACCAGGTTACCGACTACTATCTGGATCATCTGGACGTTAAGCACCTGCGCGCCGACATGCAGGATGGCAAGCTGGTTATCAGTGAAAACAAAGACTATCAGACACCAAAAGCTGAATAAGCAAATCAAAAAGAGCTGGTAAAAAGCCAGCTCTTTTTTAATGGCGTTGATTCAAGTAGATTGCCAAGATGACGATTAGCGCCAAAACGATAATCGCCAGTCGTGGATTGGCCTTGAACAGTTCATGAAACAGATGGTACTGGCCGATTCCCAATGGCATTGATTCAAACATGGTTTTCATTCCTTTTTTAATCTTTCAGCATTAACTGCCAAACTTAATCATATTTCGAAAAATTATAGCGCAATTAAGTTGTTGGTTCGAATCAAAAGGTGCGTTAGAATAAAAAAAGCAAGCGAAAGGAAGGTAGAACAATGCTTTTAACGACGTGGCAGATTATCAAGTTGATTATTTGGGGAATTATCTTAATCAACGAAATTGCCGCGCTTTATACGGTATTTCGTGAAAAGCGCGATATTGCCGCGACCTGGGCCTGGCTGCTGGTTTTGACCCTGATCCCGGTGCTGGGCTTTATCCTATATGCATTTTTAGGACGCAAGCTGCCCCAGGACAAGATGGAACGGATCCAATCGCAGACGGAACTGGAACTGAGCGCGGCCTTAGAAGAGCAGAAAAAGCAGTTTTTGGATATGCCGCGGCCTAAAAAACAGACCATGCGCATGTATCGACGAACGATCATGCTGTTTCAAAGCATCGACAATGCGTTTTTGACTCGGCACAATCAGGTTGATATCTATACGGATGGGCAAGAACTGTTTCAAAAGATGTTTGATGATCTAGCTAATGCCCAAAAAAGCATCCATATTGAGTTTTACACGATCTATAACGACCAGATCGGCAATCAGCTGCGCACGCTGTTGGAGCAGAAAGCGGCAGAAGGCGTTGAGGTCCGGGTTTTATATGACTCGTGGGGCTCAATGGGCGTTAAGCGCAGTTTTTATGATGCTTTAAGACAAAATGGCGGCCTGGCTGAACCCTTCTTGATGACGCACAGCAACTTGTTTGATTTTCGGCTGAACTATCGCGATCACCGAAAAATCGTCACTATTGACGGTCAGATCGGCTACGTGGGCGGCTTTAACGTCGGTGATCAGTATTTGGGCCGACTGCCAAAGTTTGGCTACTGGCGTGATACGCATCTGCGTGTGATTGGTGGGGGCGTTTATTCATTGCAGCAGCGATTTATTCGTGATTGGAACGCATCGCAGCGGCACGTGCATGATAAGATCATTTACTATCGGCCTTACTTTCCACCGATTACGGTCAAACAGGGCAATACAGCCTTGCAGATCGTTTCAAATGGTCCAGAATCGCCATTGGAAAAAATCAAGCTTGGCTATTTGCGGCTGATCAATGCCGCTCAGGATCATATCTGGATCCAAACGCCGTATCTGATTCCTGACGATAGTGTCTTGGATGCGTTGCGAATTGCCATTCATTCTGGCGTTGACGTGCGCATCATGGTACCATGCAAGCCAGATCATCCCTTTGTCTATCGGGCTACGCAATATTATGCCCACCAGCTGGCCAACGAAGGAGCGACGATCTACTTTTATCAAAATGGTTTTCTGCATGCCAAGACCATGGTTGTTGACGGCAAGATGGCTTCGGTTGGTTCGGCCAACGTTGACTTTCGCAGCTTCAAGCTTAACTTTGAAATCAATGCCTTTATTTATGACCACCGCATTACGGATCAATTGGAACAGATCTTTGTCAATGATATTCGCGACTGCAAGGTTATGACACCTGAGATGTTTGCAGCCCAACCGCTTTGGCTGCGCTTTAAGCAAACGTTCTCGCGCCTGTTTTCACCGATTCTGTAATGCTGGATGGGCGGTACAATAAAAAACACGATGACCAGGGATTGGCCATCGTGTTTTTTATTTCAACGGGTTAGGACGTCAGCTGGACTGACACATCGAAAAAGTTATCATTGAGGCGATTAAAAACCACCAAGTATGGAGTAGAGAGATTTGAATTTGAGATAAAAGATGACTTTATTGGGATGGAAGTCCTAACCTTGACTTAGTTATTGCTCACTAAGTAACAATTACATTAAACCACTTTTATCTGACAAAGACAACCAAGAAATCAAAATTTGCGATTTTTATTTTAAAACGGCTTGAAATGTTGATATCAAAGGGATTATTAACACGAGGTATTATTGATCATAAAATCACAATCTTTGTTGATTATAATTAAAAACAGAATTGACAGTCGCGGTCTTTAACGGCGGGGGTGCATGATAAAATTAAGTCAATCAATCAAAACGGAGGAGCGATTTAATGAGCAGCTTAAAGTTTATTTTGGGGACAGCCGCGGATGATCATCAGGCTGGGCTGCTGGCTGAAATGAAACAGCAGCTGGCCGCTGATCCTAAAGGCGAGTTCTTCTACCTGGTTCCCAACCATATTAAGTTTGCAACCGAAATCGAAGTACTGAATCGGCTGAAAAATACCGCTGAGCAGGATCCGGATCAGCCATATGCTCAGATGAAGGTGCAGGTACTGTCGTTCAGTCGGTTGGCATGGTATCTGCTGCGCGACACGCCGGCTTTTCAGGCACCACGGCTTTCGCCAACGGGGCTGACGATGCTGACGGCTCAGATCGTCAACCAGCATCAAAATGAAATGCAGATGTTTGCCGGCGAAATCAAGCGGCCAGGTTTTATCAAGGAACTGACACAGCAGCTGACCGAACTGCAGACGGCTCGGATCGCACCGACTGACTATGCGGCCATTATGGAACGTGCACAGACCTGGGCCAAAGACAATCGTCAGATCTTAGATGATGTCTGGCAAGCTAAGCTTAAAGTCATTTTTCTGGTGTATGGCGAATTCGTGAAGGCTCTGGGCGACTATCAAGATATCAGTCAGATTGACGCGCTTTTGGTGAAGTATCTGCAGCAAAAGGATCTGTCACACGCCTATTTTTATCTGGACCGGTTTTCGCAGTTTACGGCTCGTGAGCTGCAGATCGTACAAGCGCTGATCAAAAATGCCCAGGCGACCACGATCGCGCTGGTTTTGGATCGCCCATACCAAAATCAGCTGCCAGATGAGCATAATCTGTTTTATGAATCAGGGCGTCAGTACTATCGCTTGGCAAAATTCGCCAAGCAAACGCCGGGCGTCAAGCAGCTGGCAGACGTGATGGCCGACCAGCCGCGCGTTACTGCGGATCTGCAGGTGCTGGATCGGGTCTTGGCGGCTCAGGCTCAGATGCTGAATGAGCTGCCGAGCGCGCCGCTTCAAGATTCCCAAAGCATTCAGTTCTTTACGGCCCCCAATCGCGTGGCGGAGCTGAATCTGATCGCAGCCAAGATTCGTCAGCTGGTCAGCACGGGTAAATACCGCTATCGGGACTTCTTGATTTTGACGCGCCATCTGGACGGTTATGCCACGATGCTTGAATCGGTTTTTAAAGCGCATGAGGTGCCGATTTTTAATGACCTTGAGCGCTTGATGAACAATCATCCCTTGGTAAATCTGATTGAGGCGCTGTTTAAGGTCTATCAGCGTCATTTTGCAACCAGTGACGTGATGCACCTTTTGAAGACAGGATTGCTGATTCCGCAACAAATGCATGATGATCTGGGCCGGCTTGTTACCCGAAAATATTTCCAAAAGGCCGTCTACCAAACGGAAAACTGGTGTCTCCAATATGGCCGCACGGGTGATGATTGGCTGAGCAGTCAGCGGTGGCATTTTGATCCCAACGTAGATGCTGAAGAGCTGCGGCACCATCCGGATATGCAGAAACGCGATCAGTATGCCTCGGTACCATTAAACGTCGTCAAGGATTACGTCAGCGGACTGCAAAAATTTTTCAGCCAGCTTGATCAGGCAGAAAACGGCGCGGCGGCAGCCAAGGCACTGTACGGCTTTTTGGTCAATGCCGGCGTTGTCAAGCGGCTGGAGGAATGGTCGATTGCCGACAGCCGGTCTGATCTGGCAAGGGCGCAGGAACCTCAGCAGGTCTGGCAAGTCTTTTGTAATCTGCTGGATGAGTACGTGCAGATCTTAGGTCAGCAGCAGCCATTTTTAATTGATAAGTTTGCCGATTTATTGATGGCTGGTTTTGAGGCCGCGCAATACTCGCAGATTCCATCAACCTTGGATCAGGTCGTGATTTCGGAAACCGGGATCGTGCAAACCACTACGCGCAAGGTCGTCTTTATGATGGGCGCAACCAGCGACGTCATGCCGGAAGCCAAGTCAGCTACGGGACTGCTTAGCGATCCGGACCGTGAGCTGCTCAATGCCTGTCTGGATGACGAACAGTTTCTGCCAGCCAGCGGTGTTGAAAAAATGAGCAACGAGCCGTTTTTAAACTACCTGGGCTTTATGAGCGGCCGCCAGCGTTTGATCATTTCGGCACCGCAGATTGGCAATGATGAAAAACCGCTTAGTATGTCGCCTTATATGATTGATCTGGCGATGGCGTTTGATCGCTGGGATGCCGACAAGAAACGTCTCAAGGATGATCTGCCGTTTATGGCTCAGCCACAGGATACCGCGACCGCAGCCTGGCCGTTTGTCAGTGCGCCATTTGCAGTATTGGGTACGCTGATGCAGGTTAAGCGGCAGGCATTGGATGATCATCAGCCATTGGGCGCGGCCTGGAACTTTTTAAGCGAACTGATGGCGCAAAAGGTCAAGCGCTACGACTGGACGGCGCAAAGTCTTGACTATACCAATGAAACGACGCCGCTGCCGGCTGATCTGGCAGAACGGCTGTATGGTCAATGGGATCCAGAAGCACTGGATGCACGAACGCAGGCACTGCAGAATGGTGAACGGCCAGGAGAAATAGCACCCGCGCTGCAGCATGACACGCTGTATGCTTCAATTTCTCAATTGCAGGACTATTATCGCAACCCATATGAATACTTTCTTAAATATGGCCTGCGTATTCAAAAACGAGAAGAGCTGGAAATCTCGGCCGATAAATCCGGGACGTTTTTCCATGACAGTCTGGATCGCTTCATGCGGCTGCTTAGTGAGCAAGGCTTAGCACTCCGCCAACTGACCGATGATCAGCTGCAGCGTCTCACCCATCAGGCAATGGCCTGGGCCTTTGATCAGCAGCCACAGTTGATTCAATTAACGCAGAACTATCAGCGACTGGCCTTTCGCAAGCGGCAGCTGGAACGTCTGGTCGAAACGATGACGAAGGTTTTGCGTGATCAGTCCAAGCTGACGCGCGCCAAAAACGTGGTAACGGAACAGAAATTCGGCGTGATGGACTTGAGCGATCAAGGGCAGCAGAGCTTTGCGCCATTGATCTACCCGCTTGATCATGGTCATAAGGTCTATCTGCGTGGCCGGATCGACCGGGTTGATTCCGTTGAGCTGAATCAGGAGCCTTATTTGATGGTGGTTGATTACAAATCCGGCAATCAGCAGTTTAATCTGGTCGAGGCCTATGACGGCTTGGCACTGCAGATGCTGTCATATCTAAACAGTCTCAGCCACCAGCTCAAGCTGAATCAGCAGTCGGCCAAGATCGCCGGGGCTTTGTACCTGCATTTGCAGAACCCCGTCTTTAAATGGGAGGATCTCAGCGGCAGTCTGGCATCTGAAGAATTAAAGAGTCATCGCTATCGAGGGGTTCTGCTGAACGATCGGCAATTGCTGAATGATCTGGATCAGGGCTTTGACAATTTCAAACCGCAGATTCTGAACCTGCGTGCCTTTAAGAACGGCAACATCAAGGCCAACAGCGGCATGGCACTGGTTGATGAGTCACAGCTGGCTGCTCTTTTGCAGCGTAATCAGGAACGCATCGTCAACGCGGCGACGCAGATTTTTGCAGGGGACACGTCTTTGCGGCCATATCGGCTTGATAAGCGCGACGGCCTGCAATACAGCGACTATCAAGACATCTACCGCTTCGACCCAATGCTGGATCAAAAGAACTATCGCGATGTTTTGCTAACCGAGCGCGACGTGCAGAAAAAGCTGAAACAAGAATCACAGGGGGAAAAACATGAGTGATACCAGGTTTACGCCACAGCAGCAGCGAGCCATTGATGCCAGAACCCATGATATTTTGGTGTCGGCATCAGCTGGCGCGGGGAAGACAACGGTATTGGTTGACCGCGTTATCAAAATGCTGAAAGAAGATCCGAATCTCAATATCGATCAGCTGCTGATGGTTACTTTTACCAACGAAGCCGCCGATAACATGCGCGAGCGGATTCGGCGCCGTTTGGAAAAAGAGGCCAACAACCGTCATCTGCGCGATCAGATCAACCGGCTGGCGATTGCCCACATCAGTACGATTCATGCCTTTTGCCAACAGCTGATCAAGCGCTACTACTACTTGATTGATCTGGACCCACAGTTTCGCCTGCTGACTGATGAAACCGAGACGACGCTGCTGCAAGATCAAGTCTGGGATGATCTTAGAGAAGAACTGTATGCCAGAGACGCGCTGATTGAAGATCCCAGCCAGCGACCATTTGAGCGGCTGGTGATGAATTTTGTCAACGACCGCAGTGATGACGCATTGAGCGATATCGTGATGGAACTGGATCGAGTTGCCAACGCACAGGCCGACCCGCATGCCTGGCTTTGGCAATTGCCTAGATTATATGAGCTGAATGATGATGAGCTGACCAAGTCGAACTTTTACCAAAAACAGCTGCTGCCGGTCCTGCAGCGTGAACTAAAGCAGATCCATGCTGATTTTGTCACGCTGACTCATCAGGCCCAGGCAGCTGACTTGACGACGACTTCGCAGATGCTGGCTGACGATGCCGAACGGGTAGAGCAGCTGCTGAAACTGACCGAAACCGGTACTTGGGACGCAATCAGCGCCCAACTGACCAAAAAAATGTTTCCAACGATCAAAGGCCGGCCCAAAAAAGATGAAACGGCTGCATTGGCGGCATACGATGCAATCAAGGATTCACGCAACGAGCTGCGCGAACAGATTCAAAGCCTGCATGATCACTACTTTATGGATGCCAAGTTGCTGATCAAGCTGTCGGCAGGGGCCAAGAAAGTCGTTGATGAGTTGGTTCAGGTAGCCTGGCAGTATCGCCAAAACTATCAGCAGATCAAGCTGCAGCGGCACCTGCTTGATTTTTCCGACTTGGAGCACTATGCCTACCAGATTCTGACGGTTGATACGAATGCCGGTAAGCAGACTTTAAAGAATCTGCAGCGGCACTATCGCGAAATTATGATTGATGAGTATCAAGACACCAATCCGCTGCAGGAAAAGATCCTCCAGCAGCTCCATGATCCAAGCGTCAACCGGCTGTTTATGGTTGGCGACGTCAAGCAGTCGATCTATCGGTTCCGGCAGGCTGACCCGACGATGTTTCTGCATAAATATGAAACGTTTGTCAGCGAAGATCAGCTGCAGCCGGATTCACCAGGCGAGCTGATCAATCTGGCTGAAAACTTCCGCTCCATGCCTAACGTGACCGATTTTACCAACCTGCTGTTCAGTCAGCTGATGGATCATCAAGTTGGTGAGATGGACTATGATGAGGCTGCTCATTTGAAATTTGCCGCGCAATGGTATCCTAAAGAGCAGGTCAAGCCAGTTGAGGTGATGCTCTATGATGCCAATGCTGAGGACAACGACGCCAATGCCAGTCATGAGGCTGATCGTCAGTCAGGCGAGCTGCGGATGGTCGGCATGCGGATTCGCCAAATGCTGGACAATCATGAACAGATTTTTGATCCCGACGCTCCCGATGGTCATCGTGACATCAAGCCAGGCGATATCGTGCTTTTGGAACGGGCCAAGTCAATCAACAACACGCTGGTCAACGAGTTTGCCTCGTTGAATATTCCATTGACCGTTCATGGCGTGGAAAACTACTTTAAGTCGACCGAGGTACGGACGATCGTTTCATTGTTGAAGATTATCGACAATCCATACCAAGACATTCCACTGGTTGCCGTTCTGCGCTCGCCAATCGTTGGGCTGACAGAACCGGAAATGGCCTATCTGCGCATCAATGACCGGCATGATCAGTATTTCCAGGCATTGGAGCGTTTCGTGACGACCTACCATGACTTAAAGCTGCCTGATGATCATCCATATGGTATTGATCTGGCCGTGCTGCATCAAAAGACGGCCCGCTTTTTGGACCAGCTGCATGAGTTTCATAACATTGCCCAGCGACGTTCATTGGTTGAATTGATTTGGACGATCTATCAAGAAACTGGCTATCTGGACTATGTGGCCGGCATGCCAGGGGGACAGCAGCGGCAGGCCAATCTGCATGCCTTGTATGAACGAGCGCATGGCTATGAAGAAAGCAGCTTTAAAGGACTTTATCAATTCATTCGGTTTGTCGAACGCATGCAAAAACGCAATCAGGATCTTGGCGAGGCTCCGGCACAGCTTGCCAGCGATACCGTGAACGTCATGACGATCCATGGTGCCAAGGGGCTGGAATTTCCCGTGGTCTTTTTGATCGACACGGCGCATGGCTTTAAGGATGAAAACGGCAAGGCGATTATTGATGCCAACGCGGGTTTGGGAATCAAGTATCTTGGCCGGGCCGCGGATCAGGCACCTGATGCATTGCCACAGATTCTCTATGACCTGCCGCAGCGCAACCTGATTATTGAAGCCCAAAGAGCCAGCAGCCGAGCAGAGGATCTGCGGGTCTTGTACGTTGCCTTGACGCGAGCTCAGCAGCGTTTGATCATTACAGGCTCAGTCAATGAAAACAAAGAAGGCACTGGCCGCTCAGGATTGAAGCAGACCGCCAAGACTTGGCAAAAAGCCCTGCAGAGCAGTACTGCCGTCATTGGTTCCCAGGCTCGGCTCAATGCCCATTCGTTTTTGGATTGGATCGGCATGGGAATGGTGCGGACAGCTGATTTTGACCTGGCTGATCTGGGGATGGAAGCCAACGATGATGAAGCCGCCTGGCAGACCAGCGCAGGTGATTTCTTTGCCCAGCGCTATAACCAGACGCAGGTTCAAAAACAGCTTGATGATCTGGCGGCTCAGCGTGGCGAACAGGCTAAGGAGACGACCGCGCCGGCAACCCAGCTGACGCCTAACCAGCAGCAGGCCTTTAAGCAGGTCGTGGAAATGGAATACCCGCATCCTGAAGCAGTGTTGACGACGGCCTATCAAGCGGTCAGCGACATCAAGCAGCTGTTTGCCGTCCAGGACCCTGATGATCGTGAAATGGGCCGACTGACGTTTGATCAGCAGCAGGTCAAGACAAGCGGTTGGTATCGCAGCGATGATTTTGCCCAGCCTAAGTTTATGACGACTCAAAAACATCAGCTCTCGGCAACTGAAATCGGAACGGCAACGCACCTGGTCTTTCAAAAACTTGATCTGAGCAGTGGTCAGGTAGATGCCAAACTGGTCAGCCAAACGATCGCTCAACTAAGAATGGATCAGCTGCTAAGCAGCGATGAACTGGCTGATGCCATTGATATTGACGGCATCGTGGCCTTTTATCAAACTGAGCTTGGTCGGCGGATTTTGGCGCACGCGGCCAGTCTGCGGCGTGAGGCTCCTTTTTCCATGCTGATCAATGCCGCCCAGCTCTTTAAGAATCTGGCAGATGAAAAAGAGGATGCTCCCGTATTGATTCACGGGATTATTGATGGCTATTTTGTCGGTGATGATGGCTTGGAACTATTTGACTATAAGACCGATCATGTTGATCAATCAACGGCCGCGCTTAAGGAACGTTCTGAGCAGCGTATCGTTGATCGTTACAGCGGGCAGCTGAACTTGTACGCCGGCGCACTGCAGAATGTCGAACGGCAAAAGGTTGCGCACCGGTGGCTGTATTTGGTGGCTACGCGTGAATTAAAAGAGATCTAAAAAATGGGGCTCGGCAGCTGTCGAGTCCTATTTTGGCTATTTTTCAATGATGCTTTCCTGCAGCAGACCGTCAAAAAAGTGCTGCAGCGAGATCTGACCGCCATTGTTTTGAACGCCTTTAAGCTTGAGTACTTCATTATGTACGTTTTTGTAGCCGAAAAGGTTGTTGGCATATTCCATTAAGATCTCGTTTTCCGGATAGTCCAAAAACATATTGGCAAGATTGTTGAGGCCGACTTTTAAAGCCCGGCGAATTCTTTGAAAGACGATTTTTTTGGTGTGTGCGTCAAAATGCAGCACGCTGGCAAAATCAATGTCGCTGAAGCCCAGTTTTTGATCCACCATTAATGAAATAATGCGAATGATGTCTTGGCAGCCGGTTTCTGCCGTGATGCCCAAAAAGCGCAGAATCGATTTGATGCGGTCAACCTGCTGCCGCTGCTGAGACTGTGGCAGATGATAGGGGGCACTGCTGCCAACCAGCTCAAAGATGCGGTTGAGCTTGTCGGTCATCAGCGTATAGCCGGCAATGAGTCGAATAATATGCTTGGTTTCGGCCAGGTTGATTGGCTTTTCTAAGAAGAAGTCAATGCCAGCCTGGTAGGCAGCCGTCCGCGTCCTAGCATCACTTACTGAAGACATCATGATAAAATGCGGCTGACTGTTGGCGGCTTTAAGCTTTTCAATCAGCTGAATTCCTGACATTACTGGCATGCCATAGTCGACCAGCATGATGTCGACGCGCAGCCTTAAAAGGTCATCATAGGCCTGCTGAGGATTATCGGCGACCCCAACGATTGAATTGTTAAAGTCGTTCTCAATCAAATCGCTAAGCAGATCAATGGTATCAGGATCATCGTCAGCAATGTAAAAATTCATAAAAATACCTCCTAAAGCATAAACATTCTCAAATTGAAGTTTTTGGAAACTTTTTGATGCTTCTTGAATTTTAACATTTTTATTTAACCAGCAACATCCCTTTTTGAGCGGTGATGTTTTATGCACCGATTTAATGCATATTTCTAAGATAGCGTTTACATTCCTTGATATATCAAGATTAAGATAACCTAAAAAATAAATTTTTCTTTTGAAGTATTTTGAATCAATGTGAAGATTACTGAAAACGGTTTCTATGATAGAGACTGTAATTAAGAAGGAGGAACTTAAAAATGTCATTTAACTTACGTAACCGCAGTTTCTTAACCCTGGCTGACTTTAACACCCGTGAAATGGAATACATGCTGAACCTGGCCGAAGATTTGAAGAAGGCTAAGTACACGGGCAATGAAGGCAAGCGTCTGGAAGGCAAGAACATTGCTCTGATTTTTGAAAAGAGTTCTACTCGTACCCGTTGTTCATTTGAAGTTGGTGCCAAAGACGAAGGTGCTCACGTAACCTACCTTGGCCCATCCGGCTCTCACATTGGCCACAAGGAATCCGTTAAGGACACGGCTCGCGTATTGGGTGGGATGTTCGATGGTATTGAATACCGTGGCTTCTCCCAACGCAACGTTGAAATTCTGGCTAAGTACTCTGGTGTGCCAGTTTGGAACGGTCTGACTGATGAAGACCACCCAACCCAAGTTCTGGCCGACTTCCTGACTGCTAAGGAAGTTCTGAAGAAGAACTACCAAGACATCAAGTTTGCCTTTGTTGGTGACGGTCAAGACAACGTATCCAACGCTCTGATGCTGGGTGCCGCTGTTATGGGTATGGAATACCACGTTGTAACGCCTAAGGAACTTGAACCAACTAAGGAAACGCTGGACAAGGCTAACGAAATTGCCAAGGAAACTGGTGCCAAGATCGTCGTAACCAACGACATCAAGGAAGGTGTCAAGGGCATGGACGTTATCTACGCTGACGTTTGGGTATCCATGGGTGAATCCGACGACATGTGGGAAAAGCGGATCAAGCTGCTGAAGCCTTACCAAGTAACGATGGACGTTATGAAGGCTACTGAAAACCCTAACGTTATCTTCGAACACTGTCTGCCTGCATTCCACAACCTGGATACTGAAGTTGGTCGTGAAATCGAAAAGAAGTTTGGCCTTAAGGAAATGGAAGTTACTGACGAAGTCTTTGAAAGCAAGCACTCCGTTGTCTTCCGTGAAGCTGAAAACCGGATGCACACCATCAAAGCCGTTATGGTTGCCACTCTTGGTGAATAATTAAACATCCACATCATTAATTGATTCTATTACCAAGGGGGAACTGCATATGGCTAAAGTAGTAGTTGCATTAGGGGGCAATGCTTTAGGCAAGACACCTGAAGAACAGCTTGAATTGGTTAAGAACACGGCTTGGTCTTTGATCAGCCTGGTATCTTCAGGCAATCAAGTAGTTATCAGTCATGGGAATGGTCCACAGGTTGGGGCGATCAATCTGGGTATGAACTACGCCGCTGAAAATGGCAAGGCACCTGCCTTCCCATTCCCAGAATGTGGTGCGATGAGCCAAGGCTACATCGGCTACCACCTGCAGCAGAGTCTGCAAAACGAACTGCACCGTCGCTGGATGAACAAGAACGTGGTTACGATGGTTACGCAAGTTGCCGTTGACCCAAAGGACCAGGCTTTTGAAAATCCAACGAAGCCAGTTGGTGATTTCTACACTAAGGAACAAGCCGAAGCAATCGAAAAGGAAAAAGGCTACACGTTTGTTGAAGACGCTGGCCGTGGCTACCGTCAAGGCGTTCCATCACCACTGCCCAAGCGGATCTTGGAAATCGACAGTATCAACAAGCTGATTGAAGCCGGCGACCTGGTAATCGCAGGTGGCGGGGGCGGGGTTCCCGTTATCTTTACTGATGATGGTCTGCAAGGCGTGCCAGCCGTTATCGACAAGGACCGGACGAGTGCACTGCTGGCCGACAACATCGATGCCGACAAGCTGATCATTCTGACGGCGGTTGACTATGTCTATGTTCACTACAACCAACCAGATCAAAAGACGCTGAAGAAATTAACGATTTCCGAAGCCAAGAAGTACATCGACGAAAAGGAATTCGCTGCCGGCAGTATGCTGCCTAAGATCGAAGCCTGCATGTCATTCGTTAAGGATCACCCAGACCGTGAAGCTATCATCACTTCACTGAGCGGTTTGAAGGATGCCTTGGCTGGCAAGCTGGGCACGGTTATCGTTGATGGCTAGTTCAAAATAACTCCTTAAATCCACTGACGTAAGTCTCCCAAGCATTAATACCAATAGCAAAAAGAGTCGTCTCGCAAAACGCGGGGCGACTTTTTTAGTGCTGCCAATATAAATAAAAAAGGATCAGCCTTGTCTGGACTGATCCTTTTGATTAATAGTCGCCGTTTAAGATGGAGTTTTTAACGACCACATAGTCAACCTTGGTAATTGACTTAAGGTCGCGGCCCCCGGCATATGAGATGGACGACTGCAGATCTTCTTGCATTTCCAGCAGCGTGTCTTTAATCGAACCACGGAATGGCACCAGCATCTGCTTGCCTTCAACATTGCGGTAGGCGCCTTTTTGCACTTCGGAAGCAGATCCCCAGTACTGCTTGTAGCGCTTGCCGTCGATGGTGATCAGATGACCAGGTGATTCTTGATGGCCGGCCAAGAGTGAGCCAATCATAACCATTGAGGCACCGAAACGGACTGATTTGGCAATGTCGCCGTTGTGACGAATCCCACCATCGGCAATCAGCGGCTTGCTGGCGGCCTTGCTGCACAGACGCAGTGCGGCCAGCTGCCAGTTCCAAAGCCGGTCTTGAGCTTAGTGATGCAGGCTTTACCAGGGCCGACGCCGACTTTGGTAGCATCGGCACCGGCATTTTCCAGTTCACGAACGGCTTCCGGAGTGGCAACGTTGCCGGCAGTTAAGAATGATTCAGGTAATTGTTGCTTAATATAGCGAATCATTTTAATTACATAATCTGAGTGTCCGTGAGCAACATCAATCGTAATGTATTCTGGGACTAAATGTTCGGATTTTAATTGATCGATAAAATCGTATTCACTATCTTTGATTCCAACCGAAATGGAGGCAAACAAGCCGCGATCGTGCATGCGCTTAACAAAGTCGGCACGGTCTTCGGGCTGGAAACGATGCATTACATAGTAGTAGTCGTTTTGGGCCAGCCAGATTGCCAGATCCTCGTCAATTACGCTTTCCATGTTGGCAGGAACAACGGGAATCTTGAAAGTCTTGGGACCAAACTTAACGCTGGTATCGGCTTCGCTGCGACTCTTGATGATGCACTTGTTAGGCACCAGTTGAATGTCATCGTAATCAAAAGTTTCCATGAGTCAAGGCTCCTTTTTGGTAAAAATGTAATACGTTAAACCTTAGCTATTATGCACAAACAAATTCATGGCGTCAAGTATAAAACGCACATTTTTAATCGGTCTTTTTGAAAACGTTCGGTTAATATCTTGCAAATTTTTGGTAAATCGTATAATATCATTAAGTAAGTACGTGCTCATAAAGAAATTTTGGATGAGGTGACTAATTAATGGCATCAGTAGTAATCGTCGGCAGTCAATGGGGCGACGAAGGCAAGGGCAAAATGACCGACTATCTCAGTCAGGAAGCCGATGTCGTCGTTCGTTCGCAGGGGGGCAACAATGCCGGCCATTCCATTAGCTTTGACGGCAAGAAATTTGCTCTGCGCTTGATTCCATCAGGGATTTTCGGCGCTAAGAAGCTTTCCGTGATCGGTAATGGGGTTGTGGTAAATCCTAAGGCGCTGCTCGAAGAAATCCATTACTTAAACGATAATGGCATCAGCACGGATGGTCTTAGAATCTCTAACCGCGCCCACGTTACCCTGCCTTACCACCTGCTGCTTGACAAGTGCCAAGAAGAAGCCAAGGGTGACAAGAAGGTTGGCACGACCCAAAAGGGGATTGGCCCAACCTACATGGACAAGGTTGCGCGGACTGGGATTCGGATGTGCGATCTGCTGGAACGCGATGTCTTTGCTGAAAAGCTGCGGGCTAACCTGGCTGCTAAAAACGAGCTGTTTACGAAGATCTATCATGTTGAACCGCTCGAATTCGATGACATCTTTAATGAATATTACGAGTACGGTCAAGAACTGAAGAAATACGTTACCGACACTTCGCTGTTGGTTAACGATGAATTGGATGCCGGCAAAAAAGTACTATTTGAAGGTGCGCAAGGTACGATGCTGGATATCGACGATGGTACCTACCCATACGTTACCTCTTCTAATTCTGGAGCTGCCGGTGCGCCAACTGGGGCGGGCGTTGGACCTAACCAGATCGATACGGTCGTTGGCATCTGCAAAGCCTACTGCACGCGGGTTGGGGCTGGTCCTTTCCCAACTGAGCTGCACGATGAGATCGGTGCCCACATTCGCGAAGTTGGTCATGAATACGGGGTCGTAACCGGTCGTCCACGGCGGGTTGGCTGGTTTGACTCAGTTGCCATGCGCCATGCCCGTCGTGTTGATGGCATGACCTACCTGAGTCTGAACCTGCTTGACGTCTTGTCTGGCTTAAAGACGGTCAAGATCTGCAAGGCCTACCGTTTAGATGGTCAAGAAATCGACTACTACCCTGCCAGCTTGGCTGAACTGGATCGCTGCGAACCGGTTTATGAAGAGCTGCCGGGCTGGGAAGGCGACATCACGCAGATCAAGAGCTATGATGAGCTGCCAGAAAACGCCAAGAACTACTTGAAGCGGATCTGTGAACTGTCACAAACGCCACTGGCTACGATTTCAGTCGGCCCTGATCGTGAACAGACGATTATTCTGCATGATCCTTGGCTGGGTTAGACCTTGGCAAATTAATCAATCAGGTCCAGCCGTTGCTGATGGTTGGATCTTTTTATTATGGTTTGATTAGAATTGGTTCTGGCGGTTGACACTGCTAATTGAGGCAGTTACACTAACAAATAAAGTATGAGCACCTTTAACTTGGTCCCGTGAGGCTGAAAAGGAACGGATAAATGTTGCGTCTCCTCGTTTTGGTGCGAAGAGACGTTTTTTCTTTCAGCAAATAAAATAAAGGAGTGAACTTCATGGCTCATGAAATCGTTGACGGTTCAAGCATGCAACGGGCACTGACCCGCATTACCTACGAAATTATCGAACAAAACAAGGGTGTCGAAAACCTGGTCTTTGTTGGAATCAAAACGCGCGGTGTCTACCTGGCCCAACGTCTTGCCAAGCGCATGGAACAGTTGGAAGGGGTCAAGGTACCAGTAGGAACGCTTGATATTACGCTGTATCGTGATGACCGTCATCGTCCAGATCATAAGGTTGAGCCAGAAGTCAAGACTACTGACCTCGGCGTCGACATCAACGATAAGCACGTTATCTTAGTCGACGACGTTTTATTTACGGGACGAACGGTGCGGGCTGCTTTAGACGCCTTGATGGATATGGGCCGGCCTAAGCGCATCTCGCTGGCGGTCTTGGTTGATCGTGGTCACCGCGAGCTGCCGATTCGGCCTGATTTTGTCGGCAAGAACATTCCAACGTCAACTAATGAAACGGTCCACGTGGCGGTCGAAGAATACGATGGTCATGAAGATATCTCAATTGAATAGTCTAACTTAGCGTTGCCATTTAATGAACTCCAGAGAGGGTCAAACGGTGCGGTGAGGTTTTTAACCGACCTTAAAAAGCATCAGTGCTCTCCTGAAGTGAGCAACTGATGCTTTTTTCGAAAGGGGAAAATTATGAGTCGTTTATCAGTTTCACTTCCAGGCCTGCATTTGAAGAATCCGGTAATTCCTGCCAGCGGAACCTGCTGGTATGGTCAAGAGATTGCCCGCAACTATGATTTAAACAAATTAGGCTCCTTGGTCATCAAGTCAACCACCAGTCAGCCACGCAAAGGCAATCCTGCGCCACGGGCCTGTGAAACATCTGCCGGCTGGCTGAATGCCTATGGTCTGAACAATGTCGGGGTTGACAACGTGGTCCAAGAAAAGCTGCCATGGCTGGCGCAAAACTATCCTGAACTGCCAGTGATCGCCAGTGCAGCCGGTTTTAGCGAGGAAGAATAGGAAGCAGTGGCGGCCAAACTGGGAACCTCGCCTTACGTCAGTGCCATGGAACTCAATGTCTCCTGCCCCAACGTCAAGCATGGCGGTCTGGCAATGGGGACCGATCCGGAATTGCTGGAACGCTTGACGCGGCGGTGCGTAGCGGTTTCTAACGTGCCGGTCTACGTTAAGCTGACGCCAAACATTACCGACATCGTTCCGCTGGCCAAAGCCGCAATCAATGGTGGCGCGGCCGGTTTGACGATGATCAACACTTTAACCGGCATGGCAATCGATCTGAAGACGCGCAAGCCAAAACTGGCCAACGTCACGGGCGGGCTTTCTGGGGCAGCCTTAAAGCCAATTGCACTGCGCATGATTCACCAGGTTCGCCAATTCTCCAACATTCCGATTATTGGCGTTGGCGGGATCGAGACTCCAGAAGACGTTTTGGAATTTATGATGGCTGGTGCCAATGCGGTTGAGGTTGGCGCGGCCAGCTTCCATGATCCGCTGGCCTGTCCTAAGATTATTGACCAGCTGCCGACGGTGATGGATTATTATGGTATTGAAAAACTGACAGATCTGAATGAGGTACGATTTTAATGGAACGATTTGAACCAATGGTGGCCATTGACGTTGATACGAAACAGGCCGCATTGAAGCTTTTTGATGAACTCGCCAACGACACGGATCACACGCCGATCGTCAAAATCGGGATGGAGCTGTACTACGCGTTTGGTCCCGGCATTGTTAGAGAAGCCAAGCAGCGCGGCTTTAAGATCTTCTTGGATTTAAAGCTCTACGACATTCCCAACACCGTTAAGCGGGCAATGACGGCAATCGGCAAGATGGGCGTTTCCTTTGTGACGACGCACGCGGCTGGCGGCAGTGAGATGCTGCAGGCAGCTAAGACGGGGCTGGCAGAAGGTGCCAAAGCGGCCGGCTGTCCAATGCCTAAATTGCTGGCTATTACGGAACTGACTTCGATTGACGATCGGATTCTGCATGAAGAACAGCACGTTGACTTCAGCTTGATCGAAGCCGTACAGAACTACGCGCAGCTTTCGGAAAAAAACGGTCTGGACGGGGTCGTCTGCTCAGCTCAAGAAGTCAAGGCGATTCGCGAAGTTACCGGTCCCGATTTTCTGTGCGTTACCCCAGGGATTCGGCCAAATCTGCAGGTTCATGATGATCAAAAACGGGTCGTTACGCCACAGCAGGCTCGCGAGCTGGGCAGCAATGGGATCGTGGTTGGCCGGCCGATTACGCTGGCAGAAGATCCAGTCAGTGCCTACCAGACGATTCGTCAAGCATTTATGGAAGGGGAAAACTAAATATGTCAACACAAGCCGAAATCGTTGCTAAAGATCTTTTAGACATTCAAGCAATCACTTTAAGCCCCGACAAGCCGTTTACCTGGGCCAGCGGACTGCACTCGCCAATCTATACTGACAATCGGCTGACGATCTCTTATCCAGCCGTTCGCCGCAATATCTATGAAGGCATGGTCCAGCTGATCAACGAACATTTCGAAGACGTCGACGTAATTGCTGGGACCGCCACGGCCGGGATTCCACACGCGGCCTGGGTTGCCGAAGAAATGGGTCTGCCAATGATCTACGTGCGTTCCAAGCCTAAGGATCATGGTCAGGGCAAGCAGACGGAAGGCGTTCTTTATGAGGGGCAGCGCGTGGTTGTGATTGATGATCTGATCTCGACTGGCGGCAGCGTCTTAAAGGCCGTTAAAGCCGTTGAAAAAGAAGGCGCCGATGTGGTAGGCGTGGTTTCCGTCTTCACCTATGAACTGCCGGCCGCCGATGACAACTTCCAGCAGTTTGGCATTCCATACTACTCGGTAACCAACTATACGACTTTGATTGAGACTGCTGAAAAGACTGATTTAATCGACCGCAATCAAATGAAGGATCTGCATGAATGGCGCAAGGATCCCGCCGCTTGGTCAGCTCGTCATTAAAAATAAAAAACGATAGCCAGATTCGCTATCGTTTTTTATTTTTGCCGATATTTTTCTTTCCAATAGCCGGATTGGGTCAAAAGCTCTTTTGAACGCTCATCGGCTGGATAGTATCCTTTGGTGAACAGATGTCTAAAGTACATCATGTTGTAAAAGAAGCAGAAGAACAGTGTTGGCCATGGGAAATCAAGCATCCAGTTCCATTTGAAAAACAGACCGACCAAAACATAGTCCAGATCCAAGACGATCATTAAAAAGAAGTTGTACCAGTCATTGCGAAACAAAGCTGGAAACGGGCCAAACAAAAAGACGGTCCAAGAAAAGCCTACCTTGGCAATGCGCATTTCGCCCTCATCATTTTTGATCTTGGCGTAGTTTGGCGGTATTGGCAGATTATTAAAAAAATCCTGATTATTTTGATTATTATTGCCAAATGGATTCTGCATCCGTCCAGGCCTCCCTTTGTACGTTTATCCATTAATCATAACATAACTAAGAATACGGGCCTAATAATGTCAACAGCTCAATCATGCTTTCTTCACATTCAAATGTTAAACTTAATCAAGCAAGTGCGAGCAAAGAAAAGGGTGAAAAAATGCTGTTATTTTTAAACGATAACCTTCAGCGCAATCAATCCGGAATTGAGCACGCCCAAATCAAGCGACTCAATCTGTTTAAGAAGTTCAATCAGCCAGCCAAGATCGTGACGCGGCAGTATTCCAACGAGCTGCACCTGGTCGTGGAAGCAGCTGGGATTAAGGATCAGGATTTTATCAATCTATTCGATTATTTTCAAAATGCCTGCCTGGTGCCGCATCGGATCGTCAAGCTTCAGGATCTGCATCTGAATCCAAAGTGGAAACGCAAGGCAGATGGCATCAGCTACAATTACTACGACGGCAAGACGCGGGTCATGTACGTTCGCCGTCGCAATGATCGCGATCGCAGCATCATCAATCTGCAGTATTTTGATCATTTCGGCAAGCTGTTGAAAGTAGTCTGGTATGACAATCGGGGATTTGCATCGGTTGAACAGCTGTACGACTGGAATGGTCAGATTGCCGTGGAAAACTATCTGCGTCCCGATGGCCAGTTGGCGCTGCAGAAGGTGAACTTTAAGGATCGGCGCCAGCAAAAAGCAACCAGCTATCATTTGTTTGACTGGCATGGTCAGGACTGGCAGTTTGCCAATTTTGACGAATTGACGCGCTTTTTCTATGATCAGCTGGCCGTGGATCCTGCCTTAAATAGTGACGGTCCGCTGGGGTTGGTCGTGGATCGCGTCTATGAATTGGGCTGGGCAGTCTTAAACATGTATCATCGCGTTTTCCGCGTCATGCAGCTGCATAATGATCATGTCAACAATCCCAGCGACATGCTGCACTCAACGCTAAACTACAACTATCAATGGGGATTGGATCATCTGAAGGACTGGGATGGCATTATTGCTCTAACGCCGCAGCAGCAGACTGACGTCCAGGATCGTTTTGGCAAGCAAGGCGTCAAGATCTACCGGATTCCAGGACCAATCGTGGCTGATGAGGTCTTGGCAGCGCCGCATGTTGATTTTGCTAAGCGACAGCGCGATCTGGTCGTGATGGTAGCGCGGCTCTCACCAGAAAAGCAGCAGGATCATCTATTGCAGGCGTGGCCTAAGATTCTGCAGCAGGTTCCTGATGCCCAGCTGGAGCTTTGGGGATACGCCAATGATAATTTTGACCAGAAGCTCAAAGCTCAGGTCAGTGCCGAGCAGATTGAGAACTCAGTCACCTTTTGCGGCTATACGACCGATGTCAATGCAGTCTATGAACGGGCGCAGCTATTGATCCTGCCCAGTCGTGCGGAAGGTCTGCCGCTGTCTTTGGTGGAGGCGTAGTCGCACGGGCTGCCAATCGTGGCCAATGACATCAAGTACGGTCCGGCCGATGTCGTGATTGATCAACAGGATGGGCTGCTGACTAAAAACGGCGACATTGACGGGCTGGCGCAGGCAATCATCAGT
>ENA-ORML01001354-ORML01001354.1-human-gut-metagenome-genome-assembly--contig:-NODE-1354-length-21353-cov-3.419053_pt1 | contig 21353 bp, 18 predicted proteins | sample MGYA00242103_ERZ508995 | MGnify/ENA primary metagenome ERZ508995 (study PRJEB26280, sample SAMEA2338702) | human gut metagenome | biome: human gut; feature: human-associated habitat; material: faeces... | reverse complement strand
GCGCACAGCCGTCGCGCATCTCCGTATAAGGAAGATATATCTCGTCGAAGAATTCGAACGCTTCTTCGGGAACAGCGTCCGCAAACATAAATTCCGCCGTGCGTCCGTTTTTTTCGTGCGCGCTCTCCGTCCGATCGGAGATCTCCGTGATCTCCTCTTCCGGTATCTTGCGCGCGGCGCAATACGGTATCGAAATTTCTCCGCTGCCGACGTGTCCGGCGTTTTCCGTCCGCGCAGGGGGATCGGTAAGCGCCGCAACGGCGCTTCGTCTGAGCAAATTAAGCTCGGACGCGCCGAGATACGATGCGCCGTCCGTCTCAAGTTCAAAGGATTCAAGTGAAAATCCGGTGCCGCCGAGCTTTGAAAGAGAAGCTCTCGCTCTTTCTTCGGTGAGCGGGGATTTTTCCGCCGGGCGCACGTCCTCCTCCGATAACACCGATGCCGAAGCGAACGGAGACTCCATGCACATCCGGGCCTTCCTTCCGCTTTCGGCTTTCAGCGATGCGCGGACGGGCACGGTGCGGGAAAGCCCCGCAAACGCGGCGGCGCTCTGCGCGTCCGACGCACGCACGCCCGTCATTCCGGCGTAAGAGCGGCGGAGGTATCCGTCGGTAAAGCCGCGCTCGAAAAGCGACGCCATGTATGCAATCTCATCTTCGGTCGCGCATCGGCGCTCGTCAAGCAGGCGGCGGTATATCCGGCACACACCGTAAACGTAGTCTGCGTTCTTCTGCCGTCCTTCGATCTTCAGCGAATGCACACCCGATGAGATGATCCCGGGGATATCCGGCGCATAGCACATGTCGGCAAGGGAAAGGAGATACCCTTCCCGACCGCCGAGTTTCCACGGAAGGCGGCACGGCTGTGCGCATTCCCCGCGGTTCGCGCTCCGACCGCCGATCATCGATGACATGAGGCACTGCCCTGACAGCGACACGCAGTGCGCGCCGTGGACGAAAGCCTCGATCTCGATCGGGCTGTTTTCGCAGAGGGTGCGCAGATCGCCGAGCGAAAGCTCGCGCGGCGCGACCATGCGTGAAAATCCGAGTTCTTCAAGTGCGCGGGCATCGGGGAGAAATTCCGGCGTAAGCTGTGTGCTCGCGTGAAGCTGCATCTCGGGAAAGCGCGCGCGGATACCGAGCGCAAGCCCCGGATCGGCGCAGATAACAGCGTCGGTCCCTTCGAAATAAAGAAGCGACACAAGCTCGAGCGCGCGCTCAAGCTCAACGTCACGGATACGCGTGTTGACCGCGGCATACGCTTTCACGCCGTAGGTCCTGCAAAGTCTGAGTGCGGAAGCAATCTCGCCGTCGGTAAAGTTCACCGCACGCGCACGCGCCGAAAATGAGGACGCACCGAAATAAACGGCATCTGCTCCGCCCTCGATCGCGGCGGCAAGCGATTCCGGCGATCCCGCCGGAAGAAGAAGCTCCGGCAAGGAGCGCTCTGCGCTCTCCGCCGCGCACGACGGAGATTTATTTGTCATCGTTGCGGCGCAGGAGCATTTCTATCTGTTCAAGCTTGTCTCTTTTGGACTCCGCGCGATTTTCCTTCGCCGGTTTTGCCTCTTCCGCTTTCTTCGTTTCGTCTTCGTGGGCACATTCTGCGTCCGCAGAGCAGGAAGCGCACGAAGTACAGGTTTCGTCGCTCTGCGCATTGTCTTCGGTGTCGGTCACGGCGTTCTCATCGGCGCTCTCATCCGCGCCGTCCTTTATTCCGAGCGCGCTTTTCACCGCCGGGGATGCCTTCTGCGATGAGGCAAGCTCCTCTCTCATGCGCTTCAGATTCGCATCGTAAAGCGAGATCTGAGCCTCAAGGTTCCGTATGCGCTTCTCTGCCTTGGTGCATTCGCCGCAGTAATCGAGGGCGCAGAGCAGCGCTGCGTCAAGCTTTGAGCATCGCTTGTTGCGAATAATCAGATCGCTGACTCTTGCATTAATCTTCTCGACGATTGAATTGACGAAATCCTCGGGCTCGTCCGATACGACCGAAAGCTGAATGTCCGATATTTCAATATTATAGCGTTCCTTCATGATATTCCTCCGGAATGTTGATTTTTCGAATAGAAATAGTTATACATTATAATTATAATCCATTCGGCGGATAAATGGAATACCTTTTTGTAAATTTAACAATTATCAAGTAAAAACGCGCGAAAATCCCGCTCCGTACACTTTATTCCGATAAAAGCAAACGAGGCGGGCAACGCCTGCGGCGGACTTCGGGCTAAGCGGCGGCAGACTCCGGCAGCGAAAGCGAAAAAGCATCCCGTGCTTTGCAGTTCGGGATGCTTTTTATCGGTTTATCTGTGAGTCTTTTCGATCCGGGCAAGGAGAGCCACACGGCGCGGATGATTTCCGCTGTTCTCGAACTCCGTATCGAGGAACAGGTCGACCATATCGACCGCAAGTCCCGATCCGACGACACGCGCGCCCATGCAGAGGACGTTCGCATCGTTGTGCAGACGGGTGAAGCGTGCGCTGAACGTATCCGAGCAGCACGCCGCGCGGATCCCGTCGAACTTGTTCGCCGCGATCGACATTCCGACACCGGTTCCGCAGACGAGGATCGCGCAATCGCATTCTCCCGAGAGGACCGCGCGGCAAGCCGCAGCGGCATAATCGGGATAATCACAGCTTTCCTCGTTGTAGGTGCCGAAATCACGGAATTCGATGCCGCGCGACGAAAGGTGGAGCATCAGCTCGTTCTTGAGAGAGAATCCCGCGTGATCGCACGCGAGTGCTACGGTCTTATACATCAAAGAACGACCTCGCGTCCGGTCTCGGCAGACTTATAGATAGCCTCAAGGATCTTGATCATGTTGAGACCCTGCTCGGGAACGTAGTCCGGAGCCGCGCCGTCAAGTACGATTCTCGTGAAGTGACGGAGTGCCTCGTCGTGACCGTTGCCCATGCCGCCGCTGCGGACGGTATTGACAAGCTTGCCGTTCTCCTCGGAGTAGATCTTGGCATCGCCGTTGTCGCACCAGGTGATTCCCGCCTTGGTTCCGCGAAGCTCGACGAATCTCGTCTCGCCCTCGATGTTGGAAGCCCAGCTGAACTCGATCTGGAGGCAGGCGCCGTTGTCGAAGCGGATGAAGCCCATTGCGAGGTCCTCAACGTCGAAGGTGCCGTCTTCCTTGGCATCGCCGAACTTGGAATGCTCGCTGTCGCTCTGCGCGTCATCGTTGGCAAACTTGCTGTAGGTGCATCCGGAAACCGCAACGGGCTTCGGGTTGCCCATGAGCCAGATGGAAAGGTCGATCATATGTACGCCGAGGTCGATCAGGGGCCCGCCGCCGGACTGTGCCTTGGTGGTGAACCAGCCGCCCTTGCCGGGGATACCGCGGCGGCGGATCCATCCGCAGCGTCCGCAGTATATCTCGCCTGCTGCGCCGCTCTCGATGTACTTCTTCAGGTACTGCGAGTTCTCATAATAACGGTTGTTTCTCATAACCATGAGAACCTTGCCGTACTTCTCGCTTGCTTCCTTCATCTTCTGAGCTTCCTCAACGCTTACCGCGTCGGGCTTCTCGCAGAACACATGAAGTCCGTGCTCCATTGCGTATACGGCTATGATGGAGTGGAAGTTGTTCGGGGTTGCGATATCGACCGCGTCAAGGTCTTCCTTGTCGATCATCTCGCGGAAATCCGTGTAAACGGAGATTCCGTCGATGCCGAGACGCTTGATCGCGTTGGTGCAGCGCTCCTCGATGAGGTCGCAGAGAGCAACGATCTGAACACGCGGATTCTCGGCATGACTGGTGAACAGATGGTGGCTGCCCATTCCGCCTATACCGATAAGGCCGATTCTGAGTTTCTTTTCCATATTTGAATACCTCGTTTTTCACGGCGCAATGCCGAAATTTTCATGACTTACCCTTAATACGATATCACATAGCACCGGAAAAATCAACAGATTTTCAAAAAATCGCGCGTTGTTTTTCGCCGTGTCGGACGTTTTACCGCTCCCGGCAGAAAAATTACGCTTCCCCCTCCGCGCGTGGGTATCATTCGCCGGAGCCGTTTTTTCCCCCGCCGGCGAGATCGTCAACGAGAAGATCGGCGAACACGATAATCAGAAGAACGACCGCACCCCATATCGCCCGTCCTCCGAGGCGAACGCACAGAAATGCCGACACGATCCCTCCCGCGACAAACGAAAGGATCATGAGAATATGCATGACGAGGCGCCTTTTCGCCTCGGGGTCGCGGTGCGCGGTTCCGACGATGTTTACCCCCACCTGACGGAGATGATTGGTGCAGAAGGTGGTCGCCATCGGAACGTGCTGAGCTGCGCGAAACGTGTTGTACTGCATCGACGCGATGAAATTGACCGTCACCTGAAATATCTGCACGGGCGCGCTGTCCGGGATGAATCCGAGGATGAGCAGGCACAGCGCCTCGATTGCGATAAAGAACGTCTCCCAGCGTGCAAATCCGACCGAATTCACATATTTCGGAAGAAATTCCGAAAGCACCGCGCCGAGGAGATACGCCGAAATCGGTATGAAATAGTAGAGCGCGCGGTGAAAGCTTCCCTTGCCGAGCTGCACCGCAAGCAGAACGAAGTTTGCGGTCTGCGCGTTGCAGAACACTCCGCCCTTCAGTGTGAAGGTATACGCGCCGAGAAATCCGCCGACCGCGATCATCATCAAATACACGCGAAGCTTTTCCGCCTCGGAAAATTCCTTTTCGCGCAAAATTATATTATTTTTTCGCATTTTGTTCACCTGCATTTTTGCATGTTTTTCGTTTCAATTCTATCATTTCAAGCTCCGTTTGTCAAGCTTATAGTCCGATTTTCCGATAAATATGCAGTGTGCGAACGCCGAAAATTCATTTTCGGCTTTTGTTCCGCGTCCGGCTTCGAAAAAGCCGTGAACATTTTTTCATTTTCGTCTTGAAATTAGTATATCATGTATGGTAGAATACAGTTGTACTTGAAGGACGGCTCGCATCGACACGGGTTGTCCAAATCAAATCAAGAAATCAGGAGATTTTTCATGGCTTTCAGAAGAACTCACGAGCTTTGGACGTATGATGTCTTCCCGAAGGTTTTCGAGGCAGGCAAAGAAGCGGAAATTCACATTCATTACACGGGCGGGCGCAAGTCGATGTCCCCGGAACAGACCTATGAGGCAACCGTTATGTGGATGTCAGGCAGCAACGGTAATTATCCGGCTACGGAGTACAAGCGCGTCGTTCCCTTCAACGGAACGGAGGAAGGCAGCTTCACGGTAAAGGTAGAACTTCCCCACGAGGGCGAGTATCACATTTGGTGCTGCTTCGGTACCTTCTCCGTTTATGCGGTAAGCGGCGATCTCGTAGGCGTTTACCCGTTCATGGGCGACCTTCACCTTCATTCCACATACTCCGACGGTTCGCAGACTCCCGAATTCGTTGCATCGAGCTATCGCGCGCACGGCTGCGACTTCCTTGCGATCACCGATCACTACCGTTACTATCCCTCTCTCCGCGTTATGGAGAGCTTCAAGGACATTCCCAACGAGCTTACCCTTCTCACCGGTGAGGAAGTACAGCTTCCCGCCGCAAACGGTCTGTTCACTCCTCAGCACACGATAAGCATCGGCGCCGAGTACAGCATCAACGCGATGATCAGCGGCACACAGACCGACGAGGTCGGAACCGATCCCTCGACGCGCTCCCTCTTCGGAAAGTGCCCCGACGTTATGAGCCAGGATGAATTCGGCGCAAAGATGGCAGAGCTCACCGCTCAGATCGAGGTTCCCGGCAATGTTGAGGCTCACGCGGCAGCTCAGCTCAAGTGGATCCACGATGAGATCAGACGAGCAAACGGTCTCGGAATCTTCGTACATCCTAATTGGATCGACTGCAGCACATACCACACTCCGACGGCACTCAACGATTGGCTTGTTGAGAACAAGATCTTCGACGCATTCGAGGTGCTCGGCGGAGAGGACTACTTCGAACAGAATGGTCTCCAGTCGATCAGATACTATGAGGACATGGCACGCGGTCATAAGTATCCGATCGTAGGAAGCACCGACAGCCACGACGCAACGATCGAGAACAGAATCGCATTCCTCTGCTCCACCATGGTGTTCTCACCCGAGAACGAGAGATGCGCTCTCATCGACTCCATAAAGAAGCTCAGAAGCGTTGCAATAGATACGCTCAGCAAGGAGTTCCGCGTCGTCGGTGAGCTCCGCTACGCAACCTACGCTTGCTTCCTGCTTCAGCACTACTTCCCGATGCACGACGACGCTTGCTTTGAAGAGGGACGCCTCATGAAGCAGGCAGTCTACGGCACCGAGGAAGAGAAGGAAGAGGCGATCAAGGCTCTCGGCATGATGAACGGCAGAATGAAGCGTATGCGCGAGAAGTATTTCGCATTCTGATTTCGAAAATAACATTTCTCCGTCCCACCGACGGAAAGCACACAAAAAGTCCCTTGCCCATCGGCAAGGGACTTTTTCTTATGAGATTACGGGCACAAAGCGTGAAGCGAGGTGATGCGTGTACGGAAACCTGCGTCGTGATACGGACGAGTCCCGTCCGTTCGGCAACCTGAGTTTTCACATAGATGCGAGTGCGCGCTTGTACGGCAGTCTGTGCCGCAGCGCAATCCGGGGACAGGCTTTTCTCCGGCGCTCATGCGCCGTGACGGAGTGCGGCTGTGCCTGTCCCGTTATCTCGTTTCACGGATGCGCACCGTTTCCCGTTTTAGCAAAAGTGCGGTCGTACACATTGCGCATTCCCCGGCTGCACAGTTGTGCGGCGCGGGAGGCTGTTCGATAAAATTTCCGCTGCAGCGTTTTTCTCTCCTGCCGATTCCCGAGTGAAAACGGCAAATCTCCCCGCGGCAGAAAATCTGCCGAGGGGAAAGCCGACCGTCGGCACCGCCTCCGCCGTGCGAAATACGCTTCCGCCGTGCGGACGAAACAGTTTACTTCAGTCCGAGGCGCACAAGGGATTCCTCATACTGCTTGCGGTCCCGCGTTCCGAGAATGTTTTCGATTATTCTTATCTCGCCGTCCTTCTCGGCATAGGTGTGCTCAACCGATGAGTGCCATCCGCCGCGCAGGTCGGTAGGCTCGTAGCGGCGGAACAGTCCTGCAGCCGTCGGGAAGTATCCCTCGCCCGTTCCCTCGTAAGAGGTAAGCTCAAAGACGTTGTCACGCTCGCAATCGGTCGCGCGCTCATACCGCACAAGTCCTACGCCCGGAGCAAACCAAAAGTCCATGCATCCGCCGAAATACGCCAAGCCTCTGGAAAGCCCGTCGATTTGGACATGGATATGTCTGCATCCTTCAAAGGTGCCTGCGGCTGTCGTCACGGTCTCATCCTCGCCCACGGTGATTTCCCGGCGAACGCTGTCCGCGAAGATAACCACGTTCTTATTTTCGGTATATCCGGGAACAAATTTGTCGCTCCACAGACAGCCGATGTCATCCGACCATATACTGAGAAGGAATGCATGAAGAAGCTTTGTACCGTCGAAATCCATCGTCCGGGTGTCTTTCCACTCGATATGTACACTGCACTCAATTATTTTCTTTTCACATTCTCTTTCAACCACACGGTAGAGATTGAAGAAGTTCCAGACACCTTTTTCCGTATAGTCGGGATTTGCTTTTTCGTCCGTCTCAAAGATGCGCTTTGTAACATCCGCAAATGCTGATGCGAACTTTCTTTCATAATCCGTCTTTGATGCCTTCTGCATCAGATCAAGAGAAGCATAGACCTCATCGCGGTTGCAGAGTCCTGCATCGTCGCCGTTTTTGACATCTAATGATATGTTAATTCCCATAAGCTGCACAATTGCACCCTGTATATCTTTATTCTCAATTCCGATATGTTTTAACCTCATTGCATATAATACATATTCTATTATGGCAAAACCTATAATGTGCTCACGGTCAATATGAATATCAAGATTTCCGTGAGCCATATCATTTCTTAGAGTATTCATTTTGGTTGCTATATTTTCAAGGGGTGTTATTCCGTCTTCCGAGATGTTATAATTAGCCCCTATTTCATACATAAGAAAAGAATGCATAATATCCTTGCAGTCTTGTATCGTATATAGTAATCTATCTGACAAACTATTTTCATCTGCAAGTATTCGTTTTTTAAATGTTTTTAAATACTTTAGCCTCCTGCCGGATTTATCCTTCATTGCCTCATCTAATGCCTCTACTGCAATGGCTTTAGCATCGCAGTATTCTTTTGACCTAACTGCGTCTTCAGGATACAAATTTGCATATTCTCTTTCAAAAGCAACAAAATCGAACAACATCCTATCCGGTCTATATAGATTAACTTTATCTAAACAATCGGGGATATTGTCAATATACATTTTTCCCTCAAGGAACGGCATTAATAACTCAGAAAACTTCTCCTTGATATAATCATAAGAAATAACACGTTTTTTAGCCTTCTTATGTGTTTCTGCCATTTCGTTTCTTCTTAAATCATAGAACTCCCCAAAATTTCTTCTCATAGAATTTCCGTCAATATCAAATATCTCAACGCTATCGAAGACAATATTATTTCGCCTCATTAAATATTGAAATAGTTGGCATAGCGCATAATATATTTCCTTGATATATGCTAATTCCACAGGTTGTGAAAATTCAACGATGAGCATACTTTTGCTCTTAAGCGGCATAGCTGCAAAAGACTGCGTCACAGAGTATTGAAGAGAAAAAGAAAGTTTAATATTATCCCACATAATATTACCCAATGGAACAGGCTCGATTTTTTTGACACCAACCAAAGCACATAGATTATCGTCGTTTAAGGCGGAAAGCGTATATGCCCCTTCTGGTGGATAAAAGCAATCAACATCGATACCACAAAATCTCAGGCCTCTAATTTGATTATCAACAAATGTATATTTTTTATCAGTATCATTAACTCGATGAAAGCGTTGAGCCTCAAATTCATATATGGAGTATACATTAAATGATAAAAAACCATCTTCGTTAGAGCATTGTTCAGAAACTTCAAAAATGACATTGTTTCCGCGGGAAGTTTTGCCTTTGAGTTCTATATCTCTAATTTCTTGTCCACGCTCAAACTGCGAAAACAATTCTCCCAAAGATACAGGGGTGCGTTTTTGGGGATACAGATTTAGAATTGCTTTGGAATATGAAAATTGATAGTTTTCATCATTATATGTTATAAAACCTTTTAAGTCATCCATTTTCCTTCTCCATTCATTATGATGCCACTTTAATTATTAAAGAAGCAAGGATTTCCAAACTTCCTTGAGAAAAATCTTCCATCAAATCTCTTTGTCACCATTATATCAGAAAAAGGCGGTTCCTACAATAGCAAAAAAACGAGTTCAAGTTTATGACATATAAATTATCAACCGGACATCACTCTCGTCGGGGTAACGCTCATCATAGTCATACTTAAAATCATTTTGCCCCCAAAAAGCGTATTCGGAAAAATAATGAAGCTGATGCCGCACTTTTCTTGCGATGGTTACATAGTGTTCATACCAATCGTCCCACTCACTCCATTCGTACCAACTGTATTTTCCCTTATCCTTATCGGGTATCTTTTCGAATTCTTCCTTGGTCAGCCAACTGTAAATACCCTCAATCTCTTGGAGTTCCCAACTTGCGATAGTCGGCTTATAAACATAGCCCTGATAGCGGGTATCTCTGTTCGGAAGCAGTCGGCTTGCCACTGCCTTTCCGAAGTTTACGGCAATCATATACTGACCGTAATGCTGCTTGTATGTTGACTTCCCCCAGGGAACGGTATCTTCATCTGCTTCGGGGAATAACTTTTTCATTTCTTCCGACAAATTATCCGGTCGTCCGTGCATGTAACATTGTTCTTCAAGCTCGTTGTAAGTTTGAAAGAAACACGATCCCCAACTGTCGAGAGGTATCATTTTCACCTCGCCGTTAATTTTACGAACATATGGGTTAATGCTGAACCATTTATCCCGAACACGAACTTCTGCATATATAGTGTATGAAGTACCCATATCAAATCATCTCCTTGGCTTATTTTTATCGCTGCTACACCTTTTCTATATCCATAACATCTCCGATGTTACAGTGAAGAACCTGACAGATCCTCACCATTATTTCCATCGATACAGTCTGATTTTTATTTAGCTTCGTAAAGGTTGCCGGGGACAATTTAACAAGTTCTCTAAACCGTGGCTTGCTTATGTTCTTTTGTATCAATAATATCCATAGCTTCGAATAATTCACGCCCATAAAAACACCTCTAATATTAAGAATAATCAGAGTAATACTCTTTCATATCCTCTAATCGAAGGCAAGCGAGTCTGCATGCTTCATGTGGATTTCCGCTTCCGCAGTCGATTCCGATTTTTCCTTTCCCGTGATAAATTGAGAGAGGCACTTTGTCTTGATAACACTCGGTTGGTGTGTGTCCGAATATGAAGATTCGACCGTCGGGCAATATGTCATCCGGTTCTACTCTTGTCCATAGCGAAAAGTCCCAAACATTTTCTTTAGTTAATGTTTTGCCGTTATACAGATGCGGAGGACAACTGTGCAGGAGCAGGTATTCCCGGTCATTTACCGTGACTGTTGCGGTAAGAGGCATCTTTCGAATGAAATCCATAATTTCTTCTATTTCCGTTGTTTCCATTCTGAAGAGAGCGTTCATTGTTACCTGCCCACCGTTCTTTATCCAATTTGATAAGAGCCTCGAACCGTTATCCGACACCATCGAATCATAGCACATCTTTTCGTGATTTCCGAGTAATACCGTAGCATTCGGCATATCTCTGAGTTCATAGAGGATATCCAAACCGTAAGGATAACCGTCGATAACATCGCCAAGTACATACAGGTGGTCATCGGCTTTGAGATTGATTTGATCCATAACCGAACGAAATCTGTCAAGGTCACCGTGGATATCTGACATTACATAGGTCATATTGTAGTTCTCCTGTAATCATAAATATTCCTGTCCTTTTAATCATCAAGACATTCAAAGGTCTTGTAAAGAAAATGCATCTTGTCGATGCGCTTGTCTGTATGCCAATGTCCGCAGTACCAGACCTTATAATTCACAGTGTCCTCAATGCGGTCAAGCCATTCTTCCGTACTGCTATCTACTGCGCTTTGATCAACCATCGGGAGGAACATCTCGGTCGGAATATATTTTTTCGGGCAGGTGTGCGATAAAATGATATCTATGTCCTCACAATCGGCTATAACAGCCTCCACCTTTTGCTTTGTCTGTTCGCCTGGCTGCTCATCCGCCCACCAACCAAAACCTCTTTGGATGCGGTAAAACTTGTCCACGCTGTATGCGCCGCCGATAACGAGAGCTTTCGTTCCGTTAATATTGTAAACTTCTCCGTCTTCTGCGAAGAGAATATTGGGATAGGCTTCTTCAACGAATACGCGACCGCCATTCCATTCTTGCGGAGTATACTCCGGTATGTTCTGCGGACGAATTTCATGATTCCCGTGGACGCACAGAAAGGTTACCGGCAAGGAAGACAAGATTCGTTTTATCAATCTGTCTTTTTTTCCACCGTAATAGTTAACTCCGACATCACCGAGCATAATAATGGTATCATCTTCGGTAAGCTGCATTTTTGAGCAGAACAACTCGACCTGCATCGGGTCGCCGTGAATATCACCTGTCAAGTATATCATTTTGAGTCATCTCTTTTCTGTTGCGTATTTTTTCTGAATTCGGGAGCGGGATTTGCCGCAAGTATTTCATTAAGAGTTCTCGGAGTATATTTCATATATTCCATCATACATCCGACATTGATCATATTGCACGGGATTTCCGATTCCCACAGCTCGCGCTTCCATTTCTCTATGAAGTCTTGCTCTCTTGTGTTGTGAACATGACCGTAGAGCATAACTGCGCCGTAGTGCTGATTTTTATAGAACGGGATCGGATAATGACAGAGTATCACTAAGCGGTCATTATCATTTATCTCTGCATAATGTTCAATGCTCTCATAGTAAAACCGAAGTCTCCCGTGTACCCGGTCGTGGTTACCCCGAATAAGGTGTTTATGTCCTTTCAACCTTTGAATGAGTTTTACACTGTTTTCTTCGTTCTTCCAGAAGCAATCTCCAAGAATATATACGGTATCGTCTTCGGTTACCCGTTCGTTCCAATTATGCACAAGAACTTCATCCATAAGTACAGTATCGGCAAACGGTCTGTTATCGAAGCGAATAACATTCTTATGCCCGAAATGATTGTCTGCAATATAATAAATCATTTGTTTTCGTCTCCAATCGTTGCTTTATTATAACAAAATCACGCGGTTGTGAAAATAACTTCTGCGTTTTCATAGACGGAAACGCTCAAAATATAAGCCATACCGAACTCGTGATATTTCTTTTCAGATTTTCAATACATATTCTTCTCGCAAGTCTTCCCTATAAGTGACAAGTGCATTTTTTGCCGACATGCACATTTCTAAAATAATGATTTTCTCTGTCGGATTGCAGTCAATCAACAGGTCTTCGATTTCTCTTGCCGTATCTGTTGTATCATAATTCTGACTGCCGATAAGAAAGTCGTTAACAGTACACTCAAGGTTTTCTGCAAGTTCAACAAGGTATGTAATCGAGACTTCCTTTTTGCCTGTTTCAATCATACTCAGATAGTTTCGGGAAATCCCTACACGGTATGCAAGTTCCTCTTGGTTCAAATGTTTTGATTTGCGTTTGCTTTGAATATTCGTTCCAAGCATCTTCAGATTTAAGCTCATTTAATGGCCTCCTAATAATCATTGTCATATAAATTATAAGACATGATTGTGACCTTTCGATTTGAATATTGCATCTCGGTCTTAGGAGGATATCTCCGAAGAGTTTTCATCCGCTACTTTTGTAGTAATAACAGATACCACATAAATCCGAATAAGTCCAGAAAAAGAATAATTCTCTGATTTATAACTCTGATTTTTCCCGAAAGAACGATTAAAATATTGAACAAAGCGTATCTTTTTTTAGAAATCACTTGACTAAGTATCACTCTGGTGATATAATGTAGTTAGTAATTTGGGGGTGTGGCAGATGGGACATATAATCACTTTATTTCATGGCTCAGAGAAGGTTGTTGAAGTGCCGACCTTCGGGGTAGGAAAAAAAACGAATGATTTCGGACTTGGATTTTACTGCACCGAAAGCGAAGGACTCGCAAAGGAATGGGCTGTTTCTTCTCTGCGGGACGGATTTTGCAATCGATATACATTGGATACCGAATATTTGAACATACTAAATTTGAATAGTCCTGACTATACGATTCTCAATTGGATTGCCGTTCTTGTTGAACACAGGTTGTTCTCCATTAAAACACCTGTTGCAAGGAGAGCAAAACGATACCTAATTGATAATTTCGGTATCAATGTGAATGCTTATGATTTAATTACGGGATACCGTGCCGATGATTCCTATTTTGATTATGCCGAATCCTTTTTAAACAACGGAATATCCGTAGAACAACTTGCAAGGGCGATGCAACTTGGAAAGCTTGGCGAACAGATCGTACTGAAATCCAAGTTTGCTTTTTCACGCATTCAATTTGAAGGATTTGATGTCGCTGAAAAAGAAGAGTTTTACATTTTGCGCAAAGCAAGAGACGATGAAGCGAATGGGCTTTACCTTGAAATGCTTGAAGAAGAAAGCGACGGCTTGTATATCCAAGACATCATAAGAGGAGGGATAACAAACGATGACTCACGCATACCAAGAAATATATCTGAATAAGGCACAATCGGTATTGGGTGATGCTTTTGATTATGCAATAAATACCTGCGGGATTGCGGGCAAGGATTTTATCAAACTTTTTTTGGCGAGTACCGCCTGCGGTCGCATGGAAAACGGAGAACCGACCTATATAGCGGGAAAAAGCGGGATAGAAATTGTTTTGGAAATTGTTTCAGAAACAATGAATAAAGAAATCACCAAAGAACCCGGGGAACATTTCGGGCGTTCTAAGGAATATTGGATAGGCTGGGCTGTGGCATACTATCAATGGTATTCTTGCAGAAAATACAGCGAAATCTTCAAAGTTCTTTCTTTTGATGATCTCAGTCAGATGTACTATACACTCCACGAGGCAGACATTACGAAATTCGTAGATATCGTAAATGAACGCATGCGCGAGTATTTCCCTGAAACAAATTTGAAACGCATTCGTGTGGCCTACGGTTGCACACAATCCGAGCTTGCAAAGAAAGCAGATGTAAGTCTTCGTTCCATTCAAATGTACGAACAGCGAAACAAAGATATCAACAAGGCAAGCGTTGATACGGTATATCGGCTTGCCAAAACGCTTGGCTGTGCGACGGAAGACTTAATGGAAAGATAAAAGATTTAGAGTTGGGTTTTGTTATACCCTTTCTCAATGCACATTTGTGGGATAACAGGGTATAACAAGCGATAATAATGCTGCCTTTGACTTAGCGAAGGCAGTTATAAATACTTTGCAACGGCTGATTTCAAGGGCGTTTTATTATTTGTGCTATACTGTGTATTGAAAATTAGGCTATAATCTAAGATAGAACGCCCACATGAGAAAGATAGGTTAGAATTAATGAATTATAAAATAGATGCCGTCATGATTGACACCTCAATATACCATAAAAATCGATGTGACTTTGAAGGCATTACAAGATCGATTATTCCAATGTTGCTTCAGTTATTAGAAGCAAACAATATTACATTGCTTACACATCCCGTTCTTGAATCAGAAATTAGGAAACATATTGGCGAGTCTGAATTAGTAAGTAAACTTAGAAATTTTCAAACTTCTATAAAGAAGTATAATAAGCAGCTTCAAATGATAGATATTTCAGCTGAGGACCTGCTCACAAAGATTGATGAGTTGAAGATTGAAAAAAGGCTGAATGATAAATTCGACTTTTTCTACAAATGCGCAGTTTCAGTTCCATATGTATCAGCACAAGAAGTTTTCGAAGATTATTTTAACGCAAACCCACCTTTTAGTGCTACCGGAGATAAAAAATCCGAATTTCCCGATGCCTTTATTCTCAAGGGAATCATAGAGTATTGCAAGAATAATGCAAACTCAACAGTTCTTGTTATTAGCGATGATTCGGATTGGAAACAAACTTTAAAAGGAAATAAGCAAATCGTACAGACGGAAAGCTTGGAGTCAGCGATGCTTCTTCTTTGGGAACAGTTGGACGACAAATCCGATCTGTATCAAATGCTTATTTCACAAACTGAATCAGATATTTATACCGAGATTGCGGATTCCGCTTTAGGCGAAGCTTTTTGTTTTGATGAAATCGATACTGCCGAAGAAGTTGATATAGAAAAAATATCTGTTGTTGAAATCAATGATATGATAGTACCTCTCGAAGTAACACAGAATTCTGTATTGCTTCAAATAACAGCAACTTTATCGGCAGACGGATGTTCTGAGTTCTTTGATGAAAGCCGCTCGGCTTGGGATAGTGAAGACAGGTGTTATTACTTTTGTACATATACCCGTTTAAAATTTCAAAACGCATTAGCTGAAGTTGATTGTGAAGTCAGAATTGACTTTGCTGATGATGGTAGTCTATCACAAGTAAAATTAGCATCAGTAAAACTTATTAATACGCAAGATATTTCTTTAAATCTTGATGAAGCCGAAACAATAGAAGAGGATATCACCGATTACGGAGAAAATGACTATCTTGCAGAGCAAGCAGAAGCTATTGAGGACTATTACAAGCACTGATGCTTTTCGCTTGAAAACGCTTGTACAGGTAGGCGGATATTGTTTAACGCTTATATCAATAGACCTTTCTTCAATAGTTTTTTTTGATATCAACAGACCGGATTTGATTGTCCGGTCTGTTTTTTTAATTTCGGTTAATTGCATCGGTTTTATAATTTCATCTTAGGTCGTAGTCTGATATAAAAATCGAGCAAAATCAGCGTAATAATAAATTTTCGTGCGATTTTGAACACCGTCAGTTACAGAGGTAACTCTGGGGTGATAGACCAAAAGCAATATTTCCCTATAATGAAGTTATAAAAATGTCAAATCCGAATTTTTTAGATTTTATTTATTGGGGGCTTTTGTTTTATGAGAGATTTCGAAGGGAATGCCGGCAGCCCTTTATCAACTAAGGATAGAATACGGGAAAGGTACAAAGGTATTAACCCTGATGAACTTGAAGTCATTCCGGCGCTTCCGAAAGAGAATATTTTTGAGTCCACCAAAACACGGCGAGTTGCGGTTTACGCAAGAGTATCAACGGGAGATCCGCGGCAGACATCTTCCTATGAATTGCAAAAAAATCATTATCTTGATGTTGTTAATCGCAATCCGAGTTGGTCGCTTGTAGACATCTATGCGGATGAAGGAATTTCTGGCACCTCTCTTGCTCACCGTGATGAATTCAAGCGTATGATTGCCGATTGTAAGCGCAATAAAATTGATTTTATCGTTACTAAATCTGTTTCCCGTTTTGCGCGTAATGTTTTGGATTGCATCGGATATGTGCGCGAGTTAAAAGCGATGAATCCGCCTATAGGCGTCCTCTTTGAAACCGAAGGTATTTTCACCCTGGAGGGCCGCAGTGATATGCAGCTTCACTTTATGGCAACCACAGCGCAGGAGGAAAGCCATAATAAAAGTGAGATCATGAACGCGTCCATTGAGATGCGTTTCAGAAGAGGTATTTTTCTGACGCCGAAACTTCTTGGGTATGATTTGGATAACGAAGGTCGGCTCGTTATTAACGAAGAAGAAGCAAAAACCGTGCGGCTTATTTTCTTTATGTATCTGTACGGCTATACCTGTCAGAACATTGCCGACCAACTTACTCTGCTTGGGCGTAAAACCAAGAAAGGTAACACGGAATGGTCGCCGGGAGCAGTGCTTCAGCAGTTGCAGAATGAAAGGCACTGTGGTGATGTCCTTGCCCGAAAGACCTGGACTCCGGACTACCTTAACCATAAATCAAAAAAGAACCGTAAAGACCGAAATCAATACCGAAAACATGATCACCATGAAGCTATCATTTCGAGAGACGATTTCATCACTGTTCAGCATATGATCAGCAACGCCAAGTACGGAAGCAAAGGCATTTTGCCTGAATTACAGGTAATAATCGAAGGGGCGTTGAAAGGTTTTGTCACCATTCATCCAAAATGGCGCTTCAAAAAAACAGACTATCTGAATGCCTGCCAAAGTGTTTACGGTGATGATGAAATCCTAATTTTATCACCGGAAGACGAGGTTGTTGCCAACGAGGGCGATTTCGATTTGCGAGATTTTGAAGTTGCACGAACTCAGTTCTTTTCCAATCCGAGAATGATGTCAGCAACTTTTTCTTACTCTGATTTAAAGTTTGGCATTACTTGTATTCGGAAAATGTCCGATACGGAGTTCATAGAACTGCTTATAAATCCAAAGGAACACATGCTTGCGGTCCGAGCTGCAAATAAAAACAGTAAAACCGCTGTCAGATGGGCAAAACCGAAAGAAGAAGTCCTTGAATCAAAGCCTATATCGGGCGCTGCATTCATTCCCGTTCTTTACGATATGTTTGGGTGGGATAAGAACAGCCGATACCGTATTCGCGGGACTCGCCATCAAAAAGACGATGATGTAGTTCTTCTTTTTGATCTGTATGAGATTGAGGTTTTTATTCCGACCGAATTAAAACAGATAGATAATGACGGAGAAATTATAAAAGTTCCGCAAAAAATACTTGATAACGAGACCGATCCGTTAACCGCTACTCCCAACCGAGTTTGCGGTTTCCCCGAAGATTGGGCAAACGGTTTCGGCACTGATTTTTATACACACGCACAGGCGCAGGAATTGCGATACTTTGCTGAAAACGGAGAATGGTTTGTACAGGCCGAGGGTGAACCGTTTGCTACACGCAACCCGGACCCTGTCAATCGCACTTCTGCTGACGAACTTGAAGCAGGCATTCAAATGATGATTGAAGACATGCAGTCTGAAACGGATGCCGAATCAAATAACGGAGGAAATGACTTTAATGAATAATAAAACAATTATTAACCTTAACGGCTATGACACCGTCAAGGACAATTTAACCCCAATAACAGAGGTGGAAGATATTGACGATTACGAGGTTGACGATTCCTTTAACTATGAAGGATTCCAAGTAGTGCGCGGCGAATTCTTTGCCCATATTTTCGAACCGTCTCTCACTTTTAACAGAGGCAGAATAAGCGTTAATATGGCCTGTATCAATAAGCTGCCGTCAATTGATTATGTTCTTCCGCTTGTGAGTTCCAAGGAACGGCGCGTAGCTATCAAACCCACTACAGAGGATGTAAAGGATTCGTTTGTATGGTGTACATATGCCCGTACGGTTATGGTTTTCTTCATAACATAAACAAGGTTTGCTTCGGTATTGGTTTGAGTCCAGCCGTCATCGCCGGTTATTGACCTGTCATTTGCAACAGTGACACTTCCGCTTTGGTCATTATCGGTGTCGTAAGGAGCCTGAACCGACCACTCTATGCTTCTGATTCCGGAGTAAGTATCGGTTACGGTGATTTCTACGGGAACATCCTTTGAATAAAGTTCGCCGCCGTTCGAGGTTTTGTTCTTAGCCTGTTCTTTTGCAAATTCAATGTGATTTTCCTTACCATGCTTTTCATCATCTTCAACGATAGCACTATTCGGATTCACAAAATCAGTTGCAGTATTCAAAACATTGTCTGTCGCCTTGGCGTAAATTTGTCCCTTAAAGCTTGCTTTAACCGTAAAGGTTATTTCGCTATTAGAATTTACGGGTTCGGTAATTTCCTCGCTCTTACCGCTGTCAATATCAACCGTATAGTATGTAATTGATTTGATTCCCGCACTTGGACCATCATCTTTCGCCGAAATAGTTACGCTTGTATCTTTGGTGAAATAAAAGCCATAATCTGTAACTTCAACCGTGGTATCTGTTTCGCTGCCCTCTTTATATTCTTCAGCATTGAACTTAAACCCGGTTATAACAGGCGATTCAACATCCTTGTAGACGGTTTTGGTAAATGTATCACAGACATTACCCGCGTTATCAATTACCACAACAGTAAGTATGTAAGAACCATCGTCTTTAACAACAGCCTGATTGGTGTTTACAACAAACTTTTCTTCGGTCGTTTTTGCTTCTCTCTTAGCAAAGTCTTCGTTTATCGCTTTGCCGTTTTTATCTGTTAAGATGTCCTGGTCATTAATTTTAACCATTACAGAGCCAATGCCAGAATCTTCATCCTTAGCAGTAATCGTAAAATCGATATCGTTCTTGTACCAATCATTGTTATCCGCAGTTGCAGTATTCTTATCTTTTGCAGGCTCCGGAGCTGTAACAGATACAATGGGCTTAACAGTTTCAATCATTAGATTACTGCTTTTGATGTTGGAATTTACCTCCGTGGGTTTCACTTCGGGCTCAGTAACATTGCCAACATTATCGGTTGCAGTAGCAGAAAGCACTTTATCAAACACCTTGTTTTCCCCAACAATTTCATCAGTGGGAATTACAAAGGTGCTTTTTCCGTCTGAATTAACCGGAACAGTTGCAATTTTTTCACTGTCGGCATAAAGTGTTATTTCCTTGATTCCCGATGTTGCAGCCTCATCTGTTGCAGTGACGGTAATCTCAACTTGATCATTGCAGAATATACCAAAAGTCAGGAGGTTAATGACTTTGGAAACAACATCACCATGTACCTTCTTAATCTCGAAGTTCGACACTTGCGGTTTCTTGGTGTCAATATATACTTTCTGTGTAGCCGCTTCCGATTTCATGCCGGCATTATTGATTACCGAAACTTCGATAGTATTTTCACCGTCAACAGGATTTTGAGAGGTGTTGATTTCAAATGTCTCAGCATCAGTATGATTTTTATAGAACAAAGCATTGATATCCTTATTGTTGATATCCTTTTCAAGCTCAAAACCATTAAGTTTAATGCTTACGGAATAAATGCCCGCCTTGGATTCTTCATCGGATACCTTAACCGTCACAACAGTGTTACCATCATACCACAGCTTTCCGTCTTGTGTATACTTTGCTGAGGAAGTTGTGAACTCAACTGTAGGCTTGTCGGTTGTAATCTTTACATAGTTGCTTGATACATTGGTGTCAGTCGGTGTTGCAGTAGAGTCGTTACCGGCAACATCGTTAATTTTTGCAGAAAGTTCTTTACCGTTTTTGAACACCGCTTTGGTCAATTCAAAAGTTGCAGATTTTCCCGTTACTTCTTTCTTTGCAAAAGACTCTCCGTTAGTATAAAGTTCAATTTCGTTGAGTCCGGAAGAGATATCGTCATCCTTTGCCTCGACCGTAACATACATCTTTTCGTTACAGAAAATACCGAAGGTAAGGAACTTGATTGCATCCTGAATCACATTATTTTCTTCCGTGCTAAATGTAAAAGCGGTGATTACAGGGGCTTTCTTATCAATCCTAACTTGCGTTGTTGCGTAGGCGGAAATATTCCCGGAGATATCAACAGCGTAGATATAGTAGATTGAATCCTGTTCGCCCATTTCGCTTTCAAAAGTGAAGCGACCGTCGGTCGAGATATTTGCCTTATCAACAGACTCCGCCAAAATTTGCTCAGGTGTCAAAGCACTATCTTTCTTCCAAACAACATAATTCAACCCGGAAGAAGGCTTGTTCGAAGTGTTTTCGTCGGTAACACTTCCCGAAATTGTCACCTTGTCTGAGTTCGTCCAATCAAAAATTGCTTTGTCCGTGGTAACGACAGGGGGCACTTTATCAATTACAATTTGAATTTTTTTGTTAAGTTTAATATTGTACCATTTAAGTGCATTATACACCATGATTTCAGAAACACTTTCCGAATCGGCAACAATAAAGGAACTGGCATCGAAACTGCCATCACCGTTAATTGTAATTCCCTGATGATTTTCAGTTGAAAATGTCACCTTTTTATCATTTGCAAACACATACTTGATTATATTAGCATCAGAATCGTCAACAGCAATAGCCTCAGATCCGTTAAAGGACACATTACCGTCCATTTCAATTGTTTCTATTGCAGAATAAGAGACCTTAACAACGGTATCCTTTTTGATGTTTGAAACTGTTAACTGATATATTACACCGTCATTTGTCCCATAATCGGTAGTTGCAATACCATTTACTGTAACAGACTCAATATTGAAGCTATCATTAGGTTTGATTGTGATTATTGAAGTGCCGTCATAATCAACTTTTGATTTATCAACGGTTGCAGTACCGTTTTTTTCATTGTCAATCGTAACATTGAAAGTATTAAGCTTCTGCGTTCTTATCAATTTCTGCATGACCGACGCATCTGTAATGACCTGTATTTACGAGTCCGGAATGAAAACCGCCGA
>ENA-ORML01001338-ORML01001338.1-human-gut-metagenome-genome-assembly--contig:-NODE-1338-length-21584-cov-2.633100_pt1 | contig 21584 bp, 9 predicted proteins | sample MGYA00242103_ERZ508995 | MGnify/ENA primary metagenome ERZ508995 (study PRJEB26280, sample SAMEA2338702) | human gut metagenome | biome: human gut; feature: human-associated habitat; material: faeces... | reverse complement strand
TATGTGATCTCTTTAAAGGAATCCGGTGAGAATCCGGAACAGTTATTCCCTGCTGTATGGGGGACGAAAAAGATTATTTGCCACTGGTTAGTCAAACTGGGAAGGCATCTTGAGTAGGAGGAACCCAAGTCAGAACACAAACACAAAACCGGTTTATCAGCAACGTCCGCAGGCATAGCGGAGGTGTATTTTTTGTCCCCTTTTGCCCGGTGTCTGAAAATTATGAAATTGGAGAACACACAGAAAGGGAAGGAGGAAAACGAAAAAGGAAAACACAGATGTGAGTATGTGTAAAATAAAAAAAGCAAACAGAAGCGAATCGCCAAAAAGCGAATGAGGAGGAACAAATGGAACGAAGAGAAAAAAGATTTGCTTCCAGAATTCTGGCATGGTTTCTGACCTTTTTGATGATCACAACCATGATTCCGACAAGTGCATTCGCAGCACTGCCGGCACAGGACACGGGAGCAGTTGTTTCAGAGGATGCGTCATCGGATGAAACAACGCAGGATGGTATTCTTTTAAAGACAACTTTGACGGACAAGCTTAAGGTAAAAGGACAGTGCAAGCTGTTCGATGTCTGGGCAAGAGATGCTGAGGACAACACGCTCAAACCGACAGCAACTCTTGACGGACAGGTACTTTCGGCAACCTGGAGTGATAATGTAAAGACAAGCTTTACGCTGGATTTCCAGGGCATGGAAGAAGGAGAGCATACCGTTGTTATTTCCGCAGAAGACGGAAAAGGAGCATCGAAAACACAGACTTATACCGTTATTTATCAGAAAGCCAAAAAAGGCGAATTTATCGGTTATGCAACGGTCAGCATTGAAGCCTTTACAATCTCAAAAGGTTATATCGTAGAACCAGTTCTGATGCCGGTTTACGAAGGTGACAATGCAGCGAAAGCATTCGTAAACCTGATCCGTGAAGAAGGCTATGATGTAGAATACACCGGAAGTCTGACCAGCGGTTTCTATCTGTCCCATATCGTAGGATCTAATGCAAAAAACCCAAAGAATGCGACAAAGAAACTGGATCTTGCCGGTGCAGCACTTGAGCCGCATATGGCAGAAAAACTTCCGGATCTGATGTTTGACGCCGACGGCGGAACAGAAGGTTCTCTTGGTGAATTTGACTACAACTACATGTCAGGATGGATGTACTGTGTAAATACGGTATTCCCGAATGTAGGATTTGCAGATTATTATCTGTCTGACGGCGATGTCATGCGTGCACAGTTTACTCTGAAGTACGGCGGTGATATCGGAGGTTCCAGCGGTATGGGCGGCGGCTATGATGATTCTTACAGCGTCGCAAACAAAGATGTGCTGACCACCACTCTGGCAAAGATCAATTCTGCACCGAACAGTGCCGAGCTGAAGGCAGATCCGGATATCGCAGCAAAGATCACAGAAGCAAAAGAAGTTCTGCAAAATATTGTTGCAGAACAGAGTGAAGTAGATAAAGTAAACGATGAACTGAACAAACTGCTTGGCGGTGAGATCACAAGTATCACACTGGATCAGAGTGAGATCACACTGGAAAACGAAGGTACCATGCAGTTAAATGCAAAAGTGGAGCTGACAGGCAAACCGACCGAGCCAATCGAATGGAACAGTGAAGAACCTTCTGTTGCAACGGTGAAAAATGGTTTGGTAACAGCTGTCGGTGCAGGAACGACCACGATCACGGCAACCTGCGGCGAAAAGACAGCAACCTGTAAAGTAACCGTAAATGCAAGTCCGCTTCAGGAAGTCCGGCTGGATAAATCAAAAATGGAAATCCTGAAAAATGACAGTGAAACACTGACAGCGACACTGGTTCCGGCAAATACCACAGATGACAGAACCGTTACCTGGAGCACAAATGCAGAAGATGTCGCAACGGTAAATCAGAGCGGAAGAGTAACCGGTAAAAAAGAAGGAACGGCTGTCATTACAGCAAAGGTTGGTGACAAAGAGGCCAGCTGTACGGTAACAGTCAAAGAAGTCCATACACAGCGGATTTATTTTGATGACAGCAAACTGACCCTGAATAAAGGAAAGAACAAAACCTTATCTCTGAGATTTGATCCGTCCAATACAACGGATGCAAAAAAAGCGACCTGGGAAAGCTCAGAGCCGAGCGTTGCAAGTGTTTCCACAAGCGGATACGTACGTGCACTGAAAAAAGGAACGACTACGGTCACGGCAAAAATCGGTGACATGACTGCTTCCATTGAAATAGAAGTTGTAGAAGTGCCGATGACCGGCGTAAAGATCAGCTATGGCTCTAAATCACTGAAAGTAAAACAGTTCACCTATATGTCAGCAAGCTATCTTCCAAGTGATACCACAGATACCAAGAGCGGAACCTGGAAGAGCAGCAATACAAATGTGGCAACCGTTTCCAGTTCAGGAAGGGTAACTGCAGTCAGTGAAGGCGAAGCGATCATCACATTCATAAGCGGTGCTTTTACTGCAGAATGTTATGTAAAAGTTCTGCCTGCAAATGCAGACGTGTTCAGCACCATATCCATCACTCCGAATCAGAAAGAGATTGGATGTGGCGTTTCTGATACACAGAAGATTATGGCAGATGTAGGCAATGGAACCGATCCGGTCGTATGGACTTCTTCCAATCCGGCAGTTGTGGCAGTCAGCACAGACCAGTCTTTGGCAGCAGCACAGTCAGCAGAGAATACGATGCAGGTTGGAAAAGAAGCAGTGGTCACAGCAACCGGAAAGGGAACAGCAGTGATCACAGCAAAATCAGGACAGAAGAGCGTAGATATTCCGGTAACCGTTGTAGCAGCCGGCATGAAAGAGTTCAAGATCCTGGCAGGAACCAATGCAGAAACTTCTTTTGCATACGAGATCACACCGGAATATAATATTACGAAAAACAAATATCAGGTTGTCATCCCGGATGCAATTACCAATGTATATCTCTACTCCAAACTTGCAGATAATGTAACTGCAACGGTAACAGCACGTTACACAGCGGCAAATAACGGATCTGCGAAGAATATTACACTGAGAAGTGGTGCGACATCAAGTGCCGCCTACCTGACCAAAAAAGACATGAATGGCAACACACTGTATGTAGATGTGAAGAAGGGAGACGAGACAACAACTTATGAATTTGATGTTGTTCGTGAATCCACTCTGACATCCTTAAGTGTGGCATCTGCAGATGGAGAAGAAGTACTTCATCCTGGCTTTGATAAAAATGTAACAGATTACACAGTCAGTGTAACCGACAACAACGACAGCGTAAAAATAAATGCAGCAGCATTTCTGGAAAACGCAGCAGTTTCTGTCAACGGTACCGCAGTGACAGGAGAAACATCAGTTCCTCTGAGCGGAGATGAGACTGTGATCACCGTCAAAGCAGCAATGGAAGATGCACCGTCTCAGGCAAGAGAATACAAGATTCATGTTCTGAGAAAAAAATCCGTAAAACTGACACTGAAAGCAGATCCGGCAGATACAGTGATCACACTGAAAGATGCTGACAGCAAAAAGCTGAAAGCAGAGAACGGTGTATACACACTGAAGGCAGAAGAAACTTACAGCTATGTTGCCGTAAAAGCCGGATATGTTACAAAGAAAGATACGATTTCTGTTACAGAAGACACCGAGAAAACCATCACAATGGAAAAAGCACCGGAGAGCACCAGAAAAGATGTATCCGCAGCATGGAAAAACTTCCGTAACAGTGATGACAACATGGGTATTACCTCTGCAAAAACACCAACGAGCGAGGCGACAACCTACGAAAAATGGTTTAAGAAACTGGGAAGCGGCTGGGGTGCAGCACCGAGTGTGCAGATCATCGTGGATAATTCCCTGATCGTCATGAGTGCAAACCATATTTACAAACTGGATCTGAATACAGGTGATATCCTGCAGACAGGCGATATGGTAGCAGCGACAAACTTTGGATACACACCGCCAACCTATGCAGACGGCATGATCTTTGCACCGCTGGCAGACGGACGTGTACAGGCGTTCAATGCAGAGACACTGGAATCTCTGTGGGTTTACCAGGATACGCTGAAAGGCCAGTCCTTAAGCCCGATCACTTACAGTGACGGTTATATTTATACCGGATTCTGGAATGCAGAGACAAAAGATGCAAACTATGTGTGCATCCCGGTTACGGATGAAGATCCGACGAACACACAGGAAGCAAAAGAAGCAGCATGGCAGTACACAAGCCTTGGCGGTTTCTACTGGGCAGGTTCTGTGGTACGCGGCGACTATGTTGTATTTGGTACGGATGACGGCACAAGCGGTTCAGACGGAACCGGACATGTATTATCTCTGAACAAGAAGACCGGAGAAGTTATGGACAGCGTCGATGTGATCGGTGACCAGCGTTCTACGATTGCTTATGACAAAGAAACAGACAGACTGTATTTCACAACAAAAGGCGGCTACCTCTACAGTCTAAAACTGAAATCCGACGGAACCTTTGATAAAGATACGCTGAAATCCGTACAGCCTGGAAACATGAGCACCAGCACACCGGTTGTATACAACGGAAGAATCTATATCGGTGTGACAAGCGGAAGTAACTTCAGCGGAACCTATTCGATCAGCGTGATTGATGCGGCAACGATGACAGAGATCTACAAAGCACCGCTGAAAGGATATCCACAGTGCTCTGTACTTCTGTCAACCGCTTACGAAAAAGAAGACGGAAGTGTTTATTTGTATGCAACTTATAACAACAATCCGGGTGGTATCACTCTGATCCGTGATAAAAAAGGACAGACAACTCCGGATGTAGAAGAAATTTTCATACCGGAAAAAGCAAGACAGCAGTACTGCATCACAAGTATTATCTGTGACGAAAACGGTACGCTGTATTATAAGAACGACAGTGCATGCGTTATGGCGGTTGCATCCAGTGAGGCATATATGACTGGCGTAACATCAAGTGCAGAAGGCAGCACGATCGATAATGGCGTGGCATTTGACGGAAAACTTTCCAGTCATGACATCGTTGTCCTGACTTCGGCAGATAAGACGACTCTGACCTTTACTGCTTCCGAAGGAAGCAGCATTACCATCGATGGCGTGGAAGGAAACAGCAGAGAGATGGAACTGACAGAAGCAGGCAAGAGCTTTGATGTTGTTGTGAAAAAAGGAAGCGATGAAAGAACTTATAAATTCACACTGAAACGTGAAAAACCGAATACCAACTTAAAAGAACTGTATGTCAGCGACAGTAATCAGTTTAACATGGGACTGGTCAGCTTAACACCGGCGTTCAGTAAGACAAATCATGTTTATCATGCAGAATACAGCACAACACGCCGCTTCCTGAATATCTGGACAGCAGCAGAAGATACAGGTTCAACTTATAAACTGTATCCGGTAAGTGCAGTAGGAAAGAGCACGGTCATCAGCAGTTCAGAAGGAAATATCATCCGTACTGCAACAAACAGTGGACACGACCGTTATGCGATCTATTTTGCAGACAACAGTGACTGCGCGACCGTCCGGATCGAAGTAACTGCAAAAGACGGCAAGACGAAAGATTCTTACTATGTAACACTGAAACAGCAGACAGGAAATGCACCGGTGATCTCGGCAGAAGAAGGTGCAGGTGTGCGTAAGAGTGCAACAAGTGCATCAGTAACATTCACAGCAAATGAATACGGTACGTTGTACTATAAAGTATTGCCGGAAACGGAAACTGCACCGGAATCCATTGATACAACAGGTGAAGGCATCCAGGTTGAAGCAGGTGAGAATACACTGGAATTAACCGATATTACAGATGCAGCATACAAAGTCTACATGGTACTGAAAGACAGTGACAGTACACCAAAGACAAGTGAAATGCTGACCGTCAGAGTGGCATCTGTAGAAGAACTGCTGGCACCGGCAAAAGAAGCAGCTATCACAGAACTGAACGCATACAAAAATGCAGATGATTATCGTGATGCTGAAAAAGCAAAGATCACAAAGATCCTTGCAAATGCAGCTGTTTTGATCAACAATGCAAAAGCAGATCTGGACAAACTGAAAACAAGTGCAGAACTTGCAGCGGATGAAAAGACACAGACCGATGCAGATGCAGTAAAAGCACTGATCGAAGCACTTGGAGATGTAACACTCGAGAAAAAAGAAAGCGTAGAAGCAGCAAGAAATGCATACGATGCACTTTCCACAGATGCGAAGAAACTGGTTTCCAATTATGATGTTCTGGTTCAGGCAGAAAAGACCATTCAGACTCTGGAAGCAAAGAAACAGCAGGAAGAACTGAAAAACCAGATGGATGCAGCGGCAGCAGCATCCGTAAGCAGTGCGATCACAGCAATCGAAGAAGTAACGCTGGATAAGAGAGGTGTGGTAGAAGCAGCAAGAGCCGCATACAACACACTGACAGAAGATCAGAAAGCTCTGGTAACAAACTACACAGATCTGACCGCAGCAGAGAACCGCATTGCAGAACTTGTACAGGAGGCAGCAGACAAAGCAGAAGCAGACAAGGCAGAGCAGGCAAAACAGGAAGCTCTGAAAGCCAAAGCACAGCCGGTAGTCGATGCGATTGCAGCAATCGGAGAAGTAACGCTGAACAGTGAAGAAGCGATCACAGCAGCAAGAAGTGCATATGAAGCACTGGAAGCAGATGTGAAAGAAAAAGTAACGAACCTGTCTGACCTGGTTATCGCAGAAAAAGACCTGGCTGCACTCAAAGCGGAAAAGAAAGCGGCAGAAGATCTGAAAGCTCAGCAGGAAGAAGCAAAGAGACAGCAGGAAGAAGCAAAGAAAGCTCAGGAAGAAAAACTGAAAGCTCAGGAAGAAAAACTGAAAGAGCAGGAAGAAAAACTGAAAGTAGAGAAAGACAAGTATGGATTTAATGAGAAGACAACTTTGAAATCTGCAAAGGTGAAAGGCAAAAAAGTAACTCTGAAATGGAACAAGGTTAAGGGTGCAAGTGGATACGAAATCTACTGCAAGACTGGAAAAGGCAAGTGGAAACTTGTGAAGACGCTCAATAAGGGCAGCAAGGCAAGCTACAAACTGAAAGGAAAAGCAGGTAAGAAATATACCTACAAAGTACGTGTATTCCAGAAAGTAGAAAATAAAGTGATCTATGGTCAGTACTCAAATACCAAGTCTGCAAAGATTAAAAAATAACAATTAAATTTCCGTATGCTGAGAGCATAAAAATATGAAATATATGCTTATCAGCAAGGAAGATGGATGATCAGGGGGGCAGAAATCTGCCCCCGGATCACCATTACAAAGATTACAATCTCAGAAAAAGAGATGCACTTACAGAAAGAACAGGAGTGTGGAGAAATGAGCAGAAAAACAAAAAAATGTGGTTATAGAAAACGGATTCTTGCAGGGGTTCTGTCGGCAGTTGTAGCTCTGTCATCTGTCCAGATGCCTGTTACTGCTGTCCATGCGGCAGCGTGGGATCAGAATAAATTTTCAGACAGTCTGAAGCTGCGTTTCTGGAACAATGAAAAACCGGGAGTGCGTTTTTATATCAATGCAGCGGCAAAATATATTCTGGAAAACCAGCAGGAGCAGTCAGAAAAAACAGGAAACAGCTACCCGACCGTAGGAAGTACGTTTGGAGAATGGTCAGTATGGGATCTGCTGCGCGGCATGTATACAGGGGCAGATTATATCAACAGCATACCGGAGAATTATTTTTCTGACTATTTAAAACGTGTGGAAGCACATGTAGAAAATAAGAAAGGAAATCTGCATGCGGCAAAGTCTACCGAGTGGTCAAGACTGATCTTGCCGCTGACTGCAATGGGATATGATATCCGAAGCGTGGCAGGCTATGATTTTATTGAAAAACTATCTGATTCATTCAGTTTTTCGTATCGCCAGGGCATTAACGGTCCGATCTGGGAGATCATTTCCATGAACAGCGGCGGTTATGAATTTGACCAGACGGATCATCCAGAAACGGCAAATACCTTTGGAAAAATGCTGGATTACATTCTGAATCTGGAGATCACCGATGCAAACGGAATCAAAGGCGGCTGGGCATTGTCAGGAAATGTACCGGATGCCGATATCACTGGCATGACACTGACAGCATTTGCACCATATTATCTGAGTCAGGAAAAATATGAGCAAACAGATGCAACCTATAGTTATGATGAGTTTGCAAGTGCGGTAGAACGCGGTATTCTCGTGCTGGCAAATATGCAGAAGCCGAACGGCGGTTTTGAGAGCTGGGGAACGGTCAATAGCGAATCGACCGTATGGGCGATGATGCCGCTTCTGGAAATGGGGATCGATCCGAAATCAGATAAGGTAACGTTGCCGCATATCGGAAAAACATGCAGCTTTGTCAAAGAAGGAGCGACACGGGACGGCGTTTACACCGACAATATGGTAGATGCACTTCTGACCTTCTGGGCAGCCGGAAGCGGAAGCAGTGCGTCGATCGGCGGATTTAAACATGTAACGGCAGGCTACGACGGAGGTGGCGGTTCCGGCACAACGGTCAATCCGATGGCAACCGACCAGGCACTTTACGGACTGATTGCATACGACCGTTTTGCACACAAACAGAATTCCCTTTTTGATATGCAGGATCAGCTGGACGGCAGTTATCTGAATGCCACGGCAGATACTTATACGATCACCTATGACGGTCAGAAAGAGGGCGAGACCTTCACAACAGAAGCTTCCCCTTATGCAGAAGTACTCTTATCCGAAGGAAAAGTAACCGATGAACAGGAAGCATTTTTGACGGAGTGGAATACCAAACCGGACGGAAGCGGGATCAGCTATTATCCGGGAGAGCTCCTTTCCATGCCGGAGCAGGATATCACGCTTTACGCACAGTACGGACAGCCAAGTTATGCACTGAAATTTGAATTAAACGGTGGTACTCTTTCCGATGACATCATTCTTCCGGACACCTACACTCCGAAAGACCAGATCACACTGCCGACCGCAGATGAGATCACAAAAGCAGGATGTAAATTTGACGGATGGTACACCAATGCGGAATTTACCGGAAGCAAAGTGACCGAAATACCGGCACACAGTTATGGCGATAAGACTTTTTATGCAAAATGGACGGTAAATACTGAAAAAGCAAATCAGTTTTATGCGATTGTGAATCGTCTGTCCGGCCATGCGACAGCCATTTCTGATAAAGAAGACATTGAAAAGGCGAGAGAATTGTATGATTCAATGCTGGATATCGAGCGGGAGCGGATCACGGCAAGTACTTACCATACTTTCCTGAAGAAGGAAAAAGAACTGAAGGAACTGCTTGCAAGCATGGATCAGGCAGAACAGGTCAGTGCGATGATCAAAGCACTGGATAAAGAACTGACGCTTGCAGATGAGCAGCCGGTAGTGCGTGCAAGAAATGCCTACGATGCACTGACAGAAACAGAAAAAGCGATGGTAGAAAATCTGGATATTCTGACGAAAGCAGAAAAAAAGATCTCACAGATGAAGGAAAACAAAGAAAAGGCAGATGCCGTGATCCATCAGATCGAAGCGATCGGAGATGTGACCTTAGATTCCAGAGAGGAGATCACAGCGGCAAGAGAAGCATTCCAGGCACTGACAGAGAGCCAGCAGGCACTTGTTCCGGAGCGTGTGAGAAAACTTCTGGAGAATGCAGAAAAGAAGATTACAGAGCTTTTGGAGAAGAAAGACAGGATCGATGCATTTTCAAGCTGCGTTAAGCGGATCCCGGAAAAAGTGTCACTTACAGATGACAGTCTTTCACTGCTTATGAATGCCCATGCCGCATGGCTGAAATTGAACGATGAAGAAAGGGCACAGGTAGATGGAAAGCTGATCGAACAGATCAAAGAAAAAGAAAAAGAACTGCAGGAGCTTGCACAAGCAGAGGCAACGGATGAGGATTATACGGCAGTCAAAGAGATGGAAGAGCGGATTGCTGCGGCAAGCGGTGAGGTGAAACTTGAGGATGAAGAGACCCTGAAAAAGATCCGAAGTGATTTTGATGCGATGACAAAGATCCGGCAGGCGATGGTTGTCAATTATTATTCTCTCGTTGCACAGGAAATGGATCTGGAGAAGCTGAAAAAAGATACCGCCATCGCAGAAGCCATCAGCGAGCGAATTGCAGCACTTGGCGAGATCACCTTTGAAAGTGAAGAGACGCTGACGGCACTGCGAAAAGATTACACTGCACTGACAACCGCACAGAAAAATCTGGTCAGAAATTATGAGCTGCTTGCACAGGCAGAAAATAAACTGGCAGATCTCAAATACAACAGAAGCCAGGCAGAGTCAGCTGTTGAAAAAATAAATGCCATAGGAGAAGTGACCCTGAACAGTCGTGAAGCTATCGCAAAAGCAAGGGCGGCGTACGATGCACTTCTGGAAGATCAGAAACAGTATGTCAGCGAAGAAATCTTAAAAATATTGACCGATGCGGAGGCAGAATATGCGAGACTGGAGTCTCTTGTTCTGAAAAACATCACGCTGGATAAAACAGAAGTCAACATGAAAAAAGGAGAACGGGTGACACTTCATGTGACTTACGATCCGGAAGATACGATCAGTGACAAAACCATCATCTGGAATGTGGCAGATCCTTCCGTGGCAACCGTGGAAAACGGCACAGTGACAGCCATCGGCGGCGGAGAAACGGCGGTGTCCGCCCATGTTGGAATGCTGACAGCGACCTGTACCTTAAAAGTGGAAGTTCCGCTGGAGAAACTTACATTTACAGAAAACAGCGTGACGCTGAAAAAGGGCGAGAGTCATATGTTAAAAGTACAGCTCCTCCCGGAAGATTTGAATGTAGCGAGCAGCATCCGTTATCGCAGTGCTAATCCACAGGTGGCATCTGTGGATGCAGACGGACAGGTCCGTGCACTTGCATCCGGAGAGACCCTGATCACAGCGTACTGCGTGGAGCAGCCTCAGATCCTGGCACAGATCAAAGTGACAGTTAAAGAAACGCAGCAGGTACAGCCGAAACCGACTGATCCAAACCAGAATATCACCGTTTCCGTACCAAAAGTTTCCTTTATTTCCCTGAAGGCATCCAGGAGCAAAAAAGCAGTGCTGAAGTGGAAGAAGATCAAAGGCGTGTCTGGATATGAGATTTTCTACGCGATCGGAAAGAAGAAAAACTGGAAGCGGGCGAAGACGATCAAAAAGGCGAACACCACAAAACTGACCTGGAAGAAACTGAAATCCAGGAAAAAATATTACTTTAAGATCCAAGCCTATAAGATCGTCGGAGGAAAGAAATACAGCGGAAAATACAGCAAAATTCGTTCTGTGAAAGTAAAATAAGCGGTGACTGATCCGGAACATCATAATTACAGTGAAAAATGGATCAGAATATTTTACAGTTTCAGAATAACAGGAGGAGCATATGAAAGAGCTTTTTCAAAAAATGATGAAAAAGTTGCGGAAACATTCAGAAGCAGCAGGTGCCATTGCGGCACTGCTGCTTATTGTGCTGTTTTCGGGAGTGATGATCCTGGGAATCCGTACGCAGAGAGAAAGTGTGCCGGAAAATCCGATCGATGGCATGAAGAAAAGCTCGATGGTCATGCTGACCGGCACGAAAGAAGTGCTGGCAGAGCAGACAAAAGAGAATGGAAGCAGCCGGCAGCAGATGCAGAATCAGCAGTCAGAAAATCAGGATATGCCGGAGACGGAGAGCGAATCGTCAAAAGAAAGCGGAGCTGACAGCCAGGGCACAGAAAGCACAGGGAGCGAAAGTAAAAACGAAAACGGCAGTTCAACAGAGGCAAACAGAGATGCTTCCGGAAACAATTCCGGCAATAGCAGCGGGACTGCATCAGGAACAAACGAAGGCAATTACGGAGACGGAACAGGCGGCGAAAAGACGGATGGAGACGATAAAAACAACAAAAAGCCGAATAAGAATCACTCCGGAAATAAAAACAAAGACAAAAACGGCAAAAAAGACAGGCAGTATTTCCGGACAACGATTGAAAACGGCGGGACGGTCACAAAAGCAGATTACAGTTATCAGATTGAACAGCTGACGGATCTGAAGGTACTAAAAACAGAAAACACCTTAAACGACGGCAAAGTGACCACTTACCGTGGAAGTCTGAAACTGGCACACGGCGAAAATAAGATTCTGGTGGCAGTCACTTATCAGCAGAAAGACGGTACCAAATTTACTGTTTCCAAAGAATATACCATCTATTACGACGAAGAAAAACTGCTGATCCAGACAAATCTGTCCGATCAGACGGTAAAAAGCGATCACATTTCCTTCCGTGCCTGGGCACAGCTTGGCAAAGAGACGTTTGCACTGACGGCAACGCTAAACGGTACACCGATCAGTGCCGATGAAAACTGGGATTATAAAGACGTTCCTTTGCAGGAGGGCGAAAATCAGATCGTTTTGGATGCAGAAAAAGACGGAAAGAGCGAACAGCAGGTTTATACCATAACTTATGAACGACCGCAGAACCAGAATATCCGCTTTGACACCGATCTGGAGGACAAAGAAGTATATAAAAAGAAATACCGGTTCTATGCACAGGCTTTTATGGGCAGTGACAAAGTCGAAGATCTGACCGCCTGGCTGAACGGAACGCAGCTTTCACCGACAGATGGTGACAACTATGAAGTGCTGCTGGAAGAGGGCGAAAACCAGATCACGCTGTATGCAGAAAAAAACGGAAGCAGTGAAGAGATTACCTATACCGTAACCTATGTCAAACAGAACAGCGGAGACGGAGACGGCGAAGGCAATGTGGAGGCACCAAGAGTTACCTGTACGCTTGGTGATTCCGGAAACAGTCTTGAGACGCAGCGAAAGAGCTTAAGTTTCCAGGTACAGGCAACCGATTATCATGGAAACGGGCTTGGTGCAGACAACATCCGCATTTCCTGTTTCGGTGACAGCGGAGACAATATTACCGGTCTGATCTGGGAGAACAGCGGCGATGTCAGTTACCATACGGAATTGTCCCAAGGCTATAATACCATGGTGATCACCGTCACCGATGCAGAGGACAACACAACGGAACTGACTTACAGCATTTTCTGTACGGCGGCAGAGAGCGGGGAGCGGATCGGAACGGTTCACATCAGCGTGGAAGCAACGACCGTAGGAAGCGGTATTCTGCTGTCACAGGATGTAGATATTTATGAGGGAGAGACTGCGGCGGAGACGGTAGTACGCATGCTGCAGAATAATGGCTATTCTGTTGACTATACCGGAAACTATGAGACCGGTTTTTATCTGGCAAGGATTAGTTCCGAGAGCAATTTTGTCACCGGAAATATTCCGGAGGATTTAAGAACCAAACTGGAAGAACACGGCTTTGAAATCTATGATTTTACACCGAACAGCCTCGGAGATTATGATTTTACAAAAGGAAGCGGCTGGATGTATCAGGTAAACGGCGTTTACCCGAACTATGGCTTAAGCGATTACTGTTTCCAGAACGGCGATACACTGCGGCTGCGTTTCACGCTGGCATACGGAGCTGATATCGGGCAGGACATGACCGGCGGTTCAGATAACTGGGGGTATGAATGGTAATGAAAAAGGGAAATGATCAAAAACAAAATGCAGAAAAAAGAAAAAACAGAATGACAGCCCTGCTCATGGCACTGATCCTGTGCGTTGGGATGGTTTCCGGCACAAACAAGGAAGTACGGGCACAGTCTGCATCCCAAAACAGTGAGACGCAAACAGCTTCTGAATCAGACGTTACGACAGAAAATACAGCAAATATAGCAGAAAATACAACAAAAAGTGCAGCAACTGTCACACATCACGAATACACGACAGAAGAAGTAAAAGAAACCATCCAGGGTATTTTTGAGTGGGCCAAGAGCCTCACAAATGCTGACGAGCTGATCGATAAGACCTTTCTGGAAGGGGCGGATACTTCGCTCAATGACTGGTTTGCCTTTGCAGCAGCGAGAAGCGGATACAAGGAAGACTATAAAAGCTATCGAAAAGCGATGGAAACAGCGATCGCCAAAAAATATGGCACAAAAAAAGAAAAACTCGGAAAAGCGACCGAATATCAGAGAGCGGCACTGGTGATCGCGGCTCTTGACGGTGATCCACAGGCAGTAAGTGACATGGCAGGAGAGAAGACCATCAATCTGATCGCAGACGGAACGTACAACCGCGGAAAGACAGAACCGCTCGATACGCAGGGAACAAATGCACTGATCTGGGCACTGATCGCACTGGATTCCGGGGATTATGAAGTGCCGGAAGATGCATACCAGAGCCGGGAAGAGATCCTGGCAGAACTTTTAAAAGCACAGGAGAGTGACGGCGGATTTTCCCTCTCAGCGGGTTCCGGGCAGATGGATGTAGATATCACTGCCATGGCACTGACTGCCCTGGCACCATATTACGAAGAAAACAGCGAGGCGAAAGTGGCAGCAGATCTTGCACTGTCCTGGATCTCCGAACATCAGGAAAGTGACGGAGGATTCTGTTCTTCCATGGATACCGGCACAGAAAGCTCTGAGAGTTGTGCACAGGTTCTGACGGCTCTTTGCAGTCTAGGCATCGATCCGCAGAGCGACAGTCGTTTTATCAAAAACGGAAATACCGTGCTTGATAATCTGATGAGCTTTCGTCAGGAAGATGGCGGATTTGTCCATGCTTATGTTTATGATGCGTCCAATCCGGCATCCATACCGGATGAATCCGATTTCCTGGCAGGAGGCCAGGCGGCATACGCACTGACCGCATTCTGCCGCTACAAAAACAATATGAAAAATTTATTTAACTTGCGTCCGGAAAAAGCATCCCTGCTTTCGAAAAATGGCAGTGCCATGCCGGTCATGGTCATCGCAGTGGTGATTGCAGTGATCGCAGCGGCAGTGGTACTGATGTTAAAAAGAAGAAACAAAAAAGAATGATCCGGCACAGGAGAAGCATGGGATGCCATGACAGCAAAAACAGGATTTAGGTGTGCAAAAATACGGTTGGGAAGAAAATTTTAACGGATTTTGCAGAAAGTAAACAGTATAAATATAACAGGACAGTTATGAGAAAGAGAGGGCATATGAGAAAAACAGAAGCAATGATAAACGAGATTGAAAAAGTAATCATTGGAAAAAGAGAAGTGATCGAACAGGTGCTGATGACAATCCTGGCGAAAGGCCATGTGCTTCTGGAAGATATTCCGGGAGTCGGAAAGACAACGCTGGCACTGAGCTTTGCAAAAGTCATGGGCGTGGACTATCACCGGATTCAGTTTACGCCGGATGTTACCCCTTCCGATGTGGTCGGATTCTCCCTGTACGACAGGCAGAGTGGAGAGTTTCAGTACAAACCGGGGGCAGTCATGTGCAACCTGCTTCTGGCAGATGAGATCAACCGTACTTCCAGCAAGACACAGGCATCCCTGCTTGAAGTAATGGAAGAAGGAAATGCCACGGTAGATGGAAAAACCTATGAAATCCCGAAGCCATTCACTGTGATTGCCACACAGAATCCGTTCGGTTCTGCCGGAACACAGATGCTCCCGCAGTCTCAGATGGATCGTTTTATGGTCAAACTCTCCATGGGTTATCCGGACTTTGAAAGCCAGATCAATATCCTGCGGGATCGTCAGACGGAGCAGCCGCTGGATTTGCTTCAGATGATCTCATCTCGAGAAGAAGTACAGCAGCTTCAGCAGGAAGTAAAAGAGGTAGAAGTGGCAGATGATATCCTCAGATACATCACACTGCTTGTAGAAGCGACCAGACAGAACGACAAGATCCAGCTCGGCGTCAGCCCGCGAGGAGCACTGGCCCTCAACAACATGGCAAAAGCATCCGCTTACATAAACGGACGTGATTATGTGATCCCGGATGATGTCCTTCGCGTATTTGCAAAGGTATGTGCACACCGCGTGATCCTGCATCCGCGTGCCAAAGTTGCGGGTATCCAGGCAGAGGAGATCATGGAGCAGATCACACATCAGGTTTCCATTCCGGAGATCAGATAGGAGGAGAACATGAAAAAATCCAGAATCCTTGCCGGCATCTGGATGCTGTTTCTGGTGCTTGCATATCTGGTAAGTGCGAGCATCACCATAGGAATTGCAGCTGTGGCAACCGTTCTGCTCTGCTTTTTCTGCTTTTTTCTTTCGATTGCCATGAAAAATAAAGTAACCTGCTATTTTGAAGTGCCGGACATGGCAGAAAAAGAACAGCAGGTTTACGGGAAACTGATCTTTGAAAACCACAGCCTGCTGCCGGCAGGACGCTTAAGGGCAGAACTTCTGTTTCAAAATCTGCTGACCGGAGAGAAAGAAATCTGCCATCTTGACAGTATGGCAGCGGGGAAAGAAAAGACAGAAACGAAATGGAGTGTTTGCAGTAACTGCTGCGGGGCCATCAGAATATCCGTGCAGAAACTTCTGGTCAGTGACATGCTGGGACTGTTTTTGAGCGAGCAGAAGCTTAACATCAGCGATACCATGATCGTGCTTCCAGAAATGAAAACGGTGGAAGTACAGGTCGGAGACAGTTTTACGACCGACTGGGAAAGCATACAATATTCCGAACAGAAAAAAGGGGACGATCCGGGAGAAACCTTCGGGATCCGGGAATACCAGCCAGGTGACAGCACGAAGATGATTCACTGGAAAATCTCACAGAAACTGGGAGAACTTTATGTGAAGGAACCGGGACTTCCGGTAGAAAATGCAGTGCTTCTGTTTTTTGAGACAGCAAAACTGACCGGGGATAGCAGAACTTCAGATCAGGCAGAACTGATGGAAAAATTGATCTCCGTTTCCGAAAATCTGACGGAGAAAGGGATGCATCACAAGATCGGCTGGTACGATCAGAAAAAAGAGCAACTTTGTATGGAAGAAATCGACTCCGCAGATAACCTTGCCCAGATCATACACGGCTTACTTTCACTGGAGAGAAAAGAAAAAACATTCACAGGCTTGCAGGAATATGCACAGAAATATCAGGAGCAGCCATTTGGACATATTCTCTATTTTACCGCAGAAGATCCGGGAAATCTGGCAGATCTCTTTGCATGGCAGTGCAGTTTCCAGACCGTACGGCCAGGAGAAGATGTCGGTATCCTGCTGATTTAGGAGTGAAACATGAAGAAACACAGAAAAATTCAAAAAAAGCAAGAAACAGAACTGTACGTTCAGGTTGCAGAGAAGCCGGAAAACCAGAAAGAAAATGTTGGAGAAGCACTTGCCTGTTTCTGCATTTATGTCGGATGGTATCTTATGGTGATGCAGTTTTGCAGGGCATCTCTGGCGATGATTCTTTCTGGCAGTGTGGGAGCGATTCTGCTTGTGATGGCCGTTCTTGTAAATGGACAAAAAGAAAAGAAATTCATACGAAAAATCGTGCATGAAATTCTGGCAGCGGCAGTTCTTTGTTTTCTGATCAGCTTTACGATCCGAAAGGGCTGGATCTTTCAAGGAGCACTGATCGCCGGAAACGGGCTGCTTGAGACGATCGGGAGAAATATGCGAGCCTTTGAGCCGGATTATGCACTTACGATTTCCGAACCTTTGCAGCCATTTGTTACAGCCGTTTTTTATGTAACAGCAGGCATGGTTCTGGCAGCTCTTCTGGAATTTTTAAGGGTCAGCAAAAGCTGCATCGGAACGATTCTCGTCAGCCTTATTCCGGGAGTTCTGCTTCTGATCTGGCAGAAAGAAACAGTTCTTTTTCCGGTGCTTCTGATCTATGCAGGTTTTCTCTGCCTTGTTGCCTTTCGGAAAAAAGAAAAAGGTCTGGCACAGTTACAGACAGATGTGATGCTGCTTGTGTTATTTGCGGCAGTGACGGCAGCCGGATTTTTCATGCTTCGGGGAAAAGCTTCGAGTTTTTCGCCAGACAATCCGTTCTCGCAGAAAGTACAGAAATTTGCAGAACAGATCCGTTATGGGAAAAAGACGGTGGATTCCCTGCCGGAAGGACAGTTCCGGGGGCTTGGAAACCTGAAACTGACCGATGAAGCCGCTCTGAAAGTGACCATGGAACATCCGGATTCTCTCTATCTTCGTGGATTTGTCGGCAGTATTTACACAGAAGACGGCTGGAAACAACAGGATGCGGATGAAATTTATGATAAAAAAGATCTGTTTTACTGGCTTCACAAAGAAAACGTTTCCGGGCTTCAGCAGCTTACCGCTCTTTATCAGCTGGAAAATCCTGCAGACGATGACACTGGAAATATGACTGTCACGACCATTGGTGCGAGCCGGAAATATGCTTATGTGCCGTATGAGCTGAGTACGCTTCCGGATACTCTGGAAAATGTCCGAAGTTTTGGAGATGACCGCCTGATCCCGGAAGGATTCCGGCCGCAAAAGACGATTTCGTTTCCGGTACACAGCAATCTGATCAGAAAGTATCCGCAGATCGCATCCGCATATTATCAGGATCAGGATACGGAGGCATTTGCAGAATACAAAAAATGCGAAAACAGCTACAATGCATATGTATATGACCACTATCTGCAGGTACCGGATTCTCTGAAACAGATGCTTACAAAAGTGCTTGCTTCTGATTCGGATGAGAAAGACAGCGAAAATGTTACGTCTCATATTTCCTATGAAGAGGCAAATACCAGGATTACCGGATATTTAAATGAGAACATCACTTATACAGAAGAGATCGATCCGAAGAATACAGATGCATCCGGAGAAGATCAGAAAACAGATGCAAAGACCGGAAATTTTGTGACCGATTTTCTGATGACGGAGAAGAAAGGCTATTCCGTGCATTATGCATCGGCGGCTGTTCTGATGTACCGCTGCTTCGGAATCCCGGCACGCTATGTCGAGGGTTATCTGGTCACGCCGGAGATGGCAGAAAATGCTCAGGATGACGGAACGATCTATGTGACTGGAAAAGAGGCCCATGCATGGGTGGAAATCTATCAGGACGGCATCGGATGGATCCCGATGGAAGTGACGCCGCCGTATCTCGATAAAATGGAACGCCCGGATTTCGAGACGGTTTCCTGGCAGGGAGCACAAAATCAGGGAGCTTCTGAGCAGACGGACACAGCAGAACAGATCAAAGATGAAGAGCAGACAAAGCCGGAAACCAGGAAAGGCAGAAAACAGCTGCCGGTTCGGAAAATTCTGATCGTTGTGATCCTTTTGCTGATACTGGCACTGATCCTGTGGATCGCTTATCAGATTTTAAAATACCGCAAAAAATGGAAAGAAAAGAATCGGGCGATGTATTCGAAAGATGCCTCACAGGCGATCCGAAGCTGTTATGCACAGCTAAGGTGCTGGCTTATGTACGACGGAGTCCGGATAAAGGGAGGCTCCAGATATCAGATCTGCGAAGAACTGAGCAGAAAGTATAGCTCCGAGATGGCAGATCAGTATCGGAAAGTGACAAGACTGGCAGAAAAAGCCGCATACAGCAGCCATGCCATGGAAGAAAAACAGGCAGAAGAAGTCCGGGCATTTCTTATGAGTACCCAAAAACAGATATTAAATGAAAAGAATCTGTTTCAGAAATGGAAGATGCAGCTGAAAGTCCTCTCCTGAAACACCGGACAGGATCTCCGGCAGATCACAGGGACACAAAAGGATAAGCAGAGCCGGTAATTGCTTGACATTTCCGGCAAATCAGCTTATCATACGAATATTGTGACCAGAAATCGGTGCCGTCCGGCATCCATAAAAGGGGTATCATGATCAGCCAAATGGACTGCTGAATGATACAGAAACAGGAAAGGATAACGTATGTCTTATATTATTGTATTTTTCATATCAATGGTTCCGCTGATCGAACTTCGAGGAGCGATTCCATATGCCATAGCCCAGGGACTGCCGTATGTGCCGTCCTACATCATAGCAATCCTCGGAAATATGCTTCCGGTGCCGTTCATTTATCTGTTTGCCAGAAAAGTACTGCTCTGGGGAGCCGACAAACCGGTCATCGGAAAGTTCTTCACCTACTGTATCGAGAAAGGTGAAAAAGGCGGAAAGAAACTTCAGGCGACCGCAGGAAAAGGCCTGTTTGTGGCACTGCTGCTGTTCGTAGGTATTCCGCTTCCGGGAACCGGAGCATGGACCGGAACACTTGCGGCAAGCTTTTTGGATATGGATTTTAAGTCTAGTATCATCGCAGTCATGCTCGGCGTTATGCTCGCCGGCATCATCATGGGACTTGCATCCGCAGGACTGCTCGGGGCAGTCAGTGCATTGTTTGCAGTGTAAGGTTTTTTATGGTTGACCTTATTTTCAGATAATGGTATGCTAAGAGACGAAGGAACAGATAAATTTTCCTTCAATAAAGCATGGTATTTATACCGGGAAAGGAGAATTGTTATGGTAAAGAGAAATATCGTACTTGGCAATGTAGCAAATGTTCAGGAGTTCAACAGAATCTGCGGACATATGGATTTTGATGTGGATCTGGCACAGGGCAAATACCTGGTAGATGCAAAATCCATCATGGGCATTTTCAGTCTGGACATGGAAAAACCATTAGAGCTGTGTGCAAATACAAACGATGAAGCTTTGATTGACGAAAAGTTCAAAGCTTTTATCCAGTAATTGCAGATGTTAAAAAAAGCAATACAAAGATATGCAGTCGCTTTTGGCATGGCAGCAGCCATGTTCGCCGCAGGAGCCGGGGGGATACAGAAAGCAAATGCGGCAGAGATTGCAGATCAGGCAGGAAGTGTACAGGAGTCTGAGACCGTGCGGCAAAGTGAAACGCCGCAGGAGTCCGAGATGCAGAGGCAGCCTGAGACTACACAGCAGTCTGAAACGACCGGCCAAAGTGAGACACTTCCTCTGAAAAATATTAAAAAAGCACCGAAGCTTTCCGGAAAATGGGTAAAACAGCACGGAAAGGTTCGGTTTCTTTTACAGGATAAGACTTATGCAACAAAGACCTGGGCAAACATAAAAGGCAGATATTATTATTTTGATAAAAATGGTTTCCGCCGCCAGGGGCTGTTCCGCTATCGCAATGGAAAGACGTACTATCTTGGCAAAAAGGGAGCGATGGTCACCGGATGGCAGAAGATCAGAAAGCACTGGTACTATTTCGGTAAAAACGGTTCCATGAAGAAAGCGTCCTGGATCAGGACAAAGACCGGTTATGCCTATGTAGATGCAAAAGGAAAGCGAGTGGTAAGCAGCTGGGTCAAAGTAAAAGGCAAAAAGTACTATATCGATGAAAAAGGCGTCAAAGTGACAAAGAGCCGTTACATTGGCAACAAAGCTTATTATTTTGACAAAAAAGGTGTTTATCATAAGGACAAAAAGATCAAAGAGCGGCTGATCAACCCGAAAGGAAAGATGGTGGCACTGACGTTTGACGATGGTCCGGGACCTTATACCGACCGTCTGTTAAAATGTCTGAAGAACAACCGGGCAGCAGCGACTTTCTTCCTGGTTGGGACGAGTATCGCAAATTATCCGGATACGATACAGCAGATGGCGAAGCAGGGATGCGAGATCGGAAATCACACCTGGGATCATGTACAGCTTGACAAGATCCCGGCGGAGAAGGCCCGACTGGAAATTGAAAAAACAAATAACAGAATCTATGAAGCTTCCGGAATTTACCCTTCTTATGTGCGACCGCCTTTCGGCGCATGGATCAAGGATATGGAACTTTCTGTCA
>ENA-ORML01001332-ORML01001332.1-human-gut-metagenome-genome-assembly--contig:-NODE-1332-length-21669-cov-4.377487_pt1 | contig 21669 bp, 17 predicted proteins | sample MGYA00242103_ERZ508995 | MGnify/ENA primary metagenome ERZ508995 (study PRJEB26280, sample SAMEA2338702) | human gut metagenome | biome: human gut; feature: human-associated habitat; material: faeces... | reverse complement strand
GACCATGTTATGGATGAGGGTACGGTTGAGTCCGTGCAGGGAACGGTTTTTGATATCATCATTCGGACGGGTAACGAGGATCTCGTTGCCTTCCATCTGAATTCCGATCTCTTCATTCAGTGTACGGGTGAGTGTGCCTTTCGGACCTTTTACGGTGACTGTATGGCCGTCAATCTTGACTTCCACACCTGCCGGTACCGTAATCGGTTTTCTGCCAATTCTGGACATATTTTACCTCCAACGATTACCAGACAAACGCAAGAACTTCGCCGCCAAGACCAGCTTTACGAGCTGCTTTGTCGGTCATAACGCCCTTGGATGTGGAAATAATAGCGATACCAAGTCCGCCGAGTACCTTCGGCAGTTCATCTTTGCCTGCATATACGCGCAGACCCGGTTTGGAAATTCTCTTCAGACCTTTGATGACCTTTTCACGGTTTGCGCCGTATTTCAGAGCTACGCGCAGTTCCGGATGTCCTTCGACTTCGATCTGTTCAACGCTTTTTACAAAGCCTTCGTCTTTTAAAATAGCCAGCACAGCAGCCTTCATTTTAGAAGCAGGCATATCTACTTTATCATGATATGCATCGTTCGCATTACGAATACGGGTAAGCATATCCGCAATCGGATCGGTTGTTACCATTATTTATCCTCCTCCCGAAATCTTACCAGCTGGCTTTTTTAATACCCGGAATTTCTCCGCGGTAAGCCAAATCACGGAACTGGTTACGGCAGATTCCGAATTTACGCATGAAGCCGTGGGGACGGCCAGTCAGTTTGCAACGGTTGTGCAGGCGTGTTGGGGAAGCGTTGCGCGGGAGCTTGGAAAGAGCTTCCCAGTCGCCGGCTTCTTTCAGAGCCTGACGCTTTTCAGCGTATTTAAGAACTGCGAGTTCTCTTTTCTTCTCGCGTTCCAGCATAGACTTCTTTGCCATGTTGTCCTCCTGGTTATTTCTTGAACGGCATGCCGAACTGACGGAGAAGTTCACGCGCTTCTTCATCGGTCTTAGCCGTTGTTACTACAATGATATCCATGCCACGGATGCGGTCGATCTTTTCATAGTCGACTTCCGGGAAGATCAGCTGTTCTTTTACGCCGAATGCATAGTTTCCGCGGCCGTCGAAGCTCTGGTCGCTGATGCCACGGAAGTCACGTACGCGTGGAAGAGCGATGTTGATCAGACGATCGAGGAATTCGTACATTCTGTCACCACGAAGGGTAACTTTGCAGCCGAGCGGCATTCCTTCACGGATCTTCCATGCAGCCAGGGATTTATGGGCTTTGCAGATCATCGGCTGCTGGCCGGTGATGGCGCGCAGGTCGCGCACGGCACCGTCGATGGCCTTGGAATCGGTAGCGGCCTCGCCGACACCCATGTTCACGACGATCTTCTCAAACTTGGGGATCATCATGACGTTCTCGTACTGGAACTTGTCCTGAAGCTGCTGCTTGACCTCGTTGTTGTACTTGGTCTTCAGACGCGGCACATACTTCTCTTCTGCCATTGTTCACTCCTTCTTGGGGTTTTAAGCACGGGGCGTGGCCACGATGGGTTGTCCTCGTGCCTCCTGGCTGCATCCGCGCCGCTCATGGCATTTCGCGGTTTGGACTCGACGCAGCAGGAGCCGACAAAACAATCGGTACTATACGCGCATTGGGTGCGTATTTCCAGAAAAACCTCGTCTGCCTGCACAACTCCACAACTCCCCCGCACATAGTGATCCCCAAAAAGCAGTTGCGGTGAAATAGGGACTGTTGGGCGGCCTAACAGGCTTAAACAATCCGTATTTCACCGCAACTTATTGGTGGGGATGCGATTAGCGCTTGCGGGGGACGAGCTTGGTGCGGCGCAGGTGGATCATCTCGGCGGCTATGGAGATGGCGATCTCCTCGGGGTCCTCGGCCTGAATGGCAACGCCGATCGGCAGGTGCAGCTCGTCGATCCGCTCCTGCGTAAAGCCCTCCTGCTCCAGGCGGGCGCGCACAAAGGCCGTCTTGCGGCGCGAGCCTAAGCAGCCCAGATAGGCGGGCTTGGCGCGCATGGCCTGAATCACCACGTCGATATCGGACTTGTGACCCGCCGTGGCGGCGACCACCAGGTCGCGCGGGCCGATGGGACACAGCTCGCTCAGGTTCTTGTAGTCGACCAGACGACGGTCGTAGACGCCGGGCACCCAATCGGGGGTCAGCGTGCCGGGGCGGTCATCGCACGCCACGACGGCAAAGCCCGCCGCCGTGAGCACGCGCGCCGTCGCAGCGCCCACGTGGCCGCAGCCAAAGATATAAGTCAGGCCCTCGGGGCAGAGCGTCTCGATGTGCGCCGGGGGAATCTCGGAGGCCGCGTTGGTGTAGGTGACCTTACTCCCCTCCTCCACCAGCGAAAGCCCGGGACAGCCCGCAATGGTGCGGCGCGATTCCTCGCCATGGTACTCGGCCACATCGCCCTCGAGCGCGCTTACGACAAACGGCTCAAAGTCGATGACGAAGTCGCCGATGCGCCGAAAGGCCAAGACGTCGGCAATTTCCTGGAACAACGGTGCCTGGGTCGCATCCAGATGCAGGTAGCACAGGCAGATGGCTCCGCCGCAGATCATGCCGGTATCGGAGTTCTCGCCGCCCATGGTGTAGCGGACCAGACGCGACTGACCCGCGCTCAGGAGCTCGCGCGCCTCGTCCAGCGCAAAGAGCTCAATCTTGCCGCCGCCGATGGTGCCCGCCTGGCTGCCATCGGCAAAGACGGCCATCCATGCGCCCACACCGCGCGGTGACGACCCTGCCGTGCCGGCAACTACCACCAACTCGCACGTCTTACCGGCCTTCAGAGCGCCAAGCGCAGCATTCACCACATCGAGCTTTTCCATTGCAATTTCCTATCCCTGGAATACACCGGTGAGCATAGCGAGTGCCTCGAGCACGCCGCCGCCGACCGACGTCGCCTTGTCCGAAATGTAGTTGATATAGCTGGCATCGCCGCGCGGATCGACATCGGCGCATTTAAAGCCCTCAGTCACCTGCACGCCGTTCGCCAAAAGCCCGCGCAGACAGCCATCGATCTGCGTGCACATGGGCGTATCGCCCGCATAGCCAATCACGTCTCCGGCGCTCACGATGTCGCCGATTGCGCGGTCGGACCGAAACACGCCGGCGGCGGGGCTGTGGATAACGCGCTCTTTACCATAGCCGGCGATAATGCCTGGCACGCCCGTGTTGGGCTGGGGCGAACCTTGGGTAATGACACGGCCGAGAAAATGCCCGCGCATGGTCTCGACCACGGCATCGCAGTCAACCGGCGCGGTAAAGCCCGGCCCCACGGCGATGACGGCAGGCGCCATGTCGCGCGTGGTGCCCAAGTTGCGCTTAGCCAGAATCGCGTCGACCACGGCAGCGGGTTTCAGCTCGCCGAGCATCTTGGCCTGGGGGTCCACCACAACGGCGACGTCTCCGACCTCGGTAATCGCAAGTGCCTCTGCCGGCGTCTGTGCCAAGCGAGCGCGAATACCCTCGACCTCGACCTCGCCCAGACGAATGGCCTCGCAAAAACTGATCGTGCGGCGGATGCACGTGGGAACCGCGATATCGGCCATAACGACCGACACGCCGGCGCGCACCAAGCGAGCGGCGACGCCCGTGGCGATATCGCCGGCGCCGCGAACATAAACGAGCATTCCCGGGGCACCTCCCTGTGCTACGGTTTGAGCAGAGCAAAAGCGGTTCGACCGCTACTCTGATGATTATTTATTATCACAGTATTATACGGCGGTGAACAGATGGAAACGACGAGCGGAAACCTTGCCTCCGCGCTCAAGATCGAGCCGGGCATTACCGCAATTATCGGCAGTGGCGGCAAGTCGACATTGCTGCGTGCGTTGGGTCTCGAGCTCATGCGCGCCGGCGGCAGGGTGCTTCTCTGTACCACCACGCACATGTTTCCCGTCGCCGGCGTACCATGGGACGGGTCGAATCGTCGCCTGGACGCCGCGCCTTGGAAGCCGGGGGCCCTGCATGTTCCCGGCTGCACCTGCGAGGCATGCGCGGGCATGAACCGCGGAAGTATCTGCCAGGCGGGTGTTTTGGGCCCGGAGACAGGCAAGCTCTCCGCCCCCGTTGAGCCGCTCAACGAGCTGGCGCAGCGCTTTGACTATGTATTGGCCGAGGCAGATGGCAGCAAGCGACTCCCGCTCAAGGCGCATGCCGCCTGGGAGCCGGTAATTCCCTCCGGCACGGCCAACGTCATCTGGCTCGTCGGCGCCTCGGGACTCAGCAAGCCCATCAACGAAGCCGTCCACCGCCCCGAGCTCTTTTGCGAGCGTTGCGGCTGCGAGCTCACCGACATCGCCACGCCCGAGCGCGTCGCCCAGGTGCTCAATGCCGAGATGCGGATGCTGAACCTCAACAATGCCCGCATCATGCTCAACCAAGTCGACACGCTCAGCGACCCCACGATGGCAGATCGCTTCGAGGCAGCCCTCAACCGCCCCCTCATCGCCACCAGCCTCAAGTAGCCGGCCCCATCTCGTCAGTTGCGGTGAAATACGGACTGTTTGGCCGCCTGACGGCCGCAAACAGTCCGTATTTCACCGCAACTGCGGAGGGGACACGGCATCTTTGCTGCTAGCGGGGCACGTAGCGACCGGGCTGGGCTCCGGTAGGCTCGCCGTCGCGTGCCGCCAGCACGCCGTTCACAAACACGGCCTTGGCGCGGCCATGTGCCTCAAAGCCTTCGAGCGGCGTGTAGTCCACAGCCTGATGCTGTGTCGCGGCGCGAATGGTCCAGCGCGCCTGGGGATCCCACACGCACACGTCGGCATCGGCACCCTCGGCAAGACAGCCCTTGCGTGGATACATGCCAAAAACGCGCGCCGGGTTCTCGCTCATCAAGCGGCACAGATCCTCGGGACCCAGCTGTCCCTCAAAGCTCGTGGCAATCGCGACGGGACGATGCTCCACGCCGGGCCCGCCGTTGGGAATCGCGCGGAAATCGTCGCGCCCGCGGTCCTTTTGCCCGTGCAGGTTAAAGCTGCAGTGGTCGGTCGCAATCGTATCGATCTCGCCGGCCACAAGCGCCTCGCGCAGCGCGGCACGGTCACCGGCATGGCGCAGCGGCGGGCTCATCACATACTTGGCGCCCGCAAAGCCGTCCTCGCCCTGCTCCAGATAACAGGTGTCGTCGAGCATCAGATACTGGGGGCAGGTCTCGACATAGATATCCTTCTGCCCGCGCGCTTTGGCAGCGCGAATGGCCTCGAGCCCCAGCTTGGTCGAAAGGTGCACCACGTTGACCGGAGCGTCCCCGGCCAGGTGCGCCAGATACAGCAGGCGGCTCACGGCTTCGGCCTCACACACGTCCGGGCGGCTGAGCGCATGCCCCTCGGGCCCATGAATCCCCTGCTCGTACACGCGCTTCTGCAGCTCATTCACCAGCGTACCGTTCTCGCAATGCACGCACAGTATGCCGCCAATACGCTTGAGCTCCTCGAGCACCTCGAGCGTCTCGGCATCGTCCAGGCGCAAATGATCGTAGGCAAAGTAGGTCTTAAACGACGATACGCCCGCCTCGCGCATGGCCGAAAGAGCGGCGCGGTTGCGCTCATTCCACTCGGCGAGTGCCATATGAAAAGCGTAGTTGGCCGTGCAGGTTCCGTCGGCGCGGCGATGCCACTCGGCCAAGGCATCGGGCATGGTCACGCCGCGATCGGCCGTCGCGTAGTCCACAATGGTCGTCGTGCCGCCGCAGGCAGCCGCGCGCGTGCCGGTCTCAAAGCTATCGGCTGTCCAATCCATGCCAGTCCAGCACTGCATGTGCGTGTGGCCGTCGATAAAGCCGGGAAACACCCAGCAGCCCGCGGCGTCCTCGACGGTATCGTCGGCGCCCGGCTCAATCGCTGCGGCGATCCGCACAATCTTGTCGCCCTCCATGGCAAGATCGGCGCGGCGAAGCCCCTGGGGCGTCACGAGCGCGCCGTTTTTGATGATGATCATAATTGCTCCTTATTGATTGATGCAGTTGGCCACGCGATCAAAATACGAGCAGGCGGCAATATGCTCCGTTATGCGTCGCTGTCCCTTGACGGTATCGACGTCCCACAGCTCGTAGGCACGCGCCTCGACCAACACCACATCGGTACGGCCCTTGAGGATCGAACCGCCGCCGTCCTTGCCCTCAAGACACATAAGCGCATCGAATAGTTCCGCCGGAAAGAGCACCGGGCTCGAAGGCTCACCGTTGCACGCAAGACGCACCGGATGCTTGCGGCCACGCTCGTCAAATGCACGAACCATAGCCTCAAAAGAATCCGAACTCACGAGCGGCTGGTCGCCCGGCAAAAAGAGGCAACCTTTCCAGTTGCGTTCGACTCCCCACGAAAGGCCCGCACGGACGCTTTCGCTGCGCAGCTCGCCATCGTGCAGCACGCACGGGCAATGCTTGTCCTCGCAAATCTGAGCGACCTCGGGCCAACGCGTCGAAACCACGACGTCAAAGCCCCGGGGAACCGAATCGATGGTCCGGGCAATCAGCGGCTCGCCATAGATATCGGCAAGCATCTTGTTAGAGCCAAACCGCTTGCCCTCGCCCGAAGCCATAATGACGCATCCAAGTTTCATCTCCGCAAACCTCCCCTGGCTGCCTTGGACACCATAGTTGCTATACCCACCATACCAAGCTCGCACTCCGTCGGAACAGGTATGCGCTCGTTTTTCCAGCGAACGCCCCTTGGCTCTCCATAGCACAAAGGAGGGCACCCCGCGACGCAGGGCACCCTCCTCAATGGTGCAGATATGCCTACTCAGCGTCGCCGGTAAACGTGGTACCGGTCTTGCCGGCAAGGCCATCGCGCGCCTTCTCGAGCAGTGTGATGAGCGCCGTGCGGCCCGGCTTGCTCTCGGCAAACGTCGAGGCGGCCTGAACCTTGGGCAGCATGGAGCCGCGACCGAACTCGTTGGCCTCGGACAGACGCTTTACGTCAGCCGCGGTCAGCGTGTCGAGCCACTGCTCGTGGTCGGTGCCAAAGCCAATGGCAACCTTCTCCACGGCCGTCAGGATAACCAGGGCATCGGCATCGAGCTGCTCGGCGAGCTTCTCGGCCGCAAAGTCCTTATCGATGACGGCGGCAGCGCCCTTAAGGGGGTTGCCCTGGGCCTTGGTGACGGGAATGCCACCGCCGCCGCAGGAAATCACCACATGGTTGGACTCGACGAGCGACTTAATGGTGTCGAGCTCGACGATGTTCACGGGCTTGGGCGAGGCAACCACGCGACGGAAGCCCTGCTTCTCGTCGTGGATGAACTGGTAGCCGCGGTCGGCCTCCAGCTCCTTGGCCTCGGTCTCGCTCATCCACGGACCAATCGGCTTGACCGGGTCGGCAAAGGCCGGGTCGTCTGCCGCAACCTCGACCTGGGTGAGCACGGTGGCGACACCCTTGTCGATATTGCGGTCGAGCATTTCCTCGCGCAGCGCATTTTGCAGGTCATAGCCAATGTAGCCCTGGCTCATGGCGCCGCAAACGGACAAGGGGCAGGGAACGTACTTCTGAGGATTAGAGCGCGTGAGCTCAGCCATCGCGTTGGCGATCATGCCCACCTGGGGACCGTTGCCATGCACGACGACGACCTCGTTGCCCTCCTCGATCAGGTCGACGATAGCCTTGGAAGTCGTCTTGACGGCCTCCATCTGCTCGGGAAGGTTGGCGCCGAGGGCGTTTCCGCCCAGGGCGACAACGATACGCTTAGCCATTTCTCAGCCCGGCTTTAGGCCTGGAACCAACGGGCGGTGTTGCGCTCGTCGAGGGCCTTGAGGGTAGCGGCGAGATCGGCAACCTTCTGCAGGAACATCATGGCTGCGATGGCATACGGCTTGTAGCTGGCCTCCTTGTACATGCCCACGCGGTGCATGTCGAAGACGTCGGCGTTAACCTCGCCGTGCTCGCAGGAGACACCGGAGATGTCGGCGGGCAGCGGGTGCATAAAGATGGTGTCCTGGCCGTTGGCAGTCTTCTCCATGAGCTCGGTCGTGGAGCACCAGTCCTGATGGGTGGCGTTCTGGGCGAGCAGCTCCTTCTCGAGCGCTGCGATGCCGGCGTCGTCGCCCTCGGCGTACAGGTTGGTACGCTTCTCCATGGCGGCAAACGGAGCCCAGCTCTTGGGGATCACGATGTCGGCACCCTCGAAGGCCTCGGCCATGGTGTTGACCTGCTTAAAGGTGGTACCGGACTCGGCGGCATAGCCCTTAGCGCGCTCGACGACCTCGGGCATGAGGTCGTAGCCCTCGGGGTGAGCCAGGGTGACGTCCATGCCAAAGCGGGGCAGTAGGCTGATCAGCGACTGCGGGCAGGACAGCGGCTTGCCGTAAGAGGGCGAATAGGCCCAGGTAACGGCAACCTTCTTGCCCTTGAGGTTCTCAAGACCGCCAAACTCGTTGATGAGGTAGAGCATGTCGGCAGAGGACTGCGTGGGGTGGTCGGAGTCGGACTGCAAGGAGATGAGCGTGGGACGGTGATCCAGAACGCCGTCCTCGTAGGCCTGCTGGACAGACTCGGAGACCTCGGCCATGTAGGCGTCGCCCTTGCCGATGTACATGTCGTCGCGGATGCCGATGACGTCGGCCATAAAGGAGATCATGGTAGCGGTCTCGCGGACGGTCTCGCCGTGGGCGATCTGGGACTTCTTCTCGTCCAGGTCCTGCAGCTCAAGGCCGAGCAGGTTGGCGGCCTTAGAGAAGGAGAAGCGCGTACGGGTGGAGTTGTCGCGGAACAGGGAGACGGCCAGGCCCGAGTCGAAGATCTTGGATGAAACGTTGTTCTCACGCAGCTCGCGCAGGGCGTCGGCGACGATGTAGAGCGCCTTGAGCTCGTCGGTGGTCTTATCCCAGGTGTGCAGGAAGTCGCTGCCGTACATGCCCTTAAAATCGAGGCCGTTCAGCTGCTCGACGAGCTCGGTAAACTTGGCGTCCATGTAAATATCCTTTCTAAAGATGAAACGATCGCAATGAGTAGATGTGCTCCGGCATGCGCGTGTGGCTAGAACATGCAGAGCACCATGACGAGGACCCGCCACCGTTGAGGAAGCATGGGAGATAACGACCGCGGGCCCCAAGTCAACAGGGGATGCCGGGGGCACGAGCGGCCCCCGGCTCAACAAGATCAAGGAATGGGACTAGTCGATCTTGTTGTTGGTCAGACCGGCGCGGAACACGGTGGCATCGCCATCGGCCTGGCTCGGATCGTAGAGGTTCAGAGCGGCAACATACATGGCGGCAGCGGTGACCAGGTCATCCTTGTAGGTGACCTCGTTGGGAGCGTGAGCCTGAGACTCGGCACCCGGGCCAAAGCCGACGCAGGGGATGCCATAACGGCCCTGGATGGAAACGCAGTTCGTGGAGAAGGTCCACTTATCGCACAGCGGGCGACCGGTGCGCTTGTCCATGCTGGGCTCGCAGCCGATGCGCTCGTCACCAAACATGGCCTTGTGGGCGTCGACAAGGGCCTTGACGTGCGGAGCGGTCTCCTTGTTGATCCACGTGGGGAAGTAAGCCTCGGTCTCGTAGACCTCGCCGGTCCAGGACGGACGGTCGTACATGTACATGGAGACCTTCACATCGTCGCCGTACTTCTTGGCGGCCGGCAGGTTGCGGATCTCGTCCAGGCAGGACTCCCAGGTCTCACCGGCGGTCATGCGGCGGTCGATGGAGATGGCGCAGGAATCGGCCACGGCGCAGCGGCTGGGGCTGGTGTAGAAGATCTGGCTGACGGTGCAGGTGCCGCGGCCCAGGAAGCGGGCGTCCTCGAAGTGCTCGGGGTTGTACTTGGGATCGAGCATCTTGACGAGGCCCTTGATGTCGGTCGACTCGTCGCAGCCGTTGTTGTTGAGAGCGCGAACGTCGGCGATGATGTCGGCCATCTTGTAGATGGCATTGTCGCCGCGGTCGGGAGCAGAGCCGTGGCAGGAGGTGCCGTGAACGTCGACGCGGATCTCCATGCGGCCGCGGTGACCGCGATAGATGCCGCCGTCGGTGGGCTCGGTGGAAATGACGAATTCGGGCTTAATGCCGTCCTTGTTGTAGATGTACTGCCAGCACATGCCGTCGCAGTCCTCTTCCTGGACGGTGCCGACGACCATGATCTTGTAGCCCTCGGGGATGAGGCCCATGTCCTTCATCATCTTGGCAGCGTAGGTAGCAGAAGCCATGCCACCCTCCTGGTCGGAGCCGCCGCGGCCATAGATGATCTCGTCGGTCTCGTAGCCCTCATAAGGATCGGCATCCCAGTTATCGATGTTGCCGATGCCGACGGTGTCGATGTGAGAGTCGATGGCGATGATCTTGTCGCCCTCGCCCATAAAGCCCATGACGTTACCCAGGCCGTCGACCTTGACCTCGTCATAGCCAAGGCTCTCCATCTCGGCCTTAATGCAAGCGACGACCTCACCCTCCTCGCAGGACTCAGAGGGGTGAGAGATCATGGCGCGCAGGAAGCGAGTCATATCAGCACGATGGGACTCAGCAGCAGCCTTGATAGCGTCGAAATCGAGTTCTTTAGCCATTGTTCATAACCTTTCAAACTAAGGAATCTACCTGTGAGGTGGCGGAGCGATACCTATTTACTCCGCCCCAACGATTAGCAAGTGGGGTATTCGCCTTCCCAGACGATGCGACGGTACTGATCCGGATCGGTGTCACCTTCCGTGGAGAAGCAGAGCACAGAGCTCGTCTTGTCCAGGCCGATGAGTTCCTTGAGCTCGGTGTACTCGGGATCGAGCATGAGGGTCTCGACCAGGCCGGTGGTCACAGCGCCGGACTCGCCGGAGATGACGCGCGGGTCGCCCTTCTCGGGAGCGCCCAGGGTGCGCATGCCGCGAGCGGTGACCCAGTCGGGGCAGGACACGAAAGCGGTGGTGTGGTTGCGCAGGATATCCCAGCCCAAAATGTTGGGCTCGCCGCAGCACAGACCGGCCATGATGGAGTGCATGTCACCGTCCACGATGCGCGGATCGCCGTCGCCGGCGGCAGCGCCCTTGTACAGACAGGCGGCAGGCGCGCACTCAACCACGACGAAGGTGGGCGGGTTATCGGGATACAGGTTGGTGAAGTAGCCCACCACGGCGCCGGCGAGCGAACCCACGCCAGCCTGGACAAACACGTGCGTCGGGCGGTTGATGGCCATCTCGCGCAGCTGCTCGGCAGCCTCGGAAGCCATGGTGCCGTAGCCCTCCATGATCCAGGACGGGATCTTCTCGTAGCCCTCCCAGGCGGTGTCCTGAACGATGACGCCGCGCTCGCAGGCGTCGGCCTCGGCGGCGGCCATGCGCACGCACTCGTCGTAGTTGACCTCTTCGATGGTCACCGTTGCGCCCTCGGCGGCGATGTTATCGAAGCGGGGCTTGGTGGAACCCTTGGGCATGTGCACGACGGCCTTCTGGCCCAGCTTGTTGGCAGCCCATGCCACGCCGCGGCCATGGTTGCCGTCGGTGGCGGTAAAGAAGGTGGCCTGGCCAAAGTCCTCGGCCAGCTGATCGGAGGTCAGGTAATCGAAGGTGCAGTCGGCAACGTCCTTGCCGGTCTCGTCGGCAATGTAGTTGGCCATGGCAAACGAGCCGCCCAGGACCTTAAAGGCGTTGAGGCCAAAGCGATAGCTCTCGTCCTTAACGCACAGGTTGGACAGGCCCAGGCGCGCGGCCTGGCCGTCCAGGCGGGCAAGCGGAGTGACGGTGTACTGGGGGAACGACTGGTGGAAGGCACGGGCCTTCTTCACGTGGTCGAGACTCATGATTCCCAAGTGCTTGTCATCGCTCTTGGGCATCGTGTTGCCCGCCCACTGGATCTTATCGGCCATACGGTGAACTCCTTAAGTCCTCTCTTGCCGGCCCCCGCATACGCGTTTCAGCCCGATCCCATTCACACGGCTGAACTTTTATGTGGATGCCAAACAAAAAGTTTGTTAGTAATGTTCTATCACACTTTTTGATTGGCATACCTAACGAATTGTTTGTTGCCGTAATCGGTACTTTTTCGCCGCCGAACGGTCATGAATTGCCTTGTTGATGGATTTGTTTGCGGTCAAGTGTGGTTTATGGCAAAGTGTGCCCAAACTAATTTTTAGGAAGGCACCCATGACCCCCGCACAGATTGAGTTTTACAAGCGCCTAGCACACGGCCTGGCGCTCCAATTTGGCCCCAACTGCGAAGTCGTCGTCCACGACCTAGAGACCGAGGACGTGGACCACTCCATCGTAGTGATCGAAAACGGCCACGTCAGCGGGCGCAAACTGGGTGACGGCCCCAGCCATATCGTGTTTGAGTCCATGCACGAGGGCACCACCGACGTGCACGACCGCGAGCCATACCTCACCAAAACCACCGATGGCAAGCTGCTCAAGTCCTCTACCATCTTTATCCGCAACGACGAGGGCAAGCCCGTCGGCATTTTGGGCATCAACTTTGACATTACGCTCATGAAGGCTTTTGAGCGTTCGCTCGACGCCTTTACCGGCACCGGCGGCACGGGCTATACCGAGCCCGAGCCCATTACCAAGAACATCGGCGACCTGCTCGAGGACCTGCTGCACGAGTGCGAGCAGTTTGTGGGCAAGCCCGCGGCACTCATGACCAAAGACGAGCGCATTCGTGCCATTGGCTACCTCGACCGTCGCGGCGCCTTCCTCATTTCCAAGTCGAGCGAGCGCGCCTGCGAGTTCTTTGGCATCTCCAAGTACAGCTTCTATAGCTACCTCAATGAGGCCAAGGCGGCGGCCGGCGACAAGTAGGCACTCGCCTGGATTGCCCCTCCCCTTTTGGGTGCGAGTTCTGGAAAGCGCGAATCCAAGACCGGGCCGCTTGGGAAGTTCCATATAATCGATGTCATTAGTATTTCGAAAGGATGGGACAGAATGGCGTTGAGCAAGGCATCATGCACCGGTCGCGGATTGATTCCGGCAATTGGTGGACATGTGCACCACATGTTCGATGAGAGTGAAGACGACCTGTTTTCGCTGAGCCTTGACGACGTGATGGATGATCGCCCGTGGACCGCCGACGAACTCATGGGCGACGGCGGGGCTCGCCCGTCAAGCCCCAATCCCGCACTTGCGCCTAAGTCCGCACCTGCGCCGACTCCTGCGCAGTCGCCTGTTTCGACGCCCGTGCCTACGCCCGCACCCACTTCGGCGCCCACGCCCACTCCCCGCCCCGCAAGCGACCCGTCCGAGACGGCGGCATTTCTCGCTGCAGCGACGCAGGGCAAATCGGCCGACAGCACCGTTATGTACAGCGCCCAGCAGTTGCCTGTTCCTGCGGCACGCAAGCCTCCGGTCGCAAGGCTCGATGAGCCCGTTGCCCATCAGGTTGCCTACGATTCCTGGGCTGCAGCCGATCTGGATGAGACCTCTACCGGCATGCCGGCGCTCGACGTTCCAGTTAACCCGCTTTTTGCCGCCAACACGAGCGCCGCGGACAATGAGGGCGGTGCAGCATATTCCGATTATTCCGATGGCCATGCTGGCACCGGTCGCATCGAGACCGAGGATTATGGCACCGCATCGAGCGATTATCTCAACGATCCGTACGCTGCCACGCCTGCACCGGAATATGACACGGAGGCCGCGTCCGCGCCGGCGTATACCAAAAGCACGGGCGAAGAGCGCTTCGCCGATTATTACGCCGAGGAAAAGGCACTGCGTTTCTCGGAATTTCCGCAGGCAGTCAAGGTTGCCTTTATCGCCATTATCATTGCCCTGCTCGGCGTCATTGCGTTTGAGGGATTCCAGCTGTTCCGCGGCCCCACCCAAGCGGAGTCGGAAACCCAGCAAAAAGAGGACGATAACCAGTACCTGGACATCAACACCCTCAAGGGCGACCCCAACGACGGGGACGACGAGTAACAGATGCCGAAAACTGAGGGCCGTAAACCAAATCAAGCGACTCGCGGGATTGTGGGGGCGTAGACGGGCGAATGGGCCATCGACGATTTTGAGCTGGCAAGGGCCGGGAATTAGATTCCCGGCCTTCAACCTAGCACTGCTTTATGAGATCGAGCACCGCAGGAATGTCATCGGCGTTCCGAAGCGCAACGTAAGTGGGTAAGCCCGGGCCAAATCCGCCCTGTGCGCGTTTGTCCTGACACATGTCCTCTGGATCAATTAGGTCGTCCACGCTCTTTGCCAGGCCAACGGCGATCCAACCACCGTTGCTGGTCCTGCCTTCTAGCACGGCATGCAGTTTTCGCTTGCCCGACCTGAGTCCTACATAGTACTTGGCTATATAGGACTCCCACGAAGGATTACCACTCAGAACAGACTCGCGCACCTCATCGAAAAGCTTCTGGTTGAGTCCGCCTTCGGCAAAAGTGGGGTGATTCTCCTGCAGAGTCCAAATAGGCGCCTCGTCAGACTCCCCGCGAGAAGGACGGTACTTGTCGACGACGTCTGCCGGGAGGTCGGGATACTTCCATATCTCGCACGCTTCTTTCGCCAGCTCGTCCGCGCGCTGCCCAATCTCTTCCTCACCCCATTTTTCATGCGAGACAATCGATTTGTTTAGGTAGAGCGGGCTGCACTTAAATCCGACGTCAGGCAGATTGAGCTTGTCCGAGAACGACCGGTTTGAGTACTCCTGGTTGTATCCCGTCAGCGTAAGATTTCCCAAGTTGTTGCACAGCCTGTCGTGGACGTCTTCCCAATTCTCACCAAGCGATTCCTTCCAGCCGTGCTCATCATCGATCGTCTGGGGCATGATGTTCTCGATCTGGTAATCGTCGGCTGAGATGGACTCCTTCGGGTGGTGCCAGTTCTCCATGCGTTCCAGGTAATAGCGCTTTTTAGAGAAGCGGTTGTAGCAGTCACGCGTCTTAAACTCCTCGACAAAATGCTCGTCTGTCGGAAAGTATGCGGTCATACCGCTGCTGTGGATAAGGAGCATCGCCGTAACGTACTCCTCGATATCGTCCTGCTGCTCGAGATTGCGATACATGCCGGCAAAGAAATTATTTAGGCCCGTGGTAAGTCTGCCGCAAACCGCTCGCCTGAACAGAAACGACTCGATAGTCTCGCAGATACGTAAAAACGCATTGCGGTCTAGTCCATTCCCCTCGTAAGCCGAATAAAGCAACATTAAGAGGGGCCTTATCTGCTTCACGTCGAGGCTTACGATTCTGCCGAACACTCGGCGCAGTCCGTCGTCCTTCTCCTTACCAAGGAACAGACTGGCGTATCTATGTGCATACCCGCGCAGCTCCTTAAGCAGGCCCTCGGTGTCACCATCGTAGTCGTCGGCGAAATAGCGCTTAAACTCGTAGTAGGCCTCGTTCTCCTTCGGCATCCTATTGGGAACTTTAAGCCACAGCCAGTACCAGATAAATGCATTGAACTCGTCCTCGCCGCCTTTTCCGAACAAGCACTCGAGTGGATGCCAATAACCCTCATAAAGCTTGGTCTGTTCGTCGTTGGGAAGCGACATTAGAACGTAGTTACGGATGAGGTCAATGGGCGTGAGCGGCTTGCCCTTGGAGTTCATGGACTCAAATATGAGCTGGGCATTATCAACGCCAGCGGTGAGCTTAGTGTCGATGACCTGCACGCGGTTTAGCCCCGCCCAAAGCCTTGCAGGGTCGAATGATTTCCCGTGCATCTTTTCACGGAAGAACGCATGGTTTTCGACAATGCGATCCGATTTTTCATCTGGCACGGGAGCCCCAGACACGATGGAGAACAGCGTCTCTTTATCGTCCTGCGAGAGCACCAGCTTGTAGCGTGCCAGACCGTTGTAGTCGTCATCGTTAAAGAGGTAATTTTTCCTCAGCGCCGAGATTTTGAGGTCGCCAAGGAAGCCAGCCTTGTCGGGGTTGCTCTCCAAATAGTCAGCCAAAGCTGCAATCATCAACGAAAACGTCGTCATGCGCTGCTGTCCGTCAATCAGAAGCACACGCGAAATGCTCGTGGCAGAGCTCTCGGACTCGGGGATATAAAGCATTGACCCCACGAAGTGCGATACGCCATCACGACCCGCTCGCATGACGTCATCCCAAAGCACCTCGCACTCTTTTACACTCCACGAGTAAACTCGCTGGTACACGGGAATGACGAACTGCATCTTCGCCACGCCCATAAGGTCGAGTAGATTTGCCTCGGTTGCTTTCATTTGCGATTGTCCCCTTTCTTGTTTACGCCGCTTGCGGTCAGTCCTCCACTGAACGAAAGGCGCCAAAGACCAGAGCATCGAAGCACTGGAGCAACCGAGATGCTCATATCGTTAGATTCTACAACGAAAGCAAACACTTACGCCGTCATGGTGGCGCGCGATCGCTGCACGCCACTCCCCAAAATCATACGATGTCAAAAGACTGACACTTGTGTATGCCTTTTGACATTGCCACAGTCTTACGGGCTTCTTGTCTCATATGCCAAGAGCGGATATCTAGATCGCTGCCTCTCCCGCCCAAAGGAGCTCGACAAGAACTGATCGAAGGGCAACTCAGACATCGAGCAAGTCGCCGACCTGCACTCAGCCTCGACAAGTGGCATCGAACACAAGCTCACCGGCATAAAGCTTGCGTTAAAACCAAAACACGTTGCCGCGTCACTCAAAGAGACGCGCCCGTGGCTGCCCACGTCCATGATCGAGGTGTAAAACGCCTGCAGGTCGGCCCAGTCCGTAGGAAATGCGGAAAGGTCGATGTGTTTTGCCTGACACTCGGTCAAAAGCTGTCGACGATCCGCTCCGCTCCAGCAAACCACCTGGGCGGAGTAGCGACCAATCCAATCGCTGAGCCTTTTGATCACCGCATAGAGCGGATCGGCCATCGCAGTGTCCACAGCCGATATCCCCGTAAGCTCGCGGACGGGAAACGCAACGCCTTCGGTAAATTCCGTCTGCACAAACTGCGAGAACTCGCCCATAACGTTGCCGTGGTAATCGAGCTTGACGGCGCCGACCTCGATAATCTCATTGCGCAGTCCACGGCGCTGGCGCTGCTTTGGCACCGGCGCAAACTCAAAGTCCAGCACAATCTGGCGCGCAAAGTTCGTCGTATCGATAGCCGAGATACCCGGCGTCTTTTCAACTGACACGGTTAGGGCCTTTCTCCGTTGCCTGCCGCTTGCTACATAGGCGGCTACATTGCCGTAAGGATAGGTGGCCGCGCGGACATGAAAGCTGGGCGCAATACCATGCGCCAGGCACACGCCATGCAGACGGCCCCAAGAGAGTTGCCCGCTCTATTCAAATGCATGAAAAAGATTTAGGCCCGGTGACTTGAATCAGCGGTCATCCCGGGCCCATCAATATGCAGTGTACCTACAGAGGGCTGGTTAATCAAACGGGCTTTCGGTGACGAAGACCTGCGCGTCTAGCCCCAATCGCCCAGCGCCGTCTTCTGCCGCCCTTACGAAAGGCTGCTATTCGAGGGAATCACGTTGCTGTTATTATCGAACATATATTCGTATTTATGACCGCGCTTTGATAGAATGGCAGTTGTTGACGGCAGTTCCATGTGCCGGGCAGCGCCCTCCATGCGACGGGAGGTGATGCCCATGACCGATCTGATTGATTTCGTGAAGCTCCTGACCGCTTTGGTCTCGCTCCTCACGGCGCTTATCGGACTTTCCGAGGCACTTAAGCAGCGTACGAAGCAAAAGAAGAGGGGTCGACGCCGTTAAGGCATTGACCCCTTGAACTAAGTAACGGCGCTGCCCAGCTATCACCCTTGGGCTGCCGTCGACTTTATTCTACCCACGGTTGCCAGGTTTAACAAATGAATTTTCAGTAATGGAGCCTCGGAGCCCGCTCGCTCAACCACCTGGCCATCGGATTAGCCGGATTCTGGGACACGCCTTCCGTCCCAGGCCTCTACCGGAAAATGCGTCCCACCCTGAGGCTCGATTCCGGGACACGGTTTCCGTTTGAAGCCCCGATGGGAAAGCGTGTCCCGTTCCGAGAGCTCATTCCGGGATGCAGTTTCCGCTAGAGATGCCACCGGGAAAGCGTATCCCGTTTTGGAGCCGAATTCCGGGTCGTAGTTTCCGCCTGAGGGCCGATCCGGAAACGGCATCCCATTCTGAAGCCGAAATCTGGGACACGCTTTCCGCCGGCATTCCGCTGGCAGCTAGCACGACAACAGAGGGCCCCGTTCCAGCCATTCGAGGACAGGCTTTACCCCCGAGCAGCGTTATCCCGCTCACACATCTCGGCAAACGAGATCAGCTTGACGTCTCCCCTACTCTCCGCGGCATCCCGACATCCCTGCGTAAAGCCGCTTTTTGAGAAAAGTGCATAGCTTTTTCGTTGCCGCCTAAAGAGCTCGCTTCGGTACACGAGCTTTTCCAGAACATCCTCGCCCACCGGTTCATTGCGCCATTTGCACTCCGCAAACAGCGCAGTGCCCTCGCCATCGTCAACAATCAAGTCGATTTCTTCCTGCGTATGCGTGCGATTATCCGTTCCCCACCAGCGCCCGACACTCGCCGGAACCACATCGAGCTGGCCCGCGCGCGCGAGTTCGTACACGTATTGTCTGCATATAATCTCAAAGACCGTACCCATGTAATCCGATACGTGCGGCTCAATGCGCTCATACGCCATCTCGGCCATATCGTTTTGAATCAGCCCGATGTTCTGCGGCACAAACTTGTACCAGAACCTAAACATCTGATCGCTCAGCAGATACACGGCTCGCTTATTGCTCGTCTCGTTTAGGGGCAGCTCGCGCTCGACAATCCCAAGCGACGCCAGCTTATCCACATAGCTCTTTACGTTGCTCGCAGGGATTCCCGTAGAGCTCGCAATCTCTGAGATCTTCGAGCGCCCCTGGGCAATTGCTTGCACGATCGCATCATATTGCTCGGGATTGCGGCACTCTTGCAATAGCAGGTTACTCGGCTCCTCAAAGAGATAGCCCGTAGGAGTAAGAAAAAGACGTTTGATGTTGTCCTCGAGCGATACGGTAGGATCGACTTTCTCGATATATGCAGGAATGCCGCCCGTCATGCCATAGCAAACCGCAGCGTCTTCGCGACCCATGCTCTGCCACAAGCCGAGGGTCGTCGTAAAATCCAGCGGCATGATCTTAAACTGGGCCGTACGCCTACCGTATAGCGGACTCTCGTAGCCCAGCACCTGCTCTTCCATGAACGAAAGCGACGACCCGCACAGGATAAGCATGAGCTTGGTCTCTTTGTACAAGTGATCGATCTTGTCTTGCAGCAACGAGCTGATCTCGGGATTCGATTGGGCGAGATAGGGATACTCGTCAATCACGACAATCAAACGTTCCGTGCGAGCCATGGTGGCCAACGCATCGAACGCCTCGTCAAAACTACGAAACGACACACCTGCAGCACCAACCGAACCCGCAAGTATCGCCTGGCTAAAGCCGTGCAGGTTTGCCACTGCATTGGTACGACGAGCTTGAAAGTAAATAGCCTTCTTGCCTTGGATAAACTCTGTGATAAGACGCGTTTTACCCACGCGACGGCAGCCGTAAATCACAGGCATTTCAAAGGAGCCCGTGCCATACAGTCGATTGAGCTCGGACATTTCCACTGTTCTTCCGATAAACATAGGGCCATCCTTCCTTTGCGTTATAGCTAGCTATATTATACCTTCCTATAATATAGCTAGCTATAACGTAATTCGACAAGCGGCGCACGCAAAAGGGGCGGTACACCCCCGCACGTGGACCGTTCCGGAAAATGTATCCCGTTCTGGAGCCAAAAACTGGGCCGTAGTTTCCGCCAAGCATGCCATCCGGAAAGCGTGTCCCGTTCTGAGCCTGAATTCTGGGATGCACTTTCCGCTGAAGCTTCTACCGGAAAGCGAATCCCATTCTGAGCGTCGAATCCGGGACGCAGTTTCCGGTTGAGGGCTGTTCCGGAAAGCTTGTCCCGTTCCGAGCGGCAATTCCGGGTCACGGTTTCCTCAGGTACAAGGCGACAGTCCGCCGCCCTTATCACATGCCTTCAAATATGCGATCCAGAAACACAAAACAGCAGATAGAATGCTCTTTTTCAAAAAGTACACGTCCCGAAACTTACCAAGACTTCATATCCAGCTACCGTTCACGGTCGCCGATTACCGCCCACCGATTCAAACAAGAAATATGTCGCCAAAAGCAGGCCATCTACCTGCATGGTTAGATTTTGGTCAGCTTTTGGTCAGCTGAGCGGCAAGTTCCGGCTGATACGTTTTTGCTACCCAAAAGGAGGCGGTAGCTCATGACCCATTGCAATGACCAACTCATCGACCAGCTGTTGAACCAAGCCGAACAAGAGGGACGCTGTCTGATTCCCCCGAGCACGGCGATCCGAAAAGCGCTCCTTCGGCGCACCGGCAGCACGGTCGTCTCCCCCATGCCGGGACTGTTCGCGCGCAAAATGCGCTGGGATGAGCTCAACCGGGCACAGCGTCATTGCGAGATTATTCGCGCCCTTGCGATCATCCACCCCGATTGGACCTTCTGCTCGTTTTCGGCAGCTTGCCTGCTGGGGCTCGAGGTCTCGTGGCGACACCTGAATGTCGTGCATGTCTGCAGCTCGACAAAGCCGTCGGCTCGTCCGGGCGCACATATTCAGCGGCACCAGATCGAGCCGGCCGGAGCAATACGCAGAGCCGGCATATCGGTAACGCCGGGCATCCAAACGGTCACAGATTGCCTGCTGCAAACTGGTTTTGCCGACGGCATGCCCATTGCCGATTCGGCGATCTTAAAGCTCGGCCTTGCACGGGAACAGCTGATGGAGGCCGTTGAGCAACGAGCGACTGCCCGCAATGGTCGCGCAATTCGCACCGCCCTCACGACACTTCGATATGCCGACGCCCGCGCCGAGAGCGGCGGGGAATCGGTCGCCCGAGCCGTCATGATCGAGACGGGCTTTGCGCCCGACTGGCTTCAATACGAGCTGACGGACCCCTTCGATTCGGCCAAGAGCATGCGAACAGATTTTGCCTGGGAGCGTCAAGCCAGGGAGCTCACGCTGGGCGAACTCGACGGGATTGTCAAATATACCGACCAGGCCATGTTAGCCGGACGCACCACCGCCGAGGCGCTCGTTGCCGAACGACAGCGCGAGGCGTACCTATCGCTCTACGGTCACCCTCTGCTGCGCTTTACCATGAACGAGGTCCGCTCGACAGGAATGCTCGCCAAAAAGCTGCAGACGGCAGGCATCCGGCAGACCGCGCTACCGACATGGCTTAACGACGTGGAACTGTAGGAGCTGCTAGGCCGCGCATCGCCGGATCGCCCCCCCCTATCTGGGCCGCGTTTTCCCAACGGCCACGCCAATGGAAAACGCGTCCCATTCTGAGGCATGATTCCGGGACACAGCTTCCGGTTGAGGGGTGATCCGGAAAGCACGACCCGTTCCGAGACCGAATTCCGGGACGCAGTTTCCGCTTGAGGCTTCAACCGGAAAATACATCCCAGGCTGGAGCCATATTCCGGGACACACTTTCCATTTGAGGCCTCTACCGGAAAACGAATCCCACTCTGAGCGTCGAATCTGGGATGCAGTTTCCACATGCGGCCCCGTTGGGAAAGTTCATCCCACTCCGAGGCTAGATTCTGGGATGCTGCCTCCGCTCCAAGCAAAAGGCCCCGGCTCGCGATGGAGCTGGGGCCAAAGGCGCAGCGTATGTAGTTGATGCTGAGCGCGAACGGCCCGTTAGCAATGGCCGTACGCGCTCTACC
>ENA-ORML01001312-ORML01001312.1-human-gut-metagenome-genome-assembly--contig:-NODE-1312-length-21971-cov-4.011590_pt1 | contig 21971 bp, 21 predicted proteins | sample MGYA00242103_ERZ508995 | MGnify/ENA primary metagenome ERZ508995 (study PRJEB26280, sample SAMEA2338702) | human gut metagenome | biome: human gut; feature: human-associated habitat; material: faeces... | reverse complement strand
GGGCCGCATACGCACCGCTGCGGTCCGTCTTGGTCGGGTCCTTGCCGGAGAGCGCGCCGCCGCCGATGTGGGCAGCCGGGCCGTACTGGTCCACCGCCAGCTTGCGCCCGGTCAGTCCGGTATCCGCCGCCGGACCGCCCTTGACGAAGCGCCCGGAAGGGTTGATGAGCAGGCGCGTTTCCTTTGTGAGAAGGTTCGCGGGGATTGCCCTGCGGATGATCCGGCTTTCGACGTCCCTGCGCAGCGCATCCGGGTCCGCGTCCTTGGCGTGCTGCACGGAAACGACCACCGCCGTTACCGCTTCGGGGACTCCGTTGCTGTAGGATACCGTCACCTGTGCCTTGCCGTCCACGCCGGCGCCGGAGAGTGGCTCCTCGTCCAGCAGTCTGCAGATGCGATGCGCCAGCACCACGGGCAGCGGCAGGTATTCCGGAGTTTCGTCCGTGGCGTAGCCTGTCACGATGCCCTGATCGCCCGCGCCCGGCTCCGTGCGCGTCACCACCTGCGCGATGTCGGGGGACTGTGCGTGGATGCCGATGGTCACGTCGAGCTCGCCGTCGTCGCTGAGGTCGGCGCTTCGGTAACCGATCCGCTCAAGCGTGTCGCACATGACCCGTTCCTCAAGAAGCTCCGCCCCGGCGCTCACCTCGCCGGCGATGGTGATGCGCCCGTTGGACGCCATGACCTCGACCGCCACACGGGCCTTTGGGTCGCGCATCAGGTAGGCGTCCAAAATGCCGTCCGCGATCTGGTCGCAGAGCTTGTCCGGATGGCCGCGGCGGACCGATTCCGCCGTCAGGGTATAGGTCTTTTTGCTCATGGTATTCCCCCTTTTTTTCAGTCGCAGTGTTCGACCTGCGTCCGTGTCCTGCGCTTTTGCAGCGGACGCTTTCCGCGTTTCCTCTCGCGCTCGATGTTCAGCAGGGCATAGTAGGCCGTCGGATCGGCATACCCCTCATGGTTCCGATAGCTCAGCGGCTTTCGGTCGCCCAGCAGCTCGCACTCCCCGCGCAGGCGTCCATCCATGTACAGGGTGCATCCGGCGCGCTTCCCGCAACGTTCACAGAAGGCAAGCTCCTCGCGTTCTTCCCGGTTCACAGGCACACCGCCTCCCCGCCCGACGGCCGCGCGGCCTGATTGTGCCAGCACAGCAGCACACGCCGCAAAGCCCCGGATGCGCCGCGCCGGACACGCTCCCACATGAACATGGGAACGAAGCCGGCCGCCGCGTCCGTCAGGACGATGTCGGTGATGTACCATGTTCCCTGCGTCCTGCGCAGCAGCAGGTAGATGCCGCTGTCATAGCACACCTCCTGACACTGCGTATCCAGATGCACGCCTGCCGCTTCGTGCGCGGCGATGTACTGCTTAAGCTCCCGCTTGAGAATGAACGCGCGGATATATCGTGCAGCCAGCCTGCGATTGACCGCGGCAAACTGCCGCCAGCCCTGCTTCGTGAAGTCGACGGAGACGATATGGCCCGCCATGACGAAGCGATGTGTCGCATCAAACATCATCGTGACCTCCCGCAAAAATCTCCGGGCGCTTGCTTGCGCATGACGCGGGACGCACGGCTTTTGCCGGTTCATCGGCTTCGCTGCACGGGTCGCCTGCCGGCAGCGGTTTCTCGCATTGCCATGGTGCCCCTGTGCTGCGCTCGTCCTTTGTCCTTTCCGGGTTCTTTGTGGGTGGCCACCTCACGGATAGAATGATAACGGTTTTGAGCCTCAAGGAACAGGTCCGGCAGAGACCCGCCGAATGAAGGATTTCCTTCATTTTGCAAGGTTCTGATCGCACGCTTTCCCTTGTGCTGCGTTTTTTGGCATATTGTATGGCAGATTTGGACGTTCCCGGGGCAAAAAAAAGAAGCGGCAGCGGGTCATGGCCAGACCCGCTCCGCCAAAATTTTTTTACCTTTTGGCCGCAGCCATCCAAAGAAGCCATCCAAAAAGCCGCCTGCCGTGCCAGGCATCGCACGTCAGGCGGCATGGTTTCGCCCCTGTTTCAAAGACTCGTTCACTCTTTCAGGTTCAGTTCCCGGCACCCGCATTTTCTGAGCGTCTCCTGAATGTCCTGAATCTTATTCCTATACATCGTCTACATCGTCTGCAGGATAGCCCGGTAAATCAGGTGTTCCGGCGTGTCCCGCAGGATTCTTCCGGATTTGCGAATCAAATCCAGACTATATTCTGGCGGAAGGTGAAGCCCGATGCAGACCGCAATCACCTGGTCAAATGAATAATCGTCTTTCTCCGCGCTGCGAAGGCGTTTAATCGTTGAATCGGAGAGAAACGCCTCTTCCGCCAGCCTTTCACGGGTCACGTTCAGTCGCTTCATATGTGCCTTGAGCGTACCATGAAAACTGCCCGGCAGACCGGTCAGAATCTCCGACATGGCACGCGCCTGCATCAGGACGTTTTCATGTCCATGCTCCATCGACAGCGCCAGGCCGCGTCCGTTATACTCCTCGTCGCTGTTGAGCTGGCCATAGACGTAACGCGTCCTGTTGTCGCGATAGTAGCTCCGCACGAACCGCAGACAGCAGGCATCCACATGCGCGTTGGCCCATTCGGTCAGGCGCAGCTTGCCGTTGTGCAGCACCACATACGCAGGGTCATTGACGCAAATATGCCCGTCGGCATAGACGTAGTGCCCCGTGTCCAGCAGTTCCCGGAAAGCCTGGTTGCGAACATACTCCTCCAGCGTTTCCTTTGGGCTGATGACGAATGTCCGGCTTCCACGGCACGTGTCGGCCGAAAACGCGAACGGCTCGATATAGCCGTCGTCGACAAAATTGAGCACACCTTTGGCCGCCGTATATCCCAGCTGAATCATCCGGTTGCGCATCTGGTAGTTACGCACGCCGTACTCCTTTGCCAGCGCGCGGCCGATGGCCTGCAGCCGATACCCCATATGCCGGCCTGGCGGGTTTTCACCGTCCAGTTCCTCATGCAACCGTTTGCGAAGGTGCGTTTGCGGCATCTGAAGGCACTGGCTCCCCACATGCGCCTGCCACTCCATCCATTCCACCGGGCTGCGCTCCTGTTTCTGAACGTCCACGCGCTTCCACCGGATGATGTCCATGACGTCGCTGTTGTGCAGCTGCTGCAGCTGGAAGAACAATCGGTGCTCGACATAGTGAAAGCACTCATGCATGATCGCACGATTGCCGTTGAATTTGCCCGTGGTGTTCAGAACGATGGTGTCTGCCTCCACGCGCACGGGGACCGGGGGAAGCTGCGGTCGCTGAACATCCTGACAGACCAGCACTTCGCCCGCGTCAAAGAACAGGATGCTCGCCGTCCTGTCGCGCCGGTACAGCGGCAGGCCGATGATCTTCAGTCCCAGCCACTCAGCCAACACAGCGGGTCGCAGATATGTGGGATTGTGCAATGCCTCCGGAGCGATGCGGAAAATGATGTCTTCCGCTTCTTTTTCGATGTCCTCCCAATGAAAGACCGGGATGAGATATTCGTCCAGCCTGATTCCGTCCCGGTCTTCCTCATAACGGTGGATACGGAAGTTACCGTACTCCACCTCAATGCCGCTTTCCATGCTGATGCACATATCCGCCCGGTATCGCTGTGTGACGCGCTGTGAGCTTTGGGGCATGCCGCAGCGGATTTCGGCCTCCACCTCTATGACCAGATCCGCTTCTACAAAGTACAGCCCCACACGCCGAAACCCCATCCAGGCGATCTTGCCGGCCAGCGGCGTGATGCTCACAAGCGGCGCGTTGCGGCTGCGATGAGCCGCTTCCTCAGTTGCCCCGCCATCCCCGGGTATGACAATCGGAGCTTTGCTCAAACCCTCCTTACCGTCATGCCCCGAGGCCGTATGTGAGGTTTCCCGCAGCAGCTTCCCGCCGCACTGCACACCCAGCTCGCCGCATCGGATCTTATGCGAAAGCGCCGCGAGGACTTCTTCTTCATAATGCCTGCGGATGTAGCCGGTCATCGTCTGTATTTCCGGCAGTTCAACGGTTTCTGTCATCTGAATTCGGGCCGGGGACGGTATCGTTTCGTCAAGGGCAGTTACAACATCCGGCGCTTCCCGCATATCCCGCTCATTGATTTCATCAAATACAAGCTTATCTTCCATATACTTTGTCTCGCTTTCGCATACATTCGGTTTCTCTGACAGAAAAAGGCGGTGAATGGGTAGATTATATCATATGGGAACGTGCGTTCGCAATATGGTGCGGGGCGAAGCGGAAAATTTTAATGCAGGGGGTGTATGGGAGTTTGGCGATTCATTTTGTAAATTGCTGCTATTATATCTTCTCGTGTTTTTTCTTCGCAAATTGTGCTGCCTGGAGGGTACTATCAACAGGTCCCTTATCTTACCTTATCCTCTGGATCCTTCCGGGAGTGCCTGGAGTACTATGGAATACGGCAGAGCATGTCCCGCAAGGGCGATCTCTACGACAGCGTCATGACAGAAAATTTCTTCAGCTGTCTCAAGTGCGAGCTGATCCATCTCAAACAGTATCCCACCCGGGCCAGTGCACAGGCCAATGTATTCGCTTACCTGGAGGCCTTCTATAACACGGTCCGCCCACATTCTGCACTGGGCTGGCTGTCTCCAGCCCAGTTTGAAGCAAACCTCCTGTCATCTTGCGCTGTATGAACGAGCTTCCCGCAGAAATTCAAAGATTCATACTGCTTTTTTACGTGCTTTCATGCCCGTTTTTCCGGAAAGAGCTCAAAGTATGAGCAGCTCCATCTCGGATGCTTTCCTCTTTCTGCAACATTCGCCACAGGGTTGTGCGGCTGATACCAAGTCTGGCGGCGGCAACTGTCTGGTTTCCCCGTTCTCTGGCAAGTGTATGGCGAATAACCAGCATGCTGATTTCCTCCAGTGTTTTACCGCCGAGAAATTCTTCCAGCGTAGACGAGGTAGGCCGAGCAAATAGAGAACGTTCCTGCTTTAGGACTCTTTTTACACTCTCGGCTGGAATATATGTTGTGTTCGTCTGCAGAATCAATTCATAGAGCACCCTTTTGAACTGATCATAGTTGGCTGGCCAATCGTACTCCTCCAACATGGTCAGCCCGTCCGTCTCAATTCCGGCGACTTCCTTGGCGTTGCGCATGTTAAGAATGCTGATATAAAGGCTTGCTAGCTGTGGTATGTCCTGACGATGAGCGCGCAATGCGGGCAAAGTCAGGACTATGCAGCTAAACCAGCTCAGAATCTGCTGGGCCCTTGCCGAAAGTGCTCCGTCCGGACCAACCGTGCAGCTGAAAAGCAGTTTGTTGCGCTGATGAAAATGGGTATCCCGAAGTGTAAGAAACAGTTGCAGAAACGCCGCCTCCTCGAGCTCTTCCACATTACGAAAGTACATGGTTATTCCCGTTTCAGACAGTGGAGTATGTTCGCTGTCCATCAAACAGGACCAGCCTTGTTTTTTGAGCAGGGCGCAGTCAACTACGCACAGGGGTGCATTTTGGAAGCGACCCTTTCTATACAAAAGATGTGACATATGATTCTTGCCCGTACCCAATTCACCTGCGATCATGAGCGGCACGGGGCTTTGGGCATATTGCTCATAGAGACCCGTGGTAGCAGGCTGAGTAACACTGTAAAAGCTGTTAAAAAAGTGATCAAACACTTCTTCTTTATCCAAATAACGTATTCCATATTTTTCCATCTTGGGATGAACAAGGTTTTCTGACACATCAAACATGGCGTAGCGGGCGTTTTCACAGGTGATAAGCCGTCCGCGTAGCATATATTGCCGGCCTCCGGCAGATACCAAGGAGCGCTTACCACCTTCCTCGAGCACTACGGGTAGGCAGTTCCTTATACGCTTTTCAATTTCCACCCAGAGCGGGGTGGAAATTGTGGAATAAACACTATTACCATGTTCATCCATCACAACTATATTTTTATCAAGGCTTCGAAGTATTTTGTCAAGAAATGCAGAATGTTTTTGCAAAGGCTGAAACACACGGCTTATGGCTACCGCCTGCCGAAGTGCCGCTTCAACACTTTCAGATCCGGAAACGATCAGAATCGCAGGGAGTCCATATTCTCTGGCCAGAGAACTGGTGATCATATCACATAGAACCATGCTGCACCCCTGCTGTGCCAAGCTATTTAGTGCTTTTCGGGCTTCTTCTTCGTTGTGTATAGTATACAAGTCAATATTGTAGCGCAGAACTTCACATAAGAAGGAGACATTTCGAGTAATTGCAGGAAAACCAACGATAGCATAGTGATTGTTTCCGCTCTCTGCAAGACGGATGGAGCGCAGAATATCGTACACACTTAATTCGATGTCCACAACCGGCAGACGGGTTTTTTGACGTATCATTTCAGCAGTGCCTCCACGAGAAAGGATCACGTCAAAATCTCCGGTGGCATATTCTTCTGCAATTGTCACACCTGGTTCAAGGTCTCCGACAAAAGCAGTCAGCTCAATATCATCCATTTTGGCAGCAAGCTGTAACATTAGGTTTTTCATTCCTTCATAGGGCGCAATACCCAATACACGTGTGCGGTTCATGATGAATCCTCCTTGAGCTAGGAAGTGCGATTGATTGTTTCAAATAAAATCATAGCATGCATCGTGGAATAATGCAATAATTTATAATGGTTTCAAATATAAACGATTCTGCTAAGAAAATACCGATTGTATATATTGCAGATCACAACGATAGTCATTAATATATTTATGTAATCAATCAGTTACGGAAATAGAGTGTATAATAACAGCAAGGTTGTGATATTGTTGTTTCAATATAAAGCATCGGAAAGATCACACATACGCCTCGCCGTCATTGCAGATGATATAACGGGCGCATTTGATACCGGCGTGCAGTTTTCCAAACGTGGAGCGCGTGTCTTGGTCACAACCCAAACCCAAGTCGCAAGTCATAGCACTGAAGCAGATGTGCTGGTTATCGATGCACAAACTCGGCATCTTACACCAGAACAGGCGTACACGCAGACTCGTCGCGTATTACGCGCCACTATTCAAAGCAAAATTCCCTATCTTTATGTCAAGACAGATTCCGGCCTACGTGGCAATATCGGTCCGGCGTTCAAAGCGGCATTAGATGAAACCGGTGAAACTTTTATCGCGTTCTCTCCAGCGTATCCCGATACCAACAGGGTTACTCGGGGAGGAAAACAGTGGATCGATGGTCTCCCTATTCAAGACAGCGTGTTTGGTCGAGATCTGTTTGAGCCCGTCCGCGTTTCTCGTGTCAGCGATCTGCTACGCCCGTACGGACTGAATGTGTCTGAATGTCACGTCCCGTATCAGCTTCCTGCGCATGGCCCGGTCGTAGCTGTGTTCGACGTAGAACGAAACGACGATTTCAAATATGTGGCAGAGTTACTTAAAGAGCACGACCGTCTACGCATCACGGCCGGCTGTGCGGCGTTCGCTTCCGCACTGCCCGCCTATTTGGGGCTTCCTGATCGGCCCCAACCGTCTCCTGTGGTTCGCTCCCCTCTGATGATTATCTGCGGAAGTCTCAACCCAATCACGCGCTGTCAGCTTGAGTACGGCGAGCGTCTCGGATATACTCGGATCAAGTTGACGCAGAGCCAGTTGCTTACAGAGGGATATTTTGATAGCGATGAAGGGCGGAACTGGCTTGCATCGATAGAACTCCTTATCCGGAAGGACAGTACACTGATGTTTGATACCGGGCTGTCGCACCCCAAGGATTGTTCTCCATATCAGCTAGCACAGATGCGAGTGTGCATCGCCAGGCAGTTAGGCATTCTTCTTCTGCACCTGCTTTCGCTAAACGGGGCCAGAAATTTTACGCCGATGATTATTGGGGGCGACACATTGTCGGGGTTCTTGGAGCAGCTTGGTACATCTAAAATCACATTGGATGGGGAAGTCAGTACCGGTGTGGTAATGTTTACTGTTTGCATTGCTGGGCAAAACATACAAATGCTTTCTAAAAGTGGAGGCTTTGGAGCGGAAACGCTGCTTACAGACGTTATTACTCAGAATATTCTTGCGAGGTGAAGAATAGTGTTTACCTGTTACTTGCCCAAAGCCGTTTATGCTGGCGAAGACACGCTTTGCCAGTTGCCTGCACTACTTGAGGGGGTGCAGAAAGTCGCCATATTTTCGGACAGGGGCATCGAACGCTCTGGTGTGCTGGAAAAGCCACTTGACCTTTTAACGAAAAAGCGAATTAATGTTTCGCTCCTTCTTGATCTGCCTTCTGAGCCCACTTGCGATCAGGCTCAAACCGTAGCAGATGAGTTTTGGCAGACTGGTGCGCAGGCTATTGTTGCCATTGGCGGTGGCAGCGTGATGGATGTGGCAAAGCTATGTTCGATATTGCCACATCCCAGATATACGGTGCGCATGTTGCTTGACAACGCAGCACATGTCCACAGACAAGTGCGGAGCGTTATGATTCCAACCACCTTTGGCACAGGTTCCGAAGCCACGCCTAACAGTATCGTAGCTATACCAGAAAAGGATCTGAAAGTCGGAATTATTAGCACCCAAATGCTACCCGATGCGGTTATTCTTGACGCTGATATGGTGCAAAATCTTCCTGTGAGTATTGCCGCCTCAACAGGTATGGATGCACTCTGCCATGCAATTGAGTGCTACACTTCTCGGAAAGCCACTCCATTTAGCGATCTGTTTTCACTGGAAGCCCTTCGACTGATCTTTGCTCATCTGGAAAGCGCATGCCTTGATCCGGCCGCGCGTGATAGCAAAGTCGCCATGCAGCTTGCTGCTTTCTATGGTGGTGCCGCAATTACCGCCTCAGGCACGACAGCCGTGCATGCGTTGAGCTATCCATTAAGCGGTAAATATCATATTCCCCACGGGATTGCTAACGCTATGCTACTTTTGCCGGTAATGCGTTTCAATCTGGAAAACTGCCGCACGCAGTTTGGTCGTATATATGACATGCTGGAACAGACTCCTGCGTCGGATAAAGCCGAGCAGTTGCTTTCGCGTATGGAAAGCCTTGTTCATCACCTTCCGATTCCTATGTCCTTGAAGACTTACGGTATTTCCCAGCAAGATCTGGACACCCTGGCTCAAGCAGCGATGGATGTTCAACGCCTGTTGGAAAACAACCGGCGTACCGTTACGGTAAAAGATGCGAAAAAGATCTACCAGGAACTGCTTATTTGAGGAGGTCGATTATCTTGGAAATGAAGGGTATTATCGTTCCTCTCCTTACACCGATGCGTTCTGATGAAAGCATCGATGAAGAGGCACTACGTCTGGAGATTGAGCGTCTGCTGTCCTGCGGAGTGCATGGCATCTTTCCTTCCGGCACCAATGGCGAGGCTTATGCCCTCAGCGAAGCGGAGAAAGAACGTATTCTCAGTATTTGCATTGATCAGGTGAACGGTCGTGTGCCTGTATATGCAGGGACGGGCATGATCTGCACCAGAGACACCATCCGCCTGTCCCAAAAAGCTGAATCGATGGGTGCGGATGCGCTTTCCATCATCACCCCGTTTTTCGCATCAGCGTCGCAAGAGGAACTTTATGAACACTATAGCAAAATTGCCGCATGCGTAACAATTCCCATTCTGCTCTATAACATCCCCGCTCGAACCGGAAATGCGCTTGCTCCTGCCACGGTAGAGCGTCTCAGCACTCTTGAGCATATAGCCGGCATCAAGGATTCCAGCGGTAGCTTTGATAACATTCTCCAATATATCAGCCGTACTCGAGGAAACGAATTTACCGTCCTGTCTGGTAATGACTCTCTCATCCTTTGGACACTTATCGCCGGTGGAACAGGTGGTGTCGCAGGCTGTGCCAATGTTTTCCCCTGCAACATGGTTGCCATCTACGATCGTTTTCAGGCAGGCGACCTGACAGGTGCGCGGCTGGCTCAAGAAGCCATCCGGCCCTTGAGAGACTGCTTTCGCTACGGGAATTCCAACGTTGTGATAAAGGCGGCTTCCGAGATGCTAGGATACCACGTGGGAAAGTGCCGTGCACCATTCAACCATTTATCAGACGAGGGCTACGCGGCATTAGGACAAGTGTTGGAGCAGCTCAAGGAAAAGGGGGTCTGTTGAATGCTTCCGCTCATCGCAATCACCATGGGAGATCCCGCTTCCGTTGGCCCCGAATTGTGTATTCGTGCGCTTTCCGATGCTTCTCTGTATGCAAGTTGCAGGCCCCTTATCGTCGGTGACAGCGCAATTCTGGCGCGTGCCATGCGCGCTCCCGGCATACCCCGGCTTGATCTGAACCCTATAGCCGCCAGTGGTGAGGCAAAATTTTCTCCAGGTACCGTGGATGTACTGGACCTACATCTTTGTACGCCAGAGGAGGCTCCGCTGGGGCAGGTGAGCAAGACGGCAGGAAATGCCGCTTTTGGATACGTACGTAAGGCAATCGACCTAGCGATGGCAGGCGACGTGGATGCAACTGTAACCAATGCGCTATGCAAGGAAGCAATCAATCTGGCCGGGCATCATTTTTCTGGTCACACCGAGATCTACGCTTCATTTACAGGTAGTTCGAATTATGCAATGCTTTTGATTCATGAAGATATGCGCATCATACATGTATCCACTCACGTTTCCTTGCGAGAAGCCTGTGAGCGTGTCACCGCAGAGCGCGTGCTGGAGGTTATTCGGATTGCCGATCGCACATGCAGGGAAATGGGCATTTCTTTCCCCCGCATAGGTGTTGCCGGACTCAATCCGCATTGTGGCGAAAACGGACTTTTTGGCACCGAGGAAATCCGTCACATTATTCCCGCACTCTCTCAGGCTCGTGCAGAGGGAATCAACGTTGATGGCCCCATTGCGCCGGATACAATATTTTCAAAGGCACGGGGCGGTTGGTATGATATGGTGGTGGCTATGTATCACGACCAAGGGCATATTCCTCTAAAACTTCTGGGCTTCGTTTATGATCAAGCTGCTCATGCCTGGCAGGCGGTTAGCGGTGTCAATATAACCTTGGGACTGCCTATCATTCGTACCTCTGTGGATCATGGCACAGCATTCGACCAAGCGGGGAAAGGCACTGCCAGCGACATCAGCTTGCGTAATGCAATCGCCTATGCCCTCCGGCTGGCGAATGGACGGGCACGGGCATGAGCGTGGCACCATACGATTCATCCTCATTAAAGGAGGTCCTCCATGTCCCGCATTCTTTTCTTTGATGACCGTCATCTACATGTTGTCAGGTATGCCCAGCGTCACATGGGCCAAGCCGAAATGCTTCGCGATACACTATATGCCGATCCCTGTCCCGATATTTTTTCTAACATTCCCAACGTATTTTTCAGTGACGTATTGGGAAAGTGGCTTATGCTGTCTTATGGAATGCATCTTCGAGCATTTTATGATGTTATTTTGCTTCATGAAAGCGATGATGGGCTGCACTGGAAGCCGATGGATACGACCCCATTTCTGGATCTGAAAACGCGAAAATATCCTCATCAACTCTTTGAACTGGGGCAATGTGGTGAATACTTTGTGTATTGTGACGAAAGAGCCTGTACACAGGAGCGCTTCAAATTGTTAGCCGTACGGCGCGGAAGCGGCGGGCGCTTAGAAAGTTGCCTGTTTTTCTCACCGGATGGGCTGCATTGGACAGATCAGCATATTAACTGGCATCCCAGTCCGCCCGACCTTGGTCCTTTGTGTATTTTTTTCAATAATCAGCGCGGTACCTATATCATTGCTACGCGTCCTTCCATGGTAGACCGCCGCATCGCACTGATGGAAACTGCCGACTGGAAATCATTCTCCGTCCCGCAGGTTGTTTTGGAAACAGATGCGTTAGATACGCCCGTATGTGAATCGTATGGGCTCACCGTTCTTCCATACGACAATTATTATCTCGGACTATACTGGCTGTTCCATCCCAACGCCGCTCAGGTTACGGCAACGCCGGAAGGTGTCAGCGGTAAATATTTTGACGGCTACGTTGATGCTCAGGTTGTTTCTAGCAATAATGGCTGGTATTTCAAGCGTGCGCTGCGCGATCCCGTTTTGCCAAACGGCGCACCCGGCCAGCCGGATTCGGGCTGCATCTATCCCAGGGGCATGCGACGTGCTTCGGACGGCAGTATACTTATTGATGCCTGCGTCTATCCCTATGAGCACGGACGCTGGCGTGAGTTTGTACGTCACCCTAGCCCACATGCCACGCTGGTCACCTACCGGATACGCGAAGACGGCTTCTGTTATTATCAAAATACTGGCGGAGAAGCATTTCTAGGTTCACGGGCCCTGCTATACAAAGGAGGTCCGCTTACGCTGAATGCAATGTGTCCTACTGGTTTATTGAAAGTTCAAATTACGGACCGTTATGGCCATCCGTTTGAAGGCTATCGTTTTGAGGATTGTACTCCTTTTTCGGAAGATCAGTGCCATTGGCAGCCGCTTTGGAAAGGAAGAGATGCGCAGGCGCTGAGTGGCCAGGTTATCCGTATTGAAATTTGCTTCAAGACCGGCAGACTATTTGCCATCCACGGCAATCTTGACCTCGTCCTTCAGCCAGAAACCTAAAGTAAAAAGGAGGGTAAAGCATGCAACGCAGTCTGACCCGTCGGCGCATTTATACGCGTCATTTACGTCCCATTTTAAAAAACTACGAACTCTACATTTTTGTTGTCCCAGCTCTAATCTACCTGTTTATCTATTGCTATCTTCCCATGTATGGCATTCAGATTGCATTCAAGGATTATCGGGTGGGAAAGGGAATCCTTGGGAGCGAGTGGGTTGGTTTAAAACATTTTTCCAAGTTTTTGGGCAATGCGACCAACCGCAGTCTCATCTGGAATACACTTCGCTTGAGTGTCGAATCGCTGATTGTGGGTTTTCCACTGCCAATTATTTTCGCTCTTTTGATTAACGAACTTAGCAACAAACGCTTTGCCAAAGCTGTACAGACGATCTCGTATGCCCCTCATTTTATCTCCACTGTTGTTCTTGTCAGCATGATTACCTTGTTTTTGGATAAGAATACGGGAATTGTGAATACACTGATAGGAATGTTCGGCGTGGGGCCCTATGACTTCATGACCCGATCTGACTGGTTTGCACATATCTATGTCATTTCAGACATCTGGCAGAACCTCGGATGGAATTCTATCATCTATATCAGTGCGCTCGCCAGCGTCGATTTAGGTCTGCATGAAGCAGCCCGCATTGATGGAGCTTCCCGCTTGCAGCGCATCTTGCATGTGGATATTCCGTGCATCTTTCCCACAATCGCTATTATGCTCATTTTGCAAACCGGAAATCTGATGACCGTTGGCTTTGAAAAAGCCTATCTGATGCAGAACCCGCTGAACATGGGTGCGAGTGAAATCATCTCCACCTATGTATATAAAATGGGCCTTCTCTATAATCAGTATAGCTACTCAACCGCCATTAACCTGTTTAACTCTGTGGTCAACTGTATACTGCTGGTAACGGTAAACGGTATTGTTCGACGGATTAGCGATTCCGGTCTCTGGTGAACGGAAAGGGGAATGATCGTGATGAAAAAGCCGCCTGTCAAGCCCAGGGGACGGGATGATCGTATTTTTGAGAGCGTTTCGCTGATGGTTTGCATCCTCGTTCTGATCTTGGTGCTCTACCCATTGTGGTATGTGATAATCTGTTCCTTCAGTGATCCTAACGCCGTCACAGGTGGTCAGGTAACATTTTTCCCTGTGGGATTTACGCTGGAGGGGTATGACACCATTCTTGACTACCAGCCTATTTGGATCGGTTATCGAAACACCATCATCTATGCCCTTGTGGGAACCGCATTTAACCTCGCGCTCACGCTGCCGTGTGCTTATGCCTTATCACGCCCCGACTTCAAGGGACGTAACATTATAATGATGCTGTTTACCTTTACAATGTTTTTCAGCGGAGGTACCATTCCCACCTATATGGTGATGAAGCAAATCGGTGCCATGGACACTATATGGGCCATGATTCTGCCCTATGCCGTAAATGTGATGAACCTCATCATAGCGCGTACTTATTTTCAAAACAGTGTTCCCTATGAAATTCAGGAAGCGGCTATGATTGACGGTTGTAGCAATACAAAGATGTTTTTGCGTATTGTCACACCGTTGTCCATGCCGATGATTGCAGTCATCATGCTGTATTATATGGTTACACACTGGAACGTTTACTTCCGCGCATTGCTGTATATCTCTGATCCCGACAAATATCCCCTTCAGCTGTATCTGCGCAATATTCTGCTTTTTGATCAGATGCTGGATCTAATGGAGGGAGATGCCGAAGCTATAGAAGCTATGACACGACGGCTGCAGTTACGTGCCAGCATCAAATACGGAATCGTGGTCGTCTCATCGCTGCCTGTTCTGATCATTTATCCACTTTTACAGAAGTATTTTGCCAAAGGTATTATGGTCGGCGCAGTTAAGGGTTGAATGTAATATGCTTAAGCATATGAAAAACAAATAAGGAGGTACTACTTTATGAAGAACAAAACCAGACTCTTGTCCCTCTTGCTTGCACTGCTCACCCTGCTCTCTCCGACATCGGTGCTAGCACAGACAGAGGCAGAAAACATGGCCGCGCTTAACGCCGACCTTGTCCTTCCAACCCCCCAGTTGCCCCTGGTGGATGAACCACTGACGCTGACAGTCACCTATCCGCGCAACGTGAAGCATGGCGATTTCGAGAATATGTGGTACATCGAACGCCTGGCAGAGAAAACCGGCATTACACTTGAGATTCAGGCTATTGAAGAATCTGGCTGGGATGAGAAGGTTGGACTGTTATTCTCCTCTGGAGACTATGGTGACATCTTTCTCTACGGGCTTTCCATCAATGAGGCCAGCCAGTATGGTATGGCTGGAATGCTCATACCCCTTGAGGACCTTGTAGCACAGTATTCGCCCAACACACAAACCATCTACGAATCCTTTCCCGAAACGTTGAGAAATCTTACGGCCGACGATGGTCACATCTATATTGCACCCGCTTACAACAATACGCCACGCGACATGCTCCTGCAATACTCCGACTGGATCAATGCAGAATGGCTGGCAAAGCTGGGCCTGAACATGCCCTCCACCTTAGAAGAATTTTATGATGCTCTGCTTGCCTTCAAGACGGAAGACCCCAACGGAAATGGTGAAGCAGACGAAATTCCATGGTCATTCGTTTATAATGGCGACGGGTATAATATGGTGTTAGGCGCTTTTGGCTTTGTCAATGCACGCCATGACGTTATTGATGACCAATATGTATATGTACCTGCCCAAGAGAATTTCCGCCATTATCTTGAATTCATGCACAAACTCTATGACGAACAACTGCTTGATAACGACATCTTCACTATGACCACCGATGACTACCTTGCGAAGATTCTTACGCTTAATGTGGGTTCCACTATTGACTATAATGTAACGAGCGAGGAAGAAGTCCTAAAGCGCCAGCTCCTAAGCCCACTCACCAGTGAATACAATGATACGCCCGTCCATCCCGGACGCAGTCAGGAGAAAACTGATAGCGGATTGTGTATTACCTCCAACGCGACCGAGGAAGAGGCCATCGCTGCAATTAAGCTGCTAGATTACTGGTACAGCCAAGAGGGGACTTTTGAGATCAAATGCGGTCCCGAATATGGTGTCAACGGCGACGATTGGGGCTATGTACGCACGGTTAACGATGATGGTACTTATAGTTACGAAATCATTTATGATGAAGAGGCGTTTGGCGGCAGTTACTTCGATTGCCGCATGTATAACGGCCTTGGCAATATGCCCTTCTGTTATACCCAGGCGCATGCTGACGTAATCATTGGTGCCAACGTAAGCAACCAGTGGCAAACGACCTGCGTTGAAAATGCCGGCCTGCTTCAGGCTCGCCGTGTCGGCTATCCCGAAGGCGTCACCTTTACGCCTGACGAGCAGGATACACTCGCTCTATATGTCCTCATGGACAGTACCGTAGACCGCATGGTTGCAGAATTCATCACTGGCCAGAAAGAACTGAACGACGATACTTGGAACGAGTATCTTTCCATCCTTGATGCTATGGATCTGGACACGCTGGTTTCCGTTCGTCAGGCTGCTTATGATCGTTGGAACGCAAAATAAGTTTTGTTAACGTGTTGTAAAATCAAACCGAATATATTGTAAAATCAGTTTAAAAAGATGAAATTTAGACTTTGGACTGTACCCCGTTAAACGGACAATGAAAAAAGAGACCTCCTGTTGTAGAATGTAAGAAACATCCTGCAACAGGAGGTTTATCGTATGAGGCAAAAAGTATGTGAACCTACAAGGGCAAATTCTTTAGAGTCTTGGTTCCTATAGATAGTATAGTGTAAAGAGTTGGGCCGGTACTGTGGGTCGGGTGTGCGGACAGAAAGTTGGACTCCAAGAACAAGGAGACGACTGAATGTATACAAAAGAACAGGAAGAAATAGCACTGAAAGAGTATAAACGGTTGGGATCTGTGCATGCAGTGATCCGACGGTTGGGATATCCGAGCAAGTCCACTCTTTACCGTTGGTATGAACGCCGGAATGCCGGCCCGGAGAATAGGCATGGTCATGCGGCAGAGATTCCCGAAAAATTCCCCATTCACTTTACTGGTTGCATCATACAATTCGAGATGATCAATGGAGTTTCCAGCGTGGTCGATGATATTGGGATCATTTCCTTGGTTTGCTTGGGACGCTTTAGCAGATGGTGCAAGTTCATTTGCTGAATGCCCGATTTCAACTAACTAATGAAGCACATTGCAAATTTCTTCCGCATAAGCGATAAAATGGATTGCGCCTTATGCCCAGAAAAGGGCAATCTTCAGACGAATCTGTTTGTTGAGCGTTCTTTATGACACTCGATTTTTGATCCAGTTTTTTAAGGTGTTTTTTCGCAAACAAAGTATGATTTCTGCTGATATCTTCACTCCCAGAAAGAGAGGTTCTATTTTAGACTATAGATGGCAAAAGGAAAGGTTGGCCAGCATACTGAATACCAGAATAATGAATGCTAATGGGGAAATGCAAAATGGCAACTTGGAGTGGTAACGGCCAGAATAGCAGAACGTTTGTATCGAACATTAAAACGGGTGAAGGGTCATGGCAGGTTGATCTCGAAACCCGCAACCACTCCGAAATCAAGGAAATGCAGCAAAAGCTGACGAGCTTTGGTTATTCTACACAGGGTGCAGATGGTACCTACGGAAATAACACCAAGGCTGCCGTGATCAATTTCCAGCGTGCGTTCCCTGCCTCGAGACGCTGGATGGGTACCCTCGCACTTACGCCTGCTTATGGATAATTTTCTGAAGAAGTCCCTGGCATCCTTCCTCCACATCCCGCCAGGTCGTATTGAAATCGCCGGTGTACCACGGATCGGCTACCTCGCCGGGACGATTGGTAAAATCCATCAGAAGATGCATCTTGCCGGCAGGATCGCCGCCGCAGATGCGCTTCATATTTCGCAGGTTGGCATGATCCATGCCAATCAGGAGGTCGTATTTTTCGTAGTCGCTTTTCAGCAGCTGGCGGGCTCTCTTGCTGGAGCAGTCGATGCCATGCTCGGACAGCTTGCGGCGAGCCGGCGGATACACCGGATTGCCAATCTCCTCGGTGCTGGTCGCTGCCGATTCGATCTGAAATCTCTGCTCCAGCCCGGCTTTCTTCACCAGATTCTTCATAATGAACTCGGCCATCGGACTTCTGCAAATGTTGCCGTGGCAGAGGAAAAGTATCCTGATCATGCTTTGAACACTCCCATTTGCTGTCTTCACATTCAGTATAGCATGGAACCTCTGATTCGTCGAGAAGAGCTTCCGGATGGGCCCCTGCCGCAATTGTTTCTCCGAAGGTCCACCCGAATTGCCGGGCAGTACGCAAACACCATCGGCAAGTCCTCGGTGGAAAACGTCATTAAAAAGCTGATTGAGGAAGGAGTGCTCGTTAAGCATGGCAGCGGACGCGCGGTATACTACACGAGAAGCGATGCGAAATGACGAATCGGTTGTCCATTATCGCTGGTTCCTTGAGTCTGGTCGTCTGCAACGCAAATTCCCCAACCGACGGTGCTTTCCGATCCGAACAAATCCTGTCGATCGTGGATAAAGAAGGATAGTCGGACTCACATTGGTCAAATAAGGTCAATTTTCGGGACCAAAAGGTCGCAGGTTCAAATCCTGTCACCTCGACCAACTTTGACCGGGTTTGTGAAAACAAATCCGGTTTTTTTGTGCTGATTTTTTGGTCAATCCGGACGCAAGCGGACATGCCCCCTTTCGGCTGCGATCGGATGACAACCGATAAAGGGGGATTGATGGAATCGCGTGTCTGGTTTTGGGGAGCTTTTTCGGTCAGGGATGTTCATGGGCGGAAGTAGGTAGAAATGAGCGGGCGGGATGTGAAAAAGGCCGTGCCTGTTCTGAAGGTACATGACGGGGCCGCCCTCACTCGCCTTCATCTAACCGAGGAGCATAGTCAGCTTTTCCTCCTTGCGCTTGAGGCCTTCTTGCCATCCAGAGCCGACTCCTCCGCCGCAGAGAGGGATTATGGCCTTGGATGCCCCTCAACTATATGGGTCTCCACTTCCGGCACCGAAAAATTGGTTTTACACGTTCCGCCATTCCGGTTTTGGGGGGTCTACCCTTTAAGCTTCAGGAATATTCTTTTATCATCAGCTACCCCAAAACCTTCTCCGTTGCAAAATAAAAAAAGCCAGCCCGATAGCTGGCCTGTGGGGGATCACTCGTCCTTCCTTGTTATGATATATGAAAGCGTCGCACATAGTCCTGTTGGGTGCGTAGTTTTCAAAATACAGGCTGGATAATTCTTCCCATATTTGATATTATAAAAAAAGATAAATCTATCCCAAAGTTTTAGGAATCTAACTCTTGCAATGGAGGAGACTGATGTGATGAGAAACATATTTTCAAGCTTGCCAACTGAAAAGGTCAAAATCATAAAGCAAGATCTGAGTATTATTGACGGAGTGGATGCGCTTGTTCAAAGCACAATGGTTTTTATCCAAGATGGAAGTATTAACATTGAAGAGGGGGACACTATCGAAAGGCTGCTTCCCTCTGGAGCAAAAGAGCAATTTTTAGTTGTTGATCGAGGATTTTATAAAGGAATGCGCGGCATTCCGGATCATTATCAGATAACGGTTGAACGGCAATCTACATACACAAAAATCAGCAGAGGTCAAGTCATAAACCAATATAATATTTCAAATGCGGATAAAGTTAATATTCATTCTACCGACAACTCTACAACTTATAAAATAAGCGCAAATGAACTTTCTATCATGGAAACAGTCCGTGCTCTTTCAAAAGGATTGGAGAATGAAACTGAAATTATTGCTGCGGTAGATCAAATGCAGGATAATGTTGGCAAGCATGGTTTTGCGGAAAAATACAACGCCTTTATCCAAAGTGTTGCAAATCATATGACAATTTTTGCCCCCTTTATTCCAGCGCTATCAGCCTTATTAACAAAGTAAATATAGATACGATTGACCGTTAGGGGGTGCATATGCTGATGGGAATTTGCTAGCGGCGCACACCCTATATGTCTTGATGCACACCCCTGTGGTTAACTTTTTTCGTTGGCTTTCCAAGGGCTGGGATGCTTGACTTTCTCCCAGAGTAGAGTGTATATGTTACTACCTTGGATGAAGGAGGATTAGAATGAACTTTTCTAAAAAACGAGGTGATCCACTCGCCAAGGCTTAGGGCCACGGTGTAGTCCTTCAAGCCCATGGTCCAAAGGAAAATCATGCGCGGAACCATGTGGAAGTCATCGCCCCCGCCAAGCAGAACCGCTATCAGGCCGAAGAACCAGTATTGGCTTCCGCGCTCGCTGCGCTGGCTCATGCGAATGTCGATGGGGATCACCAGCACCAGATAGATGACATCGAATTGTTCCCACAGTGGCTCGCATAGGGGGGATCCTCCTTGAAAAACGTTGTATTCGTAGCGTTCGGCATATGGGATGCAAACTCCTTTCCTGCCGGAAAACAGAGAACCGACTTGCAAGTGTTTTGCGCTTGCAGGCCGGTTGCAATGTTTACCAATCCGCTAGGCTGCCGTCCTCCCAGTACAGGCGTGGCGTGTCCCAATTGCCCTCGAAGGCGAGGGCCTTGAGCGCGTCCTCGTTTACCTCAATGCCCAAGCCGGAACCTTCTGGAACACGGATGCAGCCGTCTTTGCCAATCTCAAACGGCGTTTTCAGAATGCCCACACCCAGGTCTGTGCCATCGGGCATTCCGGGATGCTCCTGCGCCAAAAGGTTGGGGATGCAGGCGTCCAATTGCAGGCAGGCTGCCAACGAGATGGGTCCTAGCGGGTTGTGAGGGGCGACTTGCATGTAGTAGACCTCGGCCATCGCGGCGATTTTGCGAGCCTCGAAAATGCCGCCGCAGTGGCACAAATCAGGTTGCACCACAGCCACCGCCTGCTTTTCGATCAGATCCCGATACCCCCATTTGCCAAACAGGCGCTCGCCTGCGGCGATAGGGATGGTGGTGGAGCGGGCTACGCTTACCATGGCATCTACATTTTCGGGCAACACGGGCTCTTCCACAAACACGGGATAATACGGTTCTAGGACCTTGAGCAGTCGTATGGACATGGCGGGGGATACGCGCCCGTGGAAGTCAATGGCCACGTCTACCTTATCGCCCACTGTTTCGCGCACAGCGGCAAAGCGATCCACCACCTTGTGTACCATGTCCAGAGTGTCAATGGCGCGAATGGGTGGGATGATAGAGTACTTCATGATGGTGAAGCCATCGTCCAGACGCTGGCGGGTGATGACAAGCATGTCTTCCACCGAAAACTCGGCCATATGTCCCACGGGCTTCAGGTGGCCGTACATGCGTACCCGGTCGCGGCAGGCGCCGCCCAGCATTTGGTATACGGGCAGGTTGTGGATTTTTCCTTTGATGTCCCACAGTGCCATTTCAATGCCGCTGACCGCGCTCATCAGGATGGGGCCTCCGCGATAAAACACGCCACGGTACATAGTTTGCCACAAGTGCTCGATCTTTTCCGGGTCCGCGCCGATCAATACGGGCTTGAACTCGTTCACGGCCATCTCCACGGTTTTGGCGCGGCCCTCCAGCACCGATTCGCCCCAGCCGCAGATGCCCTCGTCCGTTTCGATTTTTAAAAACATCCACCGGGGCCTGATGTGGTAGGTTTGGATGTTTGTAATCTTCATGCGCAACTTCTCTCCCTGTTAACCGAAATTTTTGAAGTAGTAGCTGGTGCCGGTCTTGGGGCGGATGTCCGTGAGCGTTCCCATGTAGTGGCGCAGGTGGGTGGGTTGGTAGGGATGGCGCTTGCATGCTTCCTCGTTGAGTTCGACTCCTAGGCCCGGACGATCGGGAATCAGGATCTCGCCATCCTTAAACACAACGTCCTCATTAGTCATTTCTGCACGCCAATCCACATCCGTCAGCATGATTTCCAGAATGATGAAGTTGCTCAGGTTGCCCGCCAATTGCAGGGTGGCGGCATTGGCCACGGGGCCGCTGGGATTGTGCGGCGCAACGCTGATGAAGCGGGATTCGGCCATGGCGGCGATCTTCTTGATTTCCATGATGCCGCCGGCATGGCTCACGTCCGGCTGCAGGAAGTCGGCGCAGCCGGCGTTGATGAACTCGCTATACTGGTGAATGCCATAAATGCGCTCGCCTGCGGAAATGGGCACGGGGGATTTCTGGCGCACCTCGGCTAGGGCAGACATGTTATCAGGAGGCACGGGTTCCTCAAACCACATGGGACGGTAGGGTTCCAGGGCGTGTGTCACACGGATGGCGCTGGAGGTATCCAATCGGCCGTGGCATTCGATCAGCAGTTCCATCTCCGGACCCACGGCCTCGCGCACCGCCTTCACGCACTCCATGCTCGCGTCTAGGTCCTTGTCGGACAGATGCATGTAGGCCGTGCCGAAGGGATCCCATTTAAGAGCTTTGATGCCCTTGGATGCGGCTTCCGCAGCTTTCTTAGCAAACTCGTCCGGCTTT
>ENA-ORML01001291-ORML01001291.1-human-gut-metagenome-genome-assembly--contig:-NODE-1291-length-22352-cov-4.013141_pt1 | contig 22352 bp, 25 predicted proteins | sample MGYA00242103_ERZ508995 | MGnify/ENA primary metagenome ERZ508995 (study PRJEB26280, sample SAMEA2338702) | human gut metagenome | biome: human gut; feature: human-associated habitat; material: faeces... | reverse complement strand
AGCCTTAAATCATTATCATAGAAGACCTAATTTACAGAAAAACTTTCATACTCCCTTTTTTAAATAAAAAGTTTCACACCGTCGTAAAACCATTGTCTAACAGGCTGAACGCTTCCCAATCGGTACGCCTGAGCTGTTCCATGTTCAACAGCAACAGTACCGCTATGAACAGGAGGAACCGACACAGAAGTGGTATACCAAGTTTTTATCGGAAGCTCTGATACGCTTTTCCTTATATCTGTAAAATGTCATAAATATTCCTTTCTGGATATGAAAAAAGCAGTCAATCCTAAGACCAACTGCTTAATCAACATTAAAACTAAATTTTGTTATTCCTTTTCTTCTTTTTTCTTTCTATCCCACCATGTACCTGCTAATGAACAAGTTCCGCCCATAGCTATAAAGGCTATCATTATAATCAAAAATTCCATATTTCTTTCTCCTTTTAATTTGATAAATATTGGCAAGTAAAGATTACAATCAAACATACAACAAGTGCGATTACACCTGCTAAAAGTGCAAATATAATTTTTTGATAATTTCTTTTTCCTATTTCCTGTTGTGTTTCATCGTAAGTTAATTGTTTCCCATCAATAAATGCCAGAATTTCTTTATAAGTTTGAATGTCATGATTCTTTTTAAAACTTTCAATCTTACTTGCTGTATATAGTGTTACAGCAAACAAGCATAGCCAAATAATAACTCCAGTATATCCATCAATACAAAATAAAGGATAAGCACTTACGGTTATAATTATCATTTCAGCCAGGAAAATAAAACTCATAATATTAAACTTTTGGATTGTTGCTTTTTCGACACTTTCCCTCATCTCCTTTATATCTTCTTTTATAAAACTATCTAAAGATACATTGAAGATATTGGATAGTAATATTAAACTTTTAACATCAGGACAACTTTTATTTGTTTCCCAGTTTGAGATTGTCTGTCTCGAAACAAATATTTTAAGAGCCAGTTCTTCTTGAGAAATCTTTTGTTGTTCTCTAAATTTCTTGATTCGTAATCCAATATCCATCTTGAATCTTCTCCTTTATTGTATATGAATATATATTTTTTGTCTGTCAAAAGTCTTTGACATTGCCTTTTTACTTGTCAAAATTGCTGTAAGATATTAAAAATAGGTCTGATAAACCGTTTTTACAAAAATAAATTATATAGCGGGGGAGGATTAAGTGCAATATATCATTAAAGAAACTTTTAATTTTAGCAAGGGAACAGATAGGGTAGACATAAAGCCTCATTTGATGCGACATTAACGGACAGTATGCAGGTGAAAATATTATCGAGGATGTTTTCAAGAGTTCTCCAATCAATTGTTTCAGAAGACTGGATAAGAACGTTTTGGAGATACTGTTTAAGATGAAAATTTGCGTTCAAGTTTTTTTAAGAACAGGTTTTTGAATAAAATAATAGGATTTAATGCTTATAAAGAACAAGGGAAAATTGAAGCTGAAATTGAGCGGGGAATTATAATTGAAAGCAAGAAGTATGAGGAGCATGAACATTCAGCGGTTAGTGATGAAATATTAAAAGACAAAATTTGATTTTGGGGAGATGAAATAGTGGTTAAAGAATTTACAATCTATACGCATAGTGGTAACCTTTCCAAAGAAAAACCTCTATGACATCTTCTAGCCTTGAAAGAGTCATAGTAATAATTACCATTTATCGGGTCAAATCGGGTCAAAATCGTGTCGCGATGATTGACCCGATTTGGTACAATGTTGTCAGCGAATTAAAGTAAAGGAGACGGCGTTATGCTTTTTCGGGAAAGTGAGACCATAGAGCTGAAGGAAGTAATTGTAGACGATATAAAGGGGGAAATAGTCGCTGTAGATATTCAGCGCGGAACGGACCATCCTTACTATCTTGCAAAAAAAGGGATGCGTCCTGAGGGCGTATATGTCAGGCAAGGCTATTCTTCTGTTCCCGCCACTGACACGGCGATTCGCTGTATGATTAAGGAAACAGATGGGGACCGCTTTGAAGCTATGCGTTGCTTAAATCAGGAACTTACATTTGAAGCTGCTGAGGATTGATGCCGGGGGCAGAATTAATCGCAGGTCTTGCTGCCGAGACTAAGAAAAGTCTAAGTGCTGAAGAAAGAGTATTGGAATATGCCCAGTCTCACGGCTCTGTTACAAGAAGTGATGTGATTGAATTGCTTGAGGTGAGTACATTTACTGCTTCCAGAGTCATCAGAAAAATGGTAAAAAACAACTTGCTAAAGCAGAATGGAAAAGCAAGAAGCACAAATTACACAGTTATAAAATAAGTGAGGGAACAGGTGAGATATACATAAAATCTCACCTGTTCCGGTTTATATTGCAGAAGGGTATTTATAGCGGAGTTTATTGATTTTTACCGCTGTTTATTCCTGTATCTCATTTAACAGAGCTTCAACTTTTTCAGCAAGAGTTTTCAGTGCGCCGGGCTCAAAAGGTGATGTAAAGCCGGCTTCTTCAAGGAGGTCTGTCCACACCTTTTCTCCGCCCTGGCGGCTCAGGCGGATATAGCGTGCAAAAGCGTCGTCATAATCCTCTCTTGATGCGAGGAGGAAATTAAATGCGGCAGTCTGAGCCAGCACATAATCGATGTAATAAAACGGAGATTCGTAAATATGCATCTGGTACTGCCAGCGGGTTCCTTTTTCAAGATATGGCATACCGTCCATAGAAATATGAGGGCGGAACTTATGCTCTAATTCAAGCCACGCCTCATCGCGCTCATCAGGAGTCATATCGGGGTTTTCATAAACGATATGCTGGAATGCGTCAACGATTGTGCCGTAAGGCAAAAAGGACAGGGCGTCCAGCGCGTGCATATATTTATATTTTTCGGCATTTTCGCCGAAGAAGTGTTCCATATAAGGCCATGCGAAAAATTCCATGGACATGGAATGTGTCTCTGCTGTCTCCATTCCGCCGCAGTTAAGTTCCAGCGCAAAGCGGTTATCGGCAATGAGGTAAGAGTTAAGGGCGTGACCGCCTTCATGGGTGATAACATCTACGTCTCCCGCTGTGCCGTTGAAATTCGCAAGGATAAAGGGCTGCTTGTACTTTGGAAATTCCGTGCAGTAACCGCCGCCCCATTTATTTTTTCGAGCGTCAACATCAAAGGCCTCATTTTCCAGCATCATATCAATAAATTTTCCGGTCTCTTCGCCCAGCCCGTGGTACATCACCTTTGCGGCGGCAAAAATATTGTCCTTTCCGCCTGCGGGTACCGGGTCGCCGCCGGGAGTGATCACATCGTTATCATACAGCATAAATTGATTGATACCCATGCGCCGGGCGTTTTCTGTCCGAAGTCTGGCAACGACAGGAGTAATATCCCTGAGAATATTTTCACGGAATGCGGCGACGGAGCTTTCATCATAGCAGAGCCGCCCCATTCTGTGATAGCCAAGCTCCACAAAGTTTTTATAACCCATCTTTTTTGCCATTCTGTCACGGACATGAACCAGCTCGTCATATATCCTGTCCAGTTCAGCCTTATGCTGTTCAAGCCCCCGGCCCAGCACCTCATAAGCCTCACGGCGTGTTTCCCGGTCATCGCTTTTAAAGAAACCGGCAAGCGTGGCTCTGGGCATCTTCTCTCCGCGGAATTCAAATTCCATGCCCGCCATAAGCTTTGAATATTCGCTTACAAGCCTGTTTTCCTCAACCATGTCCCCAACAATCTCCTTGGACATGGACTTGCGTTGTACCTCCATCGACTTAAACAGCACCGGAGAGAGCTTTTCCTCAAGCTCTTTGCGGAAGGGTGAATCCAGCAAAGCAGATGAATATTCCACAATATAGCTTTTTACCTGAGGGCCTATCTCGTCATAATACTCCTTTTCAGCCACATAAAATTCATCTGCGGTGTTAATTGAATAGCGCATATAGGAAAGCGCATCTGCTGTGTAATATTCGGTGTTGAATTTAAGATAGTCCTCACGGGCTTTGAGTATCTCGTCAACACTTTCAGCATTTTTTATGCGGGAGATAATGTCCTGCATAGCGGAAGCTGCATCTTCCAATGTAACTCGTTTGTATGGCAGTTCTGAAACTTTCATGTTCTATCATCCTCTTTCTTAATGTACCCGAATTATATTTATTTTTCAAGCAGGGCCTGACGCTCGTTCAGCACTTTATTAAAACGCCTGTGGAATAAGGTAAATGTTGTCGATGCGGCCAGAAAATCGGAAATCGGTTCGGCCAGGAAAACAGCAAATACTTTATCGGCAAAGAAATTCGGCAGAATGTAAATGAGCGGAATCAGTAAAATGATTTTTCGAAGCAGGGCCAGGAAAAGGGAAATTTTTGCCTGTCCGATAGCGACGAAGGTCTGTTGGCAGGCCAATTGAATTCCCATCATGAAACCGGCAGCCAGATAAATGCGAAGCGCCCAGGAGGCCATATCTTTCAACGCTTTTTCACTGGCAAAGATGCCGACGAGCAGTCCGGGCGCGACCATATTTAAAAGCCAGTACAGTGTGGAAAATGTGACGCAGGAGATAAAGAGCAGACGGAAGGCCTGTTTTACCCGGTCCTTATTGCCGGCGCCGAAGTTATAGCTGACGATAGGCTGTGCGCCCTGAGTCAGCCCGGACAGAGGCAGAGATAAAACCTGCATGATGCTTGTTAAAATAGTCATGGAGCCGACAGCCAGATCGCCGCCGTATTTTTGCAGAGAAGTGTTGAAACAAATGCTCAGCAGACTTTCGGTACTCTGCATGATAAAAGGCGCAAGTCCAAGGGCGAGAACCGGAAGCAGGATTTGTTTTGATATTCTCATATTGGCGAACCTGATTTTCAGCGTGGTTTTCGGCCCTGTCAGGAATTTCAGAACCCAGACAGCGGAAACGCACTGGGAGATGATCGTCGCCAGCGCAGCGCCCCGAACCCCCATATGTAATCCAAAGATAAGAATCGGGTCCAGAACAATATTGATGACAGCCCCGATGACAACCGTAAACATGCTGATTTTAGCAAAACCCTGAGCGGATATAAAACTGTTCAGCCCCAGAGAAATCATGACAAAAAGGGTGCCGATGACATAAATGTTCAGATATTCCATCGCGTATGGCAGTGTATCGCCGCTTGCGCCGAAAAGCTGGAGAAATGTCCGGCCTCCGACAAGGAAAAGGGCAGTCAGGGTGGCCGCAAGGAGCAGGAGGGCGGCAAAGCAGTTGCCAAGAATCCGTTCCGCTTCCTTCATGTTCTGTTCGCCCATTCGAATCGATGCCTGAGGGGCGCCGCCCATACCGATGAGACTGCTGAAAGCCGTGATTAATATAATAATAGGAAAGCAGACGCCAACGCCCGTCAGGGCCAGAGTCCCGATTCCGGCAATGTGACCGATATAGATTCTATCCACAATGTTGTACAGCATATTGATAATCTGTGCTGTAATGGCCGGCAGAGCGAGCTGAAAGAGAAGCCGGCTGATTTTTTCTGTTCCCAGTTTATTTGATGTATTTTGACTCACTGTATGACCTCCTCAAAATTTGTATATCCATAATTAAACTATCATACCATATTCATTAAGGGAAAACAAGAACGTCAGTTTTGTGAAAAATTTGTGAAAAAAATCCGGCGTTTTATCTGCGTTGCCAAAGCCTTTTGAATGTGTTATGATTACAATGATTAAATGCGGCCAGCAAGGCAAGGAGTGGTAAAAAATGAAATATGATGTAGTTATTATTGGGGCCGGGCCATCCGGTATTTTTTGTGCATATGAGCTGATTCGCAGCAATCCGGATATGAAAATTCTGATGATTGAAAAGGGCCGGGCCATTGAGAGCCGGAATTGCCCGAAGCGGACGACGAAAAAGTGTGTCGGCTGTAAGCCATGTTCTATCACGACAGGGTTTGCCGGGGCCGGAGCATTTTCAGATGGAAAATTATCCCTTTCGCCGGATGTGGGGGGAAATCTGCCGGAGATTCTCGGTTATGATCGGACAATTGAATTATTAAATGAAGCGGATAAAATTTATCTGGAATTTGGAGCGGATGAACGGGTTTACGGGCTGGAAGATTATGCTGCGATTGAGCGTATCCGCACTAAAGCGATTCGGGCAAATCTGAAATTGATTGAATGTCCGATTCGTCATCTCGGCACGGAAGAGGGCTATAAGATTTATACGAGGCTTCAGAATCATTTGCTTGCCTCCGGCGTTGAAATTCAGTTTATGACCATGGTTCAGGATATCATCATCGAGGATGGCGCTGCAAAAGGCGTGGTTACGGATAAGGGAGATACTTTCTATGCGGATGAAATTGTTGCCGGCGTAGGCCGGGAGGGTTCGGAATGGTTCTCACATATATGTAAAGACCATGGAATTGGCACGAAGGTTGGAACGGTGGATGTCGGTGTCCGGGTGGAAGTCCGGGATGAGATTATGAAAGAGCTGAACGAAAAGCTCTATGAAGCGAAGCTGGTTTATTATACGCCGACTTTTGATGATAAAGTCCGGGTATTCTGTACCAATCCATCCGGCGAGGTGGCAACCGAATATTATGACGAGGGATTGGCGGTAGTCAACGGGCATGCCTATAAGTCCCAGGATTTGAAGACAAAGAATACGAACTTTGCGATTCTCGTGTCCAAAAACTTTACATCCCCATTTAAGTCGCCGATTGAATACGGCAAATATATCGCCCGCCTCGGAAATATGCTCTGCGACGGAAAGATTCTTGTCCAGCGATACGGTGATTTTAAGCGGGGCCGCCGGACAACCGATGAGCGTATGATTCGAAATAACATTACGGCCACTTTAAAGGATGCGGTGCCGGGAGATTTATCCCTTGTATTCCCGCATCGGATTATGGTGGATATTGCCGAGATGATTGAGGCGTTGGATAAGGTGACGCCGGGAATTGCCAGTGATGAAACATTGCTTTATGGCGTGGAGGTTAAATTCTACTCCAATAAAGTTTTAGTCAACGATGATTTTGAGACAAATATCCGCGGCCTCCGGGCGATGGGCGACGGGGCCTCTGTGACCCGCGGTCTGCAGCAGGCTTCCGCCAACGGACTGGCTGTGGCACGGAGTATTCTGAAAAAGAATCATGAATGATTTTAAGAATCTCTATGAAAAACTGATTGAATACAGCGGGACATCGGCTTATCCCTTTCATATGCCCGGCCATAAACGTCAAATGATGTTTATGGAAAATCCTTACCGGTTTGATCTGACGGAAATCGATGGCTTCGATAATCTCCATGAAGCCGGAGGCATTTTAAAAGAAGAGCAGGAGCGGGCGGCCCGTCTTTACGGGTCAGAGGAAACTCACTTTGTAGTCAACGGAAGTACGGGCGGGATTCTCTCGGCTATCGGCGGCGTGCTTCAGCGGGGAGACCGGGTGATCGTCGCCAGGAATTGCCATACAAGCGTGTATCACGGGCTGGAATTAAACGGCCTTTGCCCTGTCTATGTGTGGCCGGAGCTGGACGGGCAGACAGGGATTTATCAGGGGCTTACCCGTGGGCAGATAGAAAAGGAACTTGAAAAGTATTCGGATATCCGGGCGGTTATCTTCACCTCGCCGACTTATGAAGGACTTCTGTCGGATGTGAAGGGCATTTGCGAGGCGGCTCACCAGCGGGGGATTCCCTGCATTGTGGATGGGGCCCACGGGGCCCATTTTCCGTGGGCCGGGCTGCCGGATGCGGTGGCCTGCGGCGCGGATGTGGTTATTCAAAGTCTGCATAAGACGTTGCCGGCTCTGACCCAGACAGCATTGATTCATATCAACGGCAGCCTGGTGAATCGGGAGCGCATCCGAAAGATGCTGTCTGTCTATCAGACATCCAGTCCATCTTATGTCCTTATGGCTTCCATCAGCCAGTGTATGACATGGCTGGAGCAGGAGGGGCCGGAGCAGTTTGAACGCTATAAGCGGCAGGCAGGAGAACTCAGAAAACGACTGGCAAATATGAAACAATTGTATCTGTATGAGCCGAGGGCGGATTTTGACTGGGGTAAGCTGGTGATTTGCTCCCGAAATGTGTCCGGCCGGGAAGTTTATGACTGTCTCAGGGAGGATTATGGCCTGCAGATGGAGATGGCGTCGGCCGGATATATTCTGGCGATGACAACTGTGGGCGACAGTCCGGAAGGCTTTGAAAGGCTGGCTGAAGCATTGGAAACCATTGATTTTGAACTGCAGAGGCCGGGAGCAGAGGCAAAGCGCCGGGGCGCGATGAAAATCCGGGCTGTGAGGGGAAATGGCACGGTGCCGGAAGTGCTTGCCATGCCGGAGCGGTGTATGGAAATTGACAGGGCGGTTATCCGGCCAACGGAGGAAGTACCGCTGGAAGAGGCCGCCGGAAGAGTGATGGGAGATTATCTTTATCTGTATCCGCCGGGGGTTCCAATGCTTGTTCCGGGGGAAGTGATACAGATGAAACATATTGAACAGGTGAGAAATTACTTACACCAGGGACTTGAAATCCATGGCGGTTATTCTAAGGAGAGCGGAAATGTCAAAGTTATTTTGCATCATGGGTAAAAGCGCATCCGGCAAGGATACAATTTTTAAACGGCTGGTTCAGGACAGGGAACTTGATTTAAAGACGGTTGTTTCCTATACCACCCGCCCGATGCGGGAGGGCGAGCAGGAAGGCGTGGAATACCATTTTGTTTCACCCCGGATGCTGAGCGCTTTCCGGGATAAAGGGCAGGTTATCGAGTGCCGGGATTATCATACGGTGCATGGACTGTGGAGTTACTTTATGGTGGATGACGGGCAGATTGATTTTTCCGGGGCCCGGGATTCTGTGATTATCGGAACTCTGGAATCCTATCAGAAAATCCGTGATTTTTTCGGAAAAGAACATGTTGTGCCGATTTATGTTTATGTGGAGGACGGGCTTCGGCTGTCGAGAGCTTTAGAGCGGGAAAGGCAGCAGGAGAACCCGGGGTATGCGGAGATGTGCCGGCGCTTTCTGGCCGACACGGAGGATTTTTCCGAAGAAAAGCTGAAAGCCTGCGAAATTTGTCGGTTTTATGAGAATGTTGACATGGACACCTGTTTGGAAGAAATTCGTAAGGATATTTTGAAATTCCGAAAGAGTTGAGTATCGTAAATCCTGAAAAAGTATGATATAATATGTGCACTTGGTATTATCAAATGGGAGGTGACACATGATGTCAAGCTTTAAAAATGTGATTGGCCATGAGCAGATTATCCAACATATGTCTACAGCTCTGAAAAATAAAAAAATTACCCATGCCTATATTTTTGAAGGCCCAAACGGCAGCGGAAAAAATCTGCTGGCGAAAGCCTTTGCAAAAGCATTGGAGTGTGAAGCCGGGTACGGCGATTCCTGTGACATGTGTCGCTCCTGCCATCAGATGGAAACGGGCAACCAGCCGGATGTGAAGTGGCTTATCCATGAGAAACCGGCGACAATCAGCGTGGAGGATGTGCGGACCCAGATTAATGCCGATATGGCGATTAAGCCTTACAGCAGCAAGTATAAAATCTATATTGTAGACGAAGCGGAGAAGATGAATGAGCAGGCCCAGAATGCTTTGCTGAAAACGATTGAAGAACCGCCGGAATACGGTATTATTATGCTGCTGACCAATAATCTGGAAGCTATGCTGCCGACCATATTGTCAAGATGTGTTGTATTTCATCTGAAACCGGTGGATAATTATAAAATTGTGGAATTTCTTGAGAAAGAGTATGGCGTGCCGGACTATAAGGCCCGGATTTGTGCCGCATTTTCTCAGGGAGTTGTCGGAAAAGCCATTGCGATGGCTTCATCGGAGGATTTTAATGACCTCCAGTATCATGTGCTGAGTATTGTTAAAAATATTCATGAGATGGATATCTATGAGGTGGTTGAGGCTGTCAAACGGCTCAGCGTTTATAAGACGGACATCAATGATGTGATTGATATGATGATGGTGTGGTATCGGGATGTTCTTGTTTTGAAGGTAACGAAGGATGCCAATGTCATTGTATATAAAGATGAATACAGATTTCTGATGGAGCAGGCAAAGCGTTCTTCCTATGAAGGGCTGAATGATATCATCCAGGCTTTGGAGAAGGCAAAAGCCCGGCTGGCGGCCAATGTAAATTTTGAAGTCGCTGTAGAGATGATGCTGCTTGCGATGAAGGAAAACTGAGATGCCGGGCATCCGGTTTTTCTGTGAATTGTGACTGGAGAGGAATGGAGATTAAAATGATAAAAGTGATTGGCGTGAGATTTCGTCAGGCCGGAAAGATTTATTATTTCGACCCGCTTGATTTTGATATAGAAGTCGGTCAGCATGTTATTGTGGAGACCGCCAGGGGAATTGAATACGGACTGGTGCTGACAGGGCCTAAAGAGGTGGAGGACGAAAAGGTTATCCAGCCGCTGAAGCCGGTGATTCGGGTGGCAACCCCGGAGGATGACGAAATCGAGATGAAGAATAAGGCAAAAGAGAAGTCCGCCTTTAATATATGTCTGGAGAAGATTGCCAAACATAAGCTGGAAATGAAGCTGATTGATGCGGAATATACTTTTGATAATAATAAAGTACTTTTTTATTTCACCGCGGATGGCCGTATTGATTTCCGTGAACTGGTGAAGGATTTGGCTTCCGTGTTTAAAACACGAATTGAGCTGCGCCAGATTGGTGTCAGGGATGAAACAAAGATTCTCGGCGGTATCGGAATTTGCGGGCGGACACTGTGCTGTCATTCCCACTTATCGGAATTTGCCCCGGTGTCCATCAAGATGGCTAAGGAGCAGAATCTTTCGCTGAATCCAACAAAGATTTCCGGCGTGTGCGGACGGTTGATGTGCTGCTTGAAGAATGAAGAAGAAACCTATGAATATCTGAACAGCAAACTGCCAACGATAGGGGACCGGGTGACTACGGTGGATGGTTTCCGCGGCGAAGTTTCCGGGGTCAGTGTGCTGCGCCAGCTTGTAAAAATCGTGGTGACGCTGGAAAATGATGAAAAGGAAATCAGGGAATATCCGGTTTCCCAACTGAAATTCCGGCCAAAACGTAAGAAAGAGCGGTTGAATATCAATGATGCCGAGTTAAAGCAGTTGGAGGCTATGGAAAAGCGGGACAGCGGTTCGGCGCTGTAATCTGACGGAATAATCGGGGACATCCCATGGATATGGGGTGTCCCTTTTCAGAGCAGGAGATTAAACATGATTGAATTAAAACAGGATGAGCGTTTGGATGATTTGGAGCGCAATGGTTACAAAATTATACAAAATCCGAATAAATTCTGCTTCGGCATGGACGCCGTACTTTTGTCCGGCTTTGCCCATGTGAGGAAAGGGGAAAATGTCCTCGATATGGGAACCGGTACCGGAATTATTCCGATTCTTTTGGAGGCGAAGACGGAGGGCAAGCATTTTACCGGGCTGGAAATCCAGGCGGAAAGCGCGGATATGGCCCGGCGGAGCGTGGCTTATAACCATCTGGAAGAAAAGGTAAATATTGTGACGGGAGATATAAAGGAAGCATCGACCCTGTTTCCTCTGGCTTCATTTGATGTCATCACATCAAATCCGCCCTATATGACCAATGCCCATGGTATTAAAAATCCGGAGGCTCCGAAAGCCATTGCACGGCATGAGGTATTATGCACGCTGGAAGATTTGGTGCGGGAGACAAGCCGGCTGCTCCGGCCCGGCGGACGCTTTTATATGGTTCACCGTCCGTTCCGCCTTGTGGAAATTTTTCAGACTCTGACAGCCTATAAGCTGGAGCCGAAACGGATGAAACTGGTGTACCCTTTTGTGGATAAGGAGCCAAATATGGTGATGATCGAGGCGATTCGGGGCGCCAAATCCATGATTAAGGTGGAAGAACCTTTAATCGTTTATAAAGAACCGGGCGTTTATCATGATGTCATTTATGATATTTACGGCTATTAGGAGGGAAGGTCATGGCAGGAAAATTATACTTATGCGCCACACCGATTGGCAATCTGGAAGATATTACCTTCCGGGTTCTGGAAACGCTTCGCAGTGTGGATGTGATTGCGGCGGAGGATACCCGGCATACGATAAAATTATTGAATCATTTTGATATAAAGACCCCGATGACAAGTTATCATGAATTTAATAAAATTGATAAGGCGCGAATTCTTGTGGAAGATTTGAAAGCGGGGAAAAATATCGCCCTGGTGACGGATGCGGGGACCCCGGGAATTTCCGACCCGGGAGAGGAACTGGTGAAGTTTTGCCATGAAGCGGGGATTGAAGTGACATCTCTGCCCGGTCCGGCGGCCTGCATCACGGCGCTTACCATGTCTGGACTGTCCACCCGGCGGTTTTGTTTTGAAGGATTTCTTCCGATGGATAAAAAGGAGCGGGAAGCGGCGCTCGAGCGGCTGAAGCGGGAGACGCGCACCACGGTATTTTACGAAGCGCCCCACCGGTTGGCAAAGACGCTGAAGGTACTCAGGGAAGCAGCGGGGAACCGGCGTCTGACAATTTGTAAAGAATTGACGAAGCGGCATGAGAAAACCTGGCTTACCAGCCTGGATGAGGCGATTGAGTGGTATGATGCAAATGAGGCCAGAGGGGAATATGTCCTTGTGCTTGAAGGCGCGGATGCGAAAGCCCTGGAAGAAGAACGTCAGGCGGCCTGGGATACCATGTCGATTGAGGAACATATGGAGATTTATCTTTCCAAAGGACAGACAAAAAAAGAAGCAATGAAATCCGTTGCTTCCGACAGGGGGATGACCAAGCGCGAGGTCTATCAGTATTTGCTTCATCAGGGAGATTAACCGATGAATATATCTTGTCAGGCTGTATCAGAGGGCTTACTCTTGGATTGTAAGCCCTGCCATTTTGGCCATCTCGATAATCGAACGTTTAGAGACTTTTTTATCATGATAGTCTATTAAATCATTCATATCTCCTGTGAAGATATCACAGGGTTCATATTTTTTCAGAATGATTCTTTCATCATCAACAAATATTTCCAGAGGGTCGCGTTCACCAATATTCAGATTGCGCCGAAGCTCAATTGGGAGGGTAATCCGTCCAAGCTCGTCTAATTTTCTTACAATGCCCGTACTTTTCACTTCAAACATCTTCCTTTCACGAAGCCTATGGTTCCTTAAAACTAAAAAGACTGTCAAAACACCCATCGTGCCTGACAGTCGCCTTTGACTTTTTCAAACTTTATTTAAATTCATCATAACAGTAACGCGTTAATTTGTCAATGAATTTTTTCTGCATATTTTCCAGAAATTTTCCATATATATGAAAATAATTCCAGGTGAAGGTGAGAGTATTTGAATAAGATATGGGGATGGATGCTGATTATCGGCATCACGGCAGGATTAATTACCGGCCAGTCGGCGGAAGTGTCCACAGCGCTGGTGGAGTCTGCAAAAAGCGGGGTAAATCATGCGATTGGCATGGCGGGTGTCGTTGCCATGTGGAGCGGTATTATGCGGCTGGCGGAGGAGGAGGGGTTATTGGATATTCTCACCAGGAAAATGGAGGGACTGATTCATTTCCTTTTTCCCCATATTCCCCAGGGACATCCGGCGGGAAAATACATATCCCTTAATTTTGCGGCAAATGTACTTGGCCTGGGCTGGGCGGCCACTCCGGCCGGACTTTCGGCAATGGAGGCTTTGGAGCAGTTGGAGGAGGAGCGCCGGGCGAAAAGGCATCCGCTGGCAGCGGAGGTTGGGACAGCCAGCCGGGAAATGTGTACATTTTTAATTATTAATGTATCTTCCCTCCAGCTTATCCCGATGACAATTATTGCCTATCGAAGCCAGTTTGGGGCGGCAGTGCCGACGGGGATTGTGCTGCCGGGGATTCTGGCAACGGCGGCATCCACAGCGGCGGGAATTATTTTTGTAAAAATCATGGGGAGGCGCCCATGAGTCTGATTTTATTTTTATCCAATTGTATTATTCCTCTGATTATTTTATATGTGGTTCTCCTCGGCCTTTCCATGCGGCTGGATATTTTTGATATTTTTCTTGAAGGGGTGAAAGACGGGCTCAAAACGGTGGGAGGTATCCTTCCGACACTGATAGGACTTTTGACGGCGGTGGGCGTCCTGCGGGCTGCCAGGGTATTTGATTATATCGGCCGGCTGCTGGAGCCGGTGATTGAAAAACTTGTTATGGCGCCGGAGGTGCTGTCGCTGATTTTTATTAAGCTGTTCTCATCGACGGCGGCCACGGGCCTGATGCTGGATATTTTTACCGAGTATGGAGTGGACTCGCGGAACGGCTGGCTTTCAGCCCTTGTTTTAAGCTGTACGGAAAGCTGTATCTATACCATGTCAGTTTACTTTATGTCCCAGAAAATTACTAAAACACGGTGGACTCTGGCGGGGGCTTTGACGGCGGCGATGGTGGGCGTGGCTGCCAGCATATTTTTTACTGAGTTGATGTATTAAAATATATATTGACTTTAAAGAGGATAGCATTTATAATTGAAGTGTTTTTAAGAGGTCGCAAAGGTGCGTAAATGCTGCCTTTGCGACCATTTTTGTGAACTATAGAAAAAATGAAAAGGGATGGAGAGAATGAAAGGTTATTTGAAAAAGGCTTTTGCTCTGATGATGGCCGGTGTTATGGTATGCGGTATTTTGACCGGCTGCGGAAGCAAGAAGGAAGAAACAAAAGCAGAGACAACCGCAGAAACAGGCGCTGAAGGCGCAGCAGACGGAGCGGCCTCCGAAGTGAAAACTGTTGAAGAAGGCGTTTTAAAGGTTGCCATGGAATGTGGTTATGCGCCGTACAACTGGACACAGCCAACCGATGAGAATGGTGCGGTTCCGATTTCCGGAAGCTCCGATTATGCTTATGGCTATGATGTTATGATGGCAAAACATGTGGCTGAAAAACTTGGCCTTGAACTTGAAATTGTAAAACTTGACTGGGATTCTCTTGTACCGGCTGTACAGTCCGGCACTGTAGACTGCGTTATCGCAGGTCAGTCCATCACATCGGACAGACTTCAGAGTGTTGATTTCACAACGCCTTACTACTATGCTTCGATTATTACACTGGTAAAGGCGGACGGCCCGTATGCAGATGCGAAGAGTGTTGCTGATTTGGATGGAGCCACATGTACTTCCCAGTTGAATACAGTTTGGTATGACACCTGTATTCCGCAGATTCCAAATGTGAATCAGCTGCCGGCTCAGGAATCCGCTCCGGCGATGCTGGTTGCATTGAGCGCAGGAAAATGTGATGCAGTTGTTACAGATATGCCTACAGGTATGGCAGCGCTTGTTGCTTACCCGGATTTCAAATTATTGGATTTTGCCGGAACAGAAGGAGATTTTGAAGTTTCTGAAGAAGAAATCAACATCGGTATTTCTGTAAAGAAAGACAGTCCTTTGACTGCACAGCTTAATGAAGCTCTCAAGGATTTGACAACGGATGATTTTGATTCTATGATGGAAGAAGCAATTTCTGTTCAGCCGCTTTCCGAATAATAAAGAAATAGCTGAAAAAATACAGGCACGGGGACAGTATGCGCTCCGTGCCTTAAATCTATGCAGAGTGAATATACGAAGGGGGAAAAAATAATGCCTGAAACCTTTTGGGGAAAAATAGTAATGTTAATCCAGGAATATTCCACATCGTTCCTGCGCGGCGCCGGTGTGACGATGATTATTGCCCTGGTTGGTACTTTTATCGGATGTATTATCGGTTTTGCCGTTGGTATCGTTCAAACCATTCCTGTTTCTAAAAAAGATAATATTATTAAACGAGTTGTTTTGAAGGTTATTCGTTTTATTTTGACGGCCTATGTTGAAATTTTCAGAGGAACGCCGATGATGGCCCAGGCCATGTTTATTTATTTTGGTTCCGCGGCAGTGTTTGATATTAATATGTCCATGTGGTTTGCCGCATTCTTTATTGTATCCATCAATACGGGCGCTTACATGGCAGAGACTGTCCGCGGCGGCATTTTATCCATTGATGCCGGTCAGACAGAGGGGGCAAAAGCGATTGGTATGAATCATGTTCAGACAATGCTTTATGTCATCATGCCTCAGGCGCTGAGAAATATTATGCCTCAGATTGGCAACAACCTGATTATCAACATCAAGGATACCTGCGTTCTTTCGATTATCGGAACGGTTGAGTTGTTTTATACGACCAAAGGTGTGGCCGGAGCAAAATATCTCTATTTTGAGTCCTTTGCCATTGCCATGGTGATGTATTTTGTTTTGACTTTTACCTGCTCCCGGATTCTGCGTGTTTGGGAGAGCAAGCTGGATGGACCGGATAACTACGATTTGGCGACAACGGATACGCTGGCCCATACAAGCGGCATGTACAAATATCCGGATAAATCAAAGGAGGAAGACTGATTATGGGAGAAAAGATTTTGGAAATCCGCCATTTGAGCAAGGCATTCGGAAAGAATGTTGTGCTTCGGGATATTGATTTTTCCGTAGAACAGGGGGATGTCACCTGTATTATCGGGGCTTCCGGTTCGGGCAAATCCACCCTGCTGCGCTGTATTAATTTTCTGGAGGAGCCGACAGCCGGAGATATTATTTATCATGGAAAAAATATGATGGAAGAGCGGATGAATGAAGCCGCTTACCGCGCTAAGGTCGGCATGGTATTCCAGAGTTTTAATTTATTTAACAATATGACTGTTCTGCAGAACTGTATGGTTGGGCAGGAAAAGGTTTTAAAGAAGGATAAGGAAACTGCCCGGAAAAATGCGATGTACTTTTTGGAAAAGGTTGGCATGGCGCCGTATATTAATGCAAAACCGCGCCAGCTTTCCGGAGGACAGAAACAGCGTGTCGCCATTGCGAGAGCGTTGGCTATGGAACCGGAAGTACTTTTGTTTGATGAGCCGACTTCCGCGCTGGACCCTCAGATGGTCGGCGAGGCTCTGGCTGTTATGCGTAAACTGGCAAAAGAAGGATTAACGATGATGATTGTAACCCATGAAATGGCCTTTGCCCGTGATGTATCGAATCACGTGGTCTATATGGCCGGGGGAGTAATTGTCGAAGAGGGAGAGCCGAATCAGATTTTCGGAAATCCAAAGAGTGAGCAGACAAAGGAATTTTTGAGCCGCTTTGTGAATAACTGAAAGGGGGAAAATTCAGTATGAAAAAAATAGGTTTTGTCGGACTGGGAATTATGGGCAAATCCATGACACGGAATTTGATGAAGGCCGGATATGAACTTCATATTTATGCCCGCACAAAGGCAAAGGTTGAGGACGTTATCAGCGAGGGCGCTGTTTTTCATGATTCTGTCGGCGCATGTGCCGCAGAGGTTGATGCAATGATTAGTATTGTTGGATATCCGGCGGATGTGGAAGAGGTTTATTTTGGCGAAGATGGAATTCTCGACAGCGCAAAGCCGGGAACCTATGTGATAGATATGACGACTTCCAGTCCGAAGCTGGCGAAAAAAATCTATGATGCAGCGAAGGAAAAGGGACTTCATGCTTTGGATGCACCGGTCACCGGCGGGGATACGGGCGCCAAAAACGGCACTCTGTCGATTCTTGTCGGCGGCGATAAGGCGGACTATGAGGCATGTCATGCTGTATTTGAGGCGATGGGAACAAATATTAATTATGAAGGCGCACCGGGCTGCGGCCAGCACACGAAAATGGCAAATCAGATTATGATTGCCGGAACTCTTTCCGGCGTATGCGAGGCCATGAGCTATGCAAAAGCCCAGGGGTTGGATTTGCAGACCTTGCTGGATTCGGTCGCCACAGGAGCAGCCGGAAGCAAACAGTTGGATGCTTTTGGAGAGAAAATCATGAAGGGCGACTATGCGCCGGGATTTTTCATGAAGCATTTTATTAAAGATATGAATCTGGCTGTGGAGGAAGCGGACGCCCAGGGACTGGATTTGAAAATCCTGAAACAGGTATTGGCGAATTATCGGACGCTGGAAGCAGAATATGGTGATTTGGGAACGCAGACATTGATTAAGTTTTACGAATAAGGATGTGATGTTCCGTGAAATTTTTAAAGAAACATCCAATATTCAGTTCCATACTCTTCTCGGAACTTTTAGGTTTGGGAATGACGGCGCTGAGTCTTATAAAAAATACTCATAACGAGGGCATTGGCATGATTGTCTATGCCCTTTTTGTCATGGGCATGTGTATTGGAACTTTTATTATTTACCCCTTTGTTTTGACGGCAATCAACGTGGTTACTTTGTTTTGGCGGCGGTCGGAAAAACAGTGGCTTAGAAAAGAAAAACAATTTGAATATATAACGGTCGTTTTAGGCTTTTTATACAGCGGGCTGGTTTTATTTTTTTATGACATCCAGTTCTGGGCCGATTGGACGGAAGTGTTGTATAATACTCAGGTTCATACGCCTGTATGGACGGAGAGTTATCCGACAATTATAACCATCGGTGTTATCGGCGTTTTGGGTTATTTTGTTTTGTCTTTGGGAAGCCTGAAAAAAATGCCGCCGCTGGTGGTTGTCTGCGGTATTGCGGCCATGTATATCGGCGTGGGCGGCTGTGTTTTGTGGATAGTCCAGATTTTTTCAGGAAGATTTTTGCTGCTGTGGCTGTTCCCGGCAAATTGCATCGTGATGGCTGCGAAAACGATTCGCTACAAAATGGCCGAATGGAATGAAATCGGAAGGCAGGAAGAGAGAAATTATGAAAAAGGCGGTTTGGCTGCCCTGAACAGGAAACTTCAAAAGGCGGAACGGTGGCCGTTGGCGGCATTTATTCTGATGTGGCCGATGCTTGGAGTGATGATTGGAATTCTGATTCTTTTTGGCCAGGCGCCGGATGCGGTGATAAAAGCGTGGACGGAAACAACAGACTGGCATCTATCTCAGAGAGTTGGACCGCAGAATATTTATTATGACGAACATTATCTTTGCACGGTGGCCGCCGGAGGCCATGAAAGGGTTGTCAAACCGCTGCGTATGGGAGAGCGGCACGGACATCCCGTAATTGTCAACCGCCAATTATGCATTGCCAATGCCTTTGAGCAGTTATTGGAAGAGCGAACGCCGACATTTCATCGGCATTTGCGGCATTTTTATGACACCTGGGGATTCCCGGTTGCCAGACTGATACATTCGCCCTATATAGCGGATGGAATTTATCTTCTGATGAAACCGCTGGAATGGTTCTTCCTGATTGTTTTATATTTTTGCGATGTTCATCCCGAAAACCGGATTGCTGTCCAGTATTTGCCGAAGAAATAATCTTAATTTTTTGTCGATGAAAAAAGCGGTTTCGACAGCGGTGTTTGACATAGTTTCAAATAATTTTATGGTAACCTATCCTTGTGCTGCATAATAACTTGTGTTACCATAAAGGAGGAAAACTATTGAAGAACAAAGAAGAGCAGAAAAAAGTGCGCAAGCCATTAAAGGAGCTGACATTGCTGGACCGATTTCTTTTTGACACAGCAATGAGTGATTCGGAAATCAGCCGGAATATTCTGTCTATCATTTTTGATAACAGGGATATTCCGCCAATTCATTTCAGCGCAGCGGAGCCGCCTGTATCAGTCAGCTATTGATGTCAATCTTTTACAGCCGGGAGACTGGGATTTTGGGAAGATGAATGATGTCTATGTTATATTTATTGCGCCTTTTGATTTATTTGGACAGGATAAGTATATGTACACATTTCAGATGACCTGCCAGGAAATTCCGGGTTTGGTATTGAATGACGGAGCCGTGAGAATCTTTTTAAATACTCATGGAAAGAATGAAAATGAAGTATCCCCAGGACTTGTCGAATTTCTGCATTATGCGGAAAATCCGGAAAAGTACGGGAAGGATATTAAAGATTCACGTGTGCAGGAACTTGTGAAACAGATGGATATGCTCAAGAGCAGTCAGGAAGTGGGTGTAAAGTATATGCGTTTGTGGGAAGAATTGGCAGATGCGCGTCTCGAAGGGCGTGTTGAGGGTCATGAAGAGGGCGTGGAGGAAGAGCGAATTGCCTCTATAAGAAACTTGATGGAAGGTACCGGCTGGCCGGCGGAGAAGGCCATGGAAATATTAAAAATACCTGAAGCAAAACGGGCAGAGTATTTAAAATTCATGGAAAAATAAAATAAGACCATCCCAGTAGGAAAGTTCGTGTTAAAATAACGGATTTTCACGGGGTGGTCTTATTTAGTTTATACTTAAACCAGATACACTGACAATTTAGACAAATAAAGAATAAAGACAAATTTAAGGTAAAATTTACAAAAATTATATATAAAATTTGGAAGAATTGTGGATTGATTCGAAATATGAAAAGTGATATTATGATTTTATCGAAAATAAAAAATTTTAAATTTTAAATTCAAAATAATGAGCTGGTAGACCATCTAAATTCAATATGGACAACCGGAAATGAAAAGTATATTATTGAAATAGAATATATAATTTCGGAGGGAATCAGATGTCATTGAAGAGAAATTTGGATGAATTGGTCTATGAAACAATATGCCAGGGCTTCGTTGGCGGAACTTATATGGCTGGTAAACGTTTAGACCCGGCGGAACTGTCCGAAAGATATCAGGTCAGCAAAACGCCAGTAATTCAAGCATTGAAGAGAATGGCCCATGAAAGGATTGTTGAAATTACATCCGGCGGGAAATACATAATCCCTGTGGCGACACATCAGGAGATAGAGAATGTTTGTCAGGCCAGATTGTTATTTGAAAAAGATGCGTTGACTGCATTGTGTGAGATAGGAAGTCCGGAGACCGTCAGCATATTAACTTCGATTGAGGAAAAATGCCGCGGATATTATGAAGCCGGAAGTTATGACCAGTATTTTATGCAGGATATGTGTTTTCATCGGAAAATAGTGGAGCTGGCAGGGAATGGCTGCCTGTCTGATTTATATCATATTTTGCTTAATCGTTATATGGTTATCCGCAATACCACGGGGACAGCTTTGGTGCATGACCCTATAGCCTGTAAGGAACATGGGCAGATGATTCAGGCGATTAAAGACAGGGACGGCGAGACGGCAAAAAGTTTGCTTGAAAATCATATATATAAAATGGAAGAAAGGCTGAATGAAAAGATTAATTAAACTTTAAAAAAACAAAAAAAATATACTCATCGGGCGTCCCGCATGTCAAATGCTGTATATGGGTGCGCTTCGTCAGGCTCCGCGCGATAAGATATTTTTTTAAACTAAATAAAATTTTTTATTTTTAATTTTAAACTAGAAAGCATAAAAAAGCTTTTAATAAAAACAAAAAACTATATGTCAAGGAGGACAAAAAAATGGGAAACACAAAAGGAATGGGCGTTATGCCTGCAGTCATGACATTCTGGAATGAGGATGAATCTTACAATGAGAAAGAGACACTGAGATATGTTCAGTGGGTATTGGATTCAGGGGCACACAGCATCTCCTGCGTAGGAAGCACAGGTGACAACATTTCCATGTCCATGGAAGAACAGAAAATGATTATGAAGAGTATCATTGACTTTGTAGACCACAGAGTACCTGTTTATCCTGGAACCGGAAGATATTCCACAGCTCAGACAATTGAACTGAGTAAATATGCTCAGGAATGCGGCGCTGAAGGTGTTCTTGTAATTATGCCTTACTACTTACAGCCACATAAGAGAGCAGTTGTGAATCATTTCAGAAAACTTCGTGAAGCTATCGATATCGATATTATCCTTTATAATAACCCAAGATTCTGTGGTTATGAAATGACACCGCTGGAGATTAAAGCAATGGTAGACGAAGGCCTTATCAATGGTATTAAAGCAGCCCATGGCGATGCAAACCGTATTCATGAATTGAAATATTATTGCGGCGATAAACTTACAGTATTATACGGCCATGATTATGCGCCAATGGAAGGTTTCCTTGCCGGTGCTGACGGCTGGCTCAGCGGTATGCCTGCAATTTTCCCGAAATTTGCAAGAACATTATTTGATATCTGCACTATCGAAAAAGATGTGGATAAAGCCAGAGCTTACTGGAATAAGATTCAGCCATTCGTAGATTATTTTATTACTTATAATACAAATGACCCACATTGGCACGAAGTATTTAAATATGTATTAAAATGCCAGGGCTTTGATGCCGGTCTGCCAAGAATGCCTTTAGGCGACCTTGTTCCGGAGGAAAAAGCAAAAATTGATGCGTTGCTGGCAAATATGAAAGATATTCTGTAATTAAAATCGTATAGGGGATAAAACAGAGAAGGTTTTTTTTAATATGTGAGGAGGAATAATATGAAAAAGAGTTGGTTGGCGGGTTTAATGGCAACAGCTTTAACCGTATCAATGCTGGCAGGATGCAGCTCAGGTTCATCGGGAACAACAAAAGCAACGGAAACAAAGGATACAAAAGCTTCAGCGGAGACAACGGCGGAAACGGCGG
>ENA-ORML01001284-ORML01001284.1-human-gut-metagenome-genome-assembly--contig:-NODE-1284-length-22440-cov-9.758767_pt1 | contig 22440 bp, 37 predicted proteins | sample MGYA00242103_ERZ508995 | MGnify/ENA primary metagenome ERZ508995 (study PRJEB26280, sample SAMEA2338702) | human gut metagenome | biome: human gut; feature: human-associated habitat; material: faeces... | reverse complement strand
TCCCAAATTATTTTGTGGAAGTTGACTTCCTCTTTCGGTCTGTCGGAACCTTCGGCAATGTGGACTGTTCTGTCTCCTTTTCTGCTTCCTTTATTGCCCTCTCCATGGCCTCCGACATTTCCTTCAGATACTTGTCCAGGCCGGTGAGTTTGAAAAAACCATCTTCCTCCATGCACGCCTTCAGGAACTCATACATTCCAGGAAAAGTTGCACGTTCATCATTTGGATTTTCCTTTACAAACTGTTTAAACAGCTGCCTTGCTGCCTTTTCATCTTCAACAGGATTGTTTTCCAGTAGACCCGCATAAAAGCAAGTAATGGACAGGGACGCCATATCGGAAAACATATCGGCTGTTCCATCCATCATAGCCTCTGCCATTTCAGCCTTTCCCTCTTTTCCAGTGATTCCACGCTTCATAATGTAGCCACCAGAAACCACTTTAAACACTTTGTCCACGCAGGCCTTATATTCTGCCGCTTCAAAGGAAAACTCCACTTTATATTCATTTCCGCCAATCGTTAATATTCTCATTACAAATTACCTCCCTATTTCTTTTTATGCCGGTGTGTCTACTTTTTCTGTTGGTTCAATCGGTTCAGCCCAACCAATTTCTCCAGTCGGAGTTACGGATACTGTAGTATCCCAGGCATTGTCTACATCAGTAGCCGACCAACCAAGACTTGACGGAGTACAAGTAAAGAAAAATGCCTCGGTCAACCCTGGATGAAAAAATTCCATCCACATACGCTTACCGGATGACTTTACGCTCTCATATTCAGCACAAATCCCCTTCCACATCTCACGGAAACCATCGGACATGCCAAACGTGATTGCAAGTGCGCCACCTGGGTCTTTCAGTCCGTCAATGTATCGTTTCCAAACAGTATCATTAAGAGATGTCACGTCGTAGGTTGCAGTTTCCGGGTTAAAATCCGGTATTGATTTTGGATTTGGCAGGTCGATAAATGCTGTTGGTTTTGTACCTGCGGTTGCCTCGATCGCATACCCAACGTGAATTCCTGCTGTGGAAAGGTCAACAAAATTTTTTGCCATAGCTTTATATCCTCCTTGTAATTTCACATAAAAAAAAGAACCTCACCATTTTTTGGTAAGGCTCAAAGCTTATTTGGTTTCTATATGATATCGCCCTCGCAATAGGTTCTTTTAAACCTTGCAATCCAGCGGTATGCTTCTGTGGTACTGGCCCTGTCTATCTCAATCGGACCATAATTCATTGTAAATCCCATCTGCCGCATCAGCTCCGCCGCATGAAAAATCAACTGGCGTGCTTTTGTGGCAGACGTAGAATCGTAAATTGTAATCTCAAAGGCTGCATTGACAGCACATTGGTGATTTTGTAAGTCAGATGACGAAGTTGGCTGGCCCAATGTCTTCATATATAAGTATGGAAATACTGGAGGGGTATCATTCCGAGTGGTGCTGCTCCCCTTCAAATGCTTCTTCATTGTCTCCTCATTTACCAGTCGGGAATAGACCAGTGAGGAAATGTCAATCATTAGCCGAACACCTCCCTTGCAATCGCTGTTACCTGCTGCCGGATAGCCGTAGAAGCGTTATACATAGGCATTGTAGCCTTTGTACCATGCGTGTAATGCCACTTCTCGTCCTCGCCCCAGTAATACCAGCCATCCTCAAAGGCATGAATCTGTCCGGGGAAAGTTCCGATACCATAGCCCATCTCTCCCGCTTTTGGATTGTCCGATGGATTGTAATGTACACCGGCTCCAAATTCCACAAGCAGAAGCGTGTTTACAGTACCGTAATCATTCGATTTTGTCTGACCTGCACCAATCAGCATAGCCTTACACCCATCTGCTCGCGGTTCCATCTGTATCCGAAGGGTAATGGTCTTACCCAATGGTGATTCCCCTACCGCTGTCTGCGCCACGGTCAGACCAGCTTCTGCCAGTCGCTGGCACAGCAATTCAGTTTTGCTATGCAAATCCTTTTTGTAGTCCTGCAACTGGTCTATAATACTCTGGACACCTTTTGAGGACAGGTTGCCCCGGATGACTCTCTTAGCCATATCGACACCTACTCAGGCAGCGGAGACAACGGCAGAACCTTGTCATAAGTCTTCTCAAAAATATCCGGCTTACATGGGTACAATTCTCCGTTTACACCCTGGATAATGTAATCACCTACACTGGCATGATGCACGCCTTCAAGTGTCTTGATAAACAATTCCACCGGAGGCGAATCACAATCCATGCTGTCGTAATACATTACACCATCACTAAAGGCCTTTACTGCCCATTCCGGCACGTACCATTCGCCGTCTTTTCCTTTTAAATCACCATCATATTGAAATGCTTCAATTTCAACTGGCTTCTTTCTGAACTTAGTCATGCTCCGTTCCCTCCGTAATCTTCTTAATCGCATACAGCGCCGAATTTAAAGACTTTGCCACCTTGACAACCTTATAATCGGCGGAGTTCGCCAGATTGCCGTCAACGTCAAATTCCGGCTTCTTGTCCACGAACAGAACCGATAACTCGTCAATCGGCAATTCCATGTCGCAAGAAACCATCGTCTTATCATATGACAAATCAATACCGAATGGGTCTGACGAACTTTCCCCACGGTTAGCTGACACATTCGCCCGGAACTCCACAGGGTCAGCATAGCCAACCTTTGTTTCTCCGGTCAGCAACGGCTCACCAGTAACAGGGTCATAGATGATATTTCCGTCAAGGTCGGTCTCATAGGCCGGAATGTGTTCTTGGTAAAGTTGATAGTGTAAAATTCGTTGATTACGCCTTAGTCCCCTCATAATTTCTCCTATTAAAAAGAAACAGACCCGAAGGCCTGTCTTACTCTAAAAATCCATGTTCTTTTAATATTTCATAAGCTTCTCTATAGTGTAAATCAGCATAGTCATTTGCTCTTTTTTCAAATGGAATTTTATAATACTGCTGGATAAAATTTTCTAATTCTATATGGTCTTCTTCAGACAAACTTTTTTTTGCGCTTAATTTTACTTGAAGTTGATTTCCATAATTATGAACCCTTCTCGCCTCAACAGAATCTGGCATAGTAAAATCATATGGTTTTCTTCCACATCGTAAAAAGTCAACCCAATGTCCAAGTTCATGCAACAACATATATAACGCCACTGCTGTACTTTCATCTTTCTGTATTACATGCACCATATTATGTACTTTTTTCAAAGTATATGGATAATCATGCGAAAATGATGCCTTGTAAATCTGCGCTAGGAAATCTACTGATATCAACGGAATATAAATTTCTGCTGAATCACTAACATATGATTTTTGTTCATCCTCTGCTAGTCTATTGTATTCAACTTGTTTTTCATTGCTTATTGTTTTCAAGTAAACAATAGATTCGTATTTCCCACCTTGATATTGATAATAGTAAATTGGAGCATTAGGAGAATTTATCAAGTTCATAATCTTTTTTAAGGTAATTATCATAAAAAGCGCCCCCTCTCACCGTTATTATACGACAAAAAGGGAGTAATTGAAAGTAATTATTCTACAACACGCCAGTCCTCTGCTAGCATATCCGCCTGAGAAGCCAACCATCCCATTTGCACACCAGATGTTCCTACAAAGGCAATCGCTTTATTTCCGATTGCTTCGTGCCCCACATTCACAGTGTTTCCATCTGCGTCAATATAGCTGATATTAGTCGCAAGCTGAATAAATTGGTTCTTTCCATTCCAGCCTTTACGGGCAACACGCTCTCCTCTCTTCATACGAGAGATTGCCTCGCCGAATGTAAAAGTGGACACGTCAAGTCCCGTAATGGAATCCCCGTCAACAATTTCCCAATCATCGGCCATCATGTGGTCGATATCAACAAAGATACACTCTGTTTCCATAAACGGAACCTTAGAGCCGTCTTTACAATACATAACAATGGTTCTGTTCTCTTTGCGCCAAAAACCTTTCCATGATGGTCTTTTAATATCTGCGCCCTGCTTCATCGCCTCATAAGCTTCTTTAAAAATCATTCTTCCTTACCTCCACAAAAGAAAAATGCGCTTGCCCACCACCATTATCAGCACACACCCTGCGCCCATCCGGGGAGGTATCGGATAGACACGCACCGTCTTAAAGGAGAGTTACCTTACTTTATTCATCTGCCTCGGCCACTTCGTCAGGATGTTCCTCCGCCCACTTATCGCACTCAGCTTCAAATGTAGTACCAGGGAATGTTTTCCAGCCCCGCGCTGCACAATACGGACAGTCATCCGAATGTGTCTTTCCTGTTCCTGGTCCATACTCCGCCATATGTGCCTTGTAATCTGTTTCTTCTTTCGGGTTCTCAAAATGAATTTTTCTGTTCTTGTAATCGTAAATCATAGTCAAAATCCTCCTTGAATGGTTTATAAGATTTTTGCCATGGGTACAACATCAAAATAGATATCGTCCTCTTTTTCATAGGCACGACTGATTCCATTCTCACTGTGAGAACTTTCACCATCAGCCCCTTGTTTCGCCCAATAGTAAACAGCGGCGGCAAATATCGTGTCCCGATACCGCTCAACCGCTGTCTCTTTCTCCGTGCCCGTGTATCCAAACGGATACCGCTTCGCACAAACTCTTCTAATTGCTCTCTGGATTAAAATGAGCAGAACCGGATTGTCGGCTTCGCTCACTTCATCGCCAAGATATGTAACCATATCAGCCAGAATCTCCGCTTCCACTCATTTCACCTCGCTATCCTTGCTGTGCCAAAAACTCCCTTATAACATCAGCCTTTATGACTTTAGTAATGCTATACCCTAAGTCAGAAGCCAAAGCCTTAATCTGTGCAACTGTCATTTCTGACAAATCACTTTCAGAGTAAACTACTGACTTATTTTTGTCCTCTGTTTCCATAGATTCTACTGACCGGCTGTTAAGGGTATAGCCTATCATTCCCCCGTCACGGTCACTGTCGCGATAACCATGCCATACGGGTCAGGTAAAACCGGAATAAACATACCTGATGCCTTCGTCCACTTTGCCACCGGGTCTTCTGTGGCCCACATGGTAACAGTGACAAACATCTTTTCAAATGCGGCCTGATATGCAGCGTATTCACCTTCCTCCGGTGTCGGACCCCAAAGTCCGGTACCAACACGTCCACCCATTCCTGCGCTGAAGAAGGTCACCTTATTCTCATCAAAATATCTCTGGTTTGCACGACTTCCATCTGCCTTAACGAACGCAAACTGCTCATCGCAGGTAAACAACGTCAAGCCGAACTCCTCAACCAAAGTCGCCCTCAGTTCAGCCATGGTTACCAGTTTACCAACATTAATCCCGCCGTAAATAGCGGTCTGCAAGGATTTGTTCTTCCGCATTCTCTGCACCTGGGTGTCAGAAGTAAGCATATAGTTGAAAATCTTACCCTGGTCTTTGCCGATTTTCACAGCTTTCTGAATATCGCCAAAGATATCATATTCTGGATTAGACCAATCACCAAATGTAATCTTCTGTTCGGTTGGCACACCAAAATCAATCGTCATATCAAGGCTGTTTTCCTTGATTTTCATAATGCCGCGGCTCATAACCTGCCCTTTGGCAATCTTAGTTCTGGTAACAACACTTTCAGATAAGCGTCCCATGTCATCAAATACCCACCGAACCAAACCATCATCGTCTGGCACGCCGTTAGTAATGTACATCTGCAACTGCTCTGATTGGTTGATTTTTTCCTTGATGAACAGTTTTTCGGTCAGTACCTTCTCAAAAGTCGGCCTGCTTCCGATATGAGCCTCGGTATCCAGCGCATGAACATATGCCGGCGTCGGCAGATTCTGCCCCTGCATCAGGCGATAATACTCCGCTTTAAAATGCTGTGATTTCACATCAGGAAACAGCGTATCCAGCACGGTCGGTCTCGCAACCGTAAAATTCTGTGAGAAATTCAGCCTCTCTGTAACATTAATAGTATCTAATACATTAAATGGCATGTTGCACCTCCTTAAAATTCTACTTCCGGAGCATCAAGGAAAACAAATCCCTTGGCTTCCAGAGCGCTTTTTGCTTCTGCTTCCAGTGCTGTCTTTAAACGGTTGGCATAAATCCGTCCAGCCTTAATCACAGAAGTCGGACGCTTCCCATCATCCGTTATATCAACAGTTTCAAATACAATGCCTGTAGCATTCGCATCATTAGATGGGAATACCGTTCCTGCATAAATCAATTTCTTATCATCCACCTGGGTTGCCATAGCCTGAGTAACCATTTCAGTTTTCTGTACCAGGCCTACGGCACTTTCTAAAAAATTCGGCAGAGTATATCCCTGCACAACTTTCATGTAAGCCATCTCATATCCTCCTTAAAATGTTATTGTGGAAGCCTGAACCGGATTGGTCGCTGGTGCTGGCTGTGGGTTATGTTGCTGGGAATACTGTTTCGCATATTCAGCAGCTGCGCTCTTTTCTTCTCCGCCTCCGGCCGGGTCACCATTTCCACCTGTCCCTGGATTTGGCGTGTTATTAAAATTTTCATTCTTCCACTGCGTTTTGTTTTCTTCATCCCTCTTGGAAATCCCGTTGACAAAAGATTCAGCATTTGTTTTTGCCGTTTCCAGATCCAGTGCTGAAAGAGCACCAATTATTCCGGAAAATTCTTCTCCGGTCAGATTAGCTTTTGCAAAAATCCCTTCAACCGCCATCTGGGTAAGCTGCTTCTGTAAATCTGCTGCCCTTTGTTCTGCTGCCGCCCTTGCCTTCTGTTCTTTTTCAATTTCCGTAAGGTTCTGCTGCCCAATCTCATCCAGCTGCTTTTGGAGCTCCTCTGCCTTATCAGCTTCCTTCTTCCACTTATCTGCATCTTCCTGATACTTCTTAACCTCGCCATTATGCTGATTAAGATAGTTTGTCACCTGCTCATCTGTCGGCTCTGCAACTCCCAATGCAATTAAATTCTTTTTAGCCTGTTCTCTCGTCATGATTCTTCTCCTCTCTAATCCACGCTTTTGTTACCGCAGGTTGCGCCTGCCGGATTCTGCCATTTATCGGATGACTCCAAATTTTGATATAAAAAAAGAAAAGCCTATTCAGCTTCTCTTGTTTTAACTGTTTCAGTTTGCTTTGCTTTCAAAAGCCCCATTGCACGTTCTTTTTCAGCTTCAATGTCTATCTGCTCCTGGGTCTTAAAGATAGTATCCATATAAGGCTTACTTTGCGTCCACACTTTTTCTGGGTCTCCAAACAGACCGCAAACAGTAATCGCAATTAACGGATGTATCTTATTTTTCAACAGATAATCCAAAGCCTGCGCCTTAATCAACATATTGTCAGTAGAATTCCTTGTAATCTTCACATCAAAGTCCCTGACAGTTAACGGAACATCGTTTGTTGTTTGATTTATGATGTTCAAAACAATTCTGGCATGTTTTTTCTCTGCTTCAATCGTAAATGGTTCATCCAGTTTTGCCCGCTGTTCTGCAAAGTCCCATCCATTCCGAAGATATACCGCCTGTCCGGTATCGCCTCCTGTATTTTGTTGCCGGTCTGGCATACCATTAACGACAAGTACTTGTCTGTATACGTCATCCTTAGCCACTTGTGTCTGCTCCTGATTAAGTTCAGCAGTCATAAGTTTTACATCTGATTGCACACCTTGACCGGAATCTTTGACCTGTACTGCTCCCAAATCACACATTTCAATAAATTCATCTTTGCTAATCTCGCAGTTTTTGAAAAGCATAAATGCTTGAACAAACTGCTCAATGCCATTCATCCGGTCAGACTGCATTTTATTAATCTGGTCAAGAAGCGTAATCACAATCTCAATGTCGGAGAGCCTATCCGGATTATTCGGATATTCCACAATCGGGATGCCATCAAAGCCATTTATTTTTGTTTCAGTTACTCTCCCGCCTTTGATAACGAAATAATACTCTTCAGAATAGCACTGATAATACTGTTCGTCATTTTCATCTTTCAGAACCTGGATAGAGAGCATATCTGAATCGTCTTTAGCCGAATACACAACAATCGTATTCATCGGATTCGGAATATGGATGCGGAACGGCACAATATCGGTTGGCTTTCCTTTAAGCGCTACCTTGTAGGCAGTTCCAACGGCACTCTGAAAGTTTCCAAGCTTTATATCTCTGGCCTGCCGATGAGCGTCCTTCATATAATCATTCAGTTTATCCACAGCATCATTGATTATCTTATCTGTTTTCCTGCTGACATACTGTATCGGCTCCCCATATGTTTGACTGGTGCTGAAGCGAACAATCTCAAGCGCATGATTCTCACACGCCCTGTTATTGATGTCCGGCCTCACCTTCTTTTCCCGGTAATGAATTGGCTGGTCGCCCTTATAGTAATCATAAAGATACCGTATCGCTGGCCGATTGTAATTTAAAACAGAAATAGCTTTACCGACAACGCCAACGACATTTTCTTTGGTAATTCTATCGACATTCGTATATGCAATTTTTCTACCAAAATGCCCCTGGCATAAATCTATAAAACTACTTTTGTTCATTCACTTTCACCTTCTCTGGCCAAAAAGTAATTCCACTAGAAGATTTCCTATCCTTTAATGGTGTGTGTCTAGTTTTCCAGATTACTTTTTCTTTCTCATCATGTGATTTCTGTTTGTTATTTTCCATAATTTTTCCCACGAAAAAACACCCGGAGTTATCCAGGTGCTATACACAGTTTCTTCATTATAAATTCTACCACAGATTTCTATGAAATTTATGAAAGTTGCTTTTACAGTCAATATTTTTTAATCAGGCCCTATACGCATTACGCCAAAAAGTATAATATAGCAATTTAGCCGATAAACTGCTTATTAAAAACACTACGCTCTGGTCTGGCAAAAATTATGCCGACGATTATAGAGCTGAGTCTATGATATTTTATTGCAATCCCGTTCAGGGGAATCTGACCGCCTATAATTTCCCGGTAAATGAGACCGGTGTTTTTAAAAGCATTGTGTGTAATCAATTTGTCTCTCAGACATACATTACAATTAATAATGCACTATACCAGCGCATCGCGGCCGATAGCTCATCACCATTTAGCGCTTGGGAACTTAAATGATTATTTGATAGGATAAATCATCTCAAAATAAAATATACTGTTGCCTTTAGCTCCTGAATCAATCGTTATGTTGCCGGTGTCGGCAATCACTTTAAACACTCCATATCCTCCCGCACCATGAAACAAACATACTTTTTCCTGGGCTGATGTAGGCAATCCGCTGATTACCAATGTATTATTAACTATTGTATCTTGCTTCAACGTGATAAGCGCATTTACTACACATTGTTTTCCTATAGCATAATAATTTGCCGAACCTGTGGCCCAATCAGAGTTTATGGTTGCCTGACCTGTTTTAAATTCTAAATTGCTACTTTTTTAAGATACATATTTGCTCACAGTCAGCGAAACCAAGCTCTGATCAATATGTAACTTCTTAGCCACATCCTTTTGTTTCATTCCATCATGATATAGATACTCAAATACCATCTTATCTCTTGGATTTTCAATCGACAAAATTAACTCATCAATCTCCACCATCAATTGTTCAAAGAATCTTTTTTCCTGAGCAATCTTTAACTCTAAATCATGTATTCTTTCTTTCCATTGCCTGCTATCAGTTCCACATGGGCCTGAAACAGTAAAGCCTCGCCGCTGAAAAGGAAAGCATGGATTAGAACCATATACCTTCCCATATAAGGTTTCTGGTGGATTATCTTTGTATCTTTGTAATTTTTTTTCATCTTTAGCAATTACATCTCTAATATATGGATAATTTGCCAAATACTCTCTTGTCAACGCCTTAATCATAATTGCATTCTCCTCTCATCGCAATTTTCTGGACTTTTTCTCCCATCAAGAATCAATCTCGTGCTCCTATAACTTCTTCGTTTCGATATTCCACGACATTTCGCCCCACAATAAATTTGCTTTGTGTTGTTACGCAAAAACTCCTTTCCGCAAATAGCACAAAACCTATACCCAAATTGTTCCGCTCTATATGATTTTGAATTTGCTCCTCGTCCTAGACTTGGTGTATTTAAAGCATCTTCCAAACTCCATCCGAACTTATGTATCCTGTCATACACTGTTGCGGCATTAAGGTGATGTGCCTTACACAAACTACTAAACGAATTTTTGCGTTGAGATGGAGTCTCAAATGCTTTTTCCACATCCCAATTTCGTGCAGTAATCCTGTCGTGTATTGTGTCATAGTCTAAACCCAATGTCTCGCACCACTCTATCAAAGGCTTTTCCACACCATGATATGTCACCCAGATTGTGTCGCGTTTGTTTCTTGCCTGCTGCTTTAAAGTAATCCACTCGCAGTTTTCTGGTTCATAATTTCCATTCACGTTTATCCGCTCAATAGTTAAATCATCATCATATCCATTGTTTTTTGCCCAATCAGCAAAATTATCAAAACTCAAAAGCCACTCATGGCATATTTCTATTCCACGACCGCCATAGTCCTTATATCTCGCATCGTTTTTATTCAAGCATCGTTTTTTCATCCCATGATATATTTCCCATAATCTTTGGTTTTCTTTTTGAGGATTTCTCAAATATTTCGCCATGCAAAACACCTCCTAAAATGGTCGCGGCATAACAGAAACTTTAGCCACAGTTCCGCTTCCCTTTGCAATAAACACAGCCAAACTCGCCAAAGAGTCCGGCGCATCATCATTTTTGTTCTTTCCGTTTATGGTGAAGCTATATACATTATTCATAAACTTCCGGTATTCTATCTTCTGATATCCACTATCCAAAAAATAAAAATTCCTGATAGCCTGAGCGTTATCCCAAATGCGCTGTTCTTTTCTCTGGTGTGTTTTTGTTGCACTGCCGCCAGTTCCTATCAACATCTGCTGGGCGAATTTCGATACCAGATTGATTTTCACGCCCTTTTCTTCCAACATTTTTTCAATCTCGTCTTTGTATCCCTCGCCTCCGGCATTGGCTTCAAAAAAGGCATTAGTCACATGATTTCTAATCAACGCATCAATGACTTTAGGTTGTGTTATTGTTTTCTCACTATTGTCATATACAACCTCATGGACATATACGGAACCATCATCATAGACATATGCAATCGGCATAGCCAGATAATCTGTACCACCAAGAGCCACGTCACAGGCAGCAACAACTTTTAGCGGCTCCATATTTGGCAATACGCCATTGTAAAAATTCATGTGTTCTGGATTAAATACTGCGCCGTCACGCTCAATAGGCTCTTGTTGACACTGGCTGAACCACGAAGCCATATCATCATTCTCTTCAAATTTCGCACGCTCTACACGATAATACTTTGTGCTGAATCCCACATTATAATCGTAATCAAAGTTACTTTCGTCTGTTTCGGGGTCAAGCGCCGGTATTTTAATCACATCCCACCGAATATCCTTGGCTTCTGGATTGTTTTCCAAAAATGCCATACGATTCATGTAAATATCATGCAGGCTCCAAATTGTACCGTTATAAATAACCTTACATTTTTCCTTCTTACGCTTCATAAGGTTGTTGTCAAAAATCGTTTGCTTTCGTCGCAAAATGTCTGGACTAAGCACATCTTGTATTCCCTCTAAAATATCATCCGCAATCAGCCAACCTGTGGCATCATACAAACCGTTCAATCCAGAAGTAAGACCTTTTCCAGAGAGAGATTTGTATTTTTTCTTGCGCTCCAAATCTACTGTATTGGCTTTTGCGTCAGTATCAACAATTTTTGCCATTGGGAATATATCCTGATGACAATACACTGGGTCTGTCCATATTTCCTTCACTCCATCAAGGAACGCCCCACCGGCATCTTCTTTATATGAACAATACAAGTTACTCAATTCAGTGTCCCGACAGCAATGCCAGCTTGTCCCTAAAGTGATTATTTGAGTTTTCCCGACCCTCGCCGGCATATGTACAAATAACTCGTCCAGTCGGTCATCTTCCAACATTTGCAGCTTATTGACCACCTTTATCAAGGTTTTGCGCCTTGGCTGGTAAAATCGTTCTCGTGGCTTTCTGTCTTTCTCTATGTACAGGCAATAGCTATCCAGTAAATACGGTGCCTCAAACAACATGGTTCGCCAATATAAGTCATCCCACTGGCTGTCCATGGTCTTTGCAAACAGAGAAGTTGCCTGCTTCTTTATGAATCCAGAATATGCCATGATAAAATCTCGCTCATCAACCGGCAGCTCCGGATTATCTTTCATCGTATATTGAAGTTCGGACAGAAGAAGTTGCAAAATGTCCAAAGATAGCGGCTCTGTCAGTTGCCGCTTTAGTTTTTTGATTATTTCCCGGTGTTCCTGAAAATCCATAGAAAAGAGCCTCCTTCCTTTGCTTATTTCACAAAGGTCGAAGGCTCATTAGGCTCTGGTTTAAATCGACATATTTTTTAGTTTATTCGCTCTCCGGGTGTTCTTTCTGCCATTTTTGATAATACCAACATCTCGTTGCGACACTCCTATTTATTCCCCGGAGAATATCATAATTCTCGCATTCATACTCCTTGTTCCACCCATGAACATCAAAATTGTGTCCAAAACAAAGCCTGCGAATTCTCGACTTTGCCCAATCTTCATAGTCATGCTTCTTCCCTATCATGAATGTTGCCGCCCATGGCGTTGCATTTGGACTACAATAGAAGTATAGCGGCCACCAATGTCCATCACACAATAGAGGTAGTCTAAAGCAAATATACCCGTATTTCTTAGTATGTAACTGCACGCCCCAGTGCATAGCATTTCTCCCATACACCGTTAAACTTCCAATGCTAAAATGCCCAGTCATGAATTTCCATTTCATGTAATGCTTTAGCTTACTCCACATTAACAATCATCTCCTTCCGGCATTTGCTGTTCTTGCACTTATACGGCATTTTCTCAATCCTCGTATCCGGATTAATCTTGAACTGCTTTTTCTGGCAGTAAGGACAGATAACAAAGCCTGCCCTTATATCCGCCTGACCGTCAAATCCATCTTCTGGCGGATTCATATGCTTTGAAAAATTCATTCCCTTTTCCACCTCATCTCATATGTTTCTCTTCTGCCTTTAAAATCAGAACCAAATTATTTGCAGTCACCCACGCCAAAGAATTACCATCATCCAAAAAAGTAATTTCATATTCATCTCTCTCGTCATGGGATACCCCTAAAGCTTTATCCATGTACTCTTTAAAGGTTTTACTAATATATGCTCTCCGGTTAAAAAACCTATCGTCAACATATGGAATTGATTTTAAACCAGAAGCATCTATCTGTATCATATTTTCAATGCTAAACTTAGTACACAGCACTATATCCCCTTTGTTGAATTTCCTTATCATTTATTCCATCCTCCCACTAACTCCGTACTTTGTGCATTTCCAGGCCTGAGTAATTCACCATTACTCATAATTCATTCCTCATAAAAAGTTCAAATGCTTTTCTACAATCTGGGCACAAATGGTAATTACCTTCCTTAGAATAATAACAATAAGTTAATTTAAGCGATTCTACCAGCAAATGCTCATTAATTTTTTGTATTTCTGATTCTTGATTCATAACCATAGGTTCTGTCGACAATGTTTTAATCCTTGTATCAAATACCTTATGGATAATACTTGGAAATATTATTCTTCTGGCTGTATTTTCTGGAACTTCCTCTATTCGTTTCCCGCAACGGTCACATGTATAAAATACCTTAACATGTTTCATCTCACACCCCTCGTTTCAAATCCTGCTTTCACCAGTTTGTCGTTGATTTCAAGCGCATAACCCGCAAACTTTCATTTTCTCGGTTATCATAACTCATACACACTGAATATTTGCGTAAACATAACTAAGTTTTTGAAGTTCTAAATAAAATTTATAAGCCTTAATGTACTTTTCTCGTTCGTCTGGTGTTAATAGCCACAGCACTTGTGACGAATATCTATCCATCACTTCCTGTTCAGTACCTTGCATATTACATTCGATGTTTAATTTCTCCAGTAACTGCAATTCTTTTTTTGCTACTGATAAATAGAAAAACTGTTGATTATCTAAATTATCTGCTTCAGAAAGTTCTTTTATTTCCCTTTTCAACAAGTTTACTGATATTAACGCTAATGCCATCTCCTCCTCCTCATTGGCAAGCCGTGAAGCCGCCTCCAATTATTTTGTTGTATCTGCTCCCATGTACATCCCCCGCACCAAACAAGGATTAATTCTCCTGACGAAACCGGCATATCGAAAGAAAGTTCCAATTCAACAGGCTTTTGTGCTTCCCTCAGCATTCTTTTTGCTTCCTCATTTACTGGTTCTGAATCAATATGTAACTCCGGGATTTCATCCATAGGGGGTAGAACTATACCATTATCTACCATAAAAAAGGCTTTTGTTTCCCTAGATTCTTTTAATTGCATATCACTCAACCTTTCTAAATCCCTGAAACGCCATCACTCCAATACTCCCATTTTCACATTGGTGACATCTGTCTAATGACGGTAATCCTACTTGCTCCAACACTTTTTCATCCATCATTCCCTTTACTAATCCCTGACAAACTTCTGTTGAAAAATAGTCTGTTTGTTCTTCATGGCACAGCCTACATTTATAGATTGCTTGATATTTAACCACAATACCCACGCCCCTTCATGTTTTCTGCAATATTGACACACCGGCGCTCTCGCTGGCACCGGATATTGTTCATTGTCTTTAAAGTAGAATCTCCCAGCATAGTGCAATCCTGCTTCTCTACTTCCGGCTCAAAATCAGGACAATAAGAACAAAAGCTATTTAATAACAGTTGAAATCCATCCATATCACACATCAACTCCTTGTTTTCGCAAAACCTCCGCTATTGCATTACAACGGTCAGCATTAAGTGGCACTCTTTTACCTGCATATTCACGGTTAAAGTGTTCTACGACTTCACGCGGTATCGGCGTGAGTTTGCTTCCATCTCCTATATTTCTATAAACAGTCTTTTCTTCCATGGTTCAAAAGCCCTCTCAATCACCATCTGCATTATTGTTACAGTAGGCCAACAAATGCCCTGCAATCTCCTTCAAATCTTTGGGAGAGTATTTATCTATCTCATATTCATCTGACATATTGGGATTAAACGCTTTCTGAATCGAGTTTGTTCCTTATATTCCTTTTTACATTTTCTATTTTCGCAAACAAAGGCATACTTATCTTCCATGATTACTTCTCCTGATTTTATGCAACAAAAAACCAACCACCGGATATTGATGGTTGGTAAACATTTTAAATATACTCAAAATAGTCATCATCACTAAAGCAATTTCTCTCAACTTCATCACAATACTCTGAAATCTTTTCAACCCATTTGTGTAAAGTCATAGCGGCTATAAGGCTATCTCCGTGGTGAAAAATGGTAAAAAAGTCTACCGTAATCTGGGACAAGGAAATTGCAGCATGAATAGTAGAAATAGACATTCCCCAATCCGTTTTTCCAACTGGGGTAACCTTTCCTGTTCGCTCTCCTAGTCTGAACATTGTGCCTTGTGGAGATGCATGAACTAATTGATTGACAAAGTCATACTCCCTTTTCCACTCTGTTGTTTCTAATCCAGAATTCTTTTGGATATCAGAAAATGTTATATACCGCTTTTTGGATTCTCTTAAACATTCTGCCTTTCTCGCCCATTCATATCTGTCATTTGTATTAGCAGATTCAAGAAATGCCTTGGCAACATCCTCTCCATATTTTTTGATATACGACGCTGTTATGCTCAATTCATATAATGAACGCCATCTTGCATATGCCCCATCTGCAAATCCGTTTTTATTCAGTGTTAAAATTTCCAAGAATACTTGCATAGAACGTGCATGTATATTTCTTAATGCATGATATATAAAGCTAATTTCACTACCAAAATTTTCATTAAGAAACTCGACATAACTTTCCACTGATTCAAGGACATATAAATACATGGCTTCAGCTGCCACAAAAACTCGACCCCATTTTTGCTCTTGCTTCGCCATAAACTCTCCATCTAATGCCCTATTTTCAAAAACTTTTTCATACATAATTTCTTCCATTGATTCAAGAAATGCATCTGAAGCACCATCCGCAGTCCGAGAATATAATTGAGCCAAGGGCTTCTCTTGTAAAATCTTTAATATCATTTCATCAGATGTCCCATTCTCTTGTTCCTTTTTAATTATCTCACCCAGCACTTCGGTAAACATACCATCAAACCAATCTTCTGCCGCCATAGTATACCTCCCTTTAGTAAGATAATTATACATCATCAACCATCAATATTCAATTCTCAATGTGCAAAACTGGGCTAGTTGGATTTGAACCAACGAATGCAGGAGTCAAAGTCCTGTGCCTTACCACTTGGCGATAGCCCATAAATCTATGCTTCTTCTACTTGTCCAAAAATTTCACAATATCGTTTAATATCAGTAAGCCCAAGAATCTCTTTTGCTTTTTCTACTGATTCGGTCCTAATATCAGAGTAAGTAGTAATTATGTGACCATCTCCAAATCCATCTTGATAATCTTCAGATTCACATTTTGCAGAAAAGAAGTTCTGTCTTAAAGTCATAAAATATTTTCTACCATTTTGTTCACCAATTACTTCCGCATTATTTGTTCTATAAAGTTTTCCACAAATAATTGCAGAAGAATGATTGGTTTCTCTAATAAATCTCATATTTCACACACCTTTACGATTCACAAGCTTTTACTACAATGGACGCTCTGGGCATCGAACCCAGGAATCTTCCGGTTATGAGCCAGATGCATTAACCACTTTGCTAAACGTCCCAAGCACGGCCCACTTAGATTATCACACCGTCTACTATCCAGCTCCTGCCAGTTTCACAAGCATATCTGTGCACCAATATGCTCCGGTAGTTTTCAGTGGGCATTGTCAATCTCTCTGAGGCGTTGCGCTCACTCTCAGTTCATCCGGGCGCGACCCGGCCAAATGGGAAGTACAGGTTCCGACCCTATCTCTCCTGCTCTTCAGGCAGGCGCTTTCACCAGATTAGCTTACTTCCCTTGCGATAGGCCTTTTCCCACGTTACCGTTGTCCATGTGCGTGGAACCCTTATGAAAGGGTAAGTCACCTATCTACCGACAAAGGGGATTATCGGATTTGAACCGATGTACATAGGTTAACAGCCTATTGCTATACCTCTCAGCTAAATCCCCAGAACGGGGCTGCCCCCGTTAGCAACATCTTTATCGTGCATATGCTTTACACTATCCGGTTTGCAGCCTTTCACCGGCAACTCTTTTATCCAGCTACCTCGCAAAACTGGACGGGCAATCTCTTCTCACCCGCAGGCTTTTCCCCTTTCCTTATCGGTTCACATGCAAAATTGCCACTGGTGTTTATGGGGAAAATCTTAGCAAGGTTGTTTCTGGAACCCCCATACAGGTGACACGTCTGCCAACTATGTGTCAGGAACTCCAAAGAGGGAGTGCCAACTCATATGCTGCATGACTACATTCCAAAGCCGCCACCCGGAATCGAACCAGGAACATACTGATTACAGGTCAGTTGCTCTACCACTTGAGCTATGACGGCACTATGGACACCAATGATAACCACTCATTGGTATGGATACTCCCCTGCGTTTACCGTTCAAGACGGATTGCAACGCCCAGTTCTCTTGTGTATCCTTCCCAGGCAAAACACCTCACGGCGGTCGTAAGCCGCCTTAACAGCCTGTCGGCTATGAGGTATGAAAGGAAGGTGCTATGCTAACACCCATTCCGCATATTTGGCGCTATGCGGAAACGGAAACGTGGAGATTCGAACTCCAACACCTTTTACAGCCTATCTGGTAGCAACCAGTCCCCTTCAACCAAACTTGGGTACGTTTCCTCATTTTGGCGGACATTTCAGCAGTTTACCGCCATAGTTGCACTGCCATTGGCCCGCAGCAACCGAATATTGTTTCTGGGGATTTTTCATATTCATCCGCAATATTCAGCATTTGCACGGCACCAGCTACTCTGGATGCCTCGACCGCTCAATCTCATATGCATCCCCACAGCGTCTGGAGATTGACGGTGGTTTTAATTTTATGAATTTAACCCACTCCCATGTGAGGAACAGGATAATTCCGAAATAACCCAAAATCATTTAGTCCTCCAACCATCTGTTATCCAAATAAAAGAACCCTATCACTACACCGCAAGTCAGAATAATCCAAAATACCCAGAATATCCAAACACCGACATTAGAAGTCAAGAAATCAACAGCTTCATCAATCGCCTGCCCATCATAGAAAGGCGAGCTATTCGCTATTGTGTTGTCCCTAAGGTCGCTATAAACAGTACCAATGTATGGTCCTTGGCAACCATAATATTTAAACCTAACTTTTACGTATTCGCCAGAACTCCAACTCCACACTTTACCACCAGAGATAGTTTCTATGTATTTAGGCCTTGGCAAATTAATTTTCCCATATGGAAATGCCACTCCAGAAAATTTTATCTTTTTAGCATTCTGGGATTCTCTATCTTCAATGTCCCATCGGTAATATACTTCTTTTTCCTTATACTCCTTGCCATTTGAATCCTTCTTTGTAATTTCTTCCTCATAGCGATTATAGTGTTCTTCCACCTTTTCCACTAACATATACTGGCCGCCTATTTCTGGGTATGTGACCGAATCCATAGGCTCCAATAAGCCATACACAAAAGCATTTCCAATGCCCGTTTCCATTCCATACTGAAACATTTCAGAATCGGTTATACGCGCTGCCTTATAATACTCCGCATTTTTATCCATTTGCCAAGCATCAATTTTTCCTGCAATCACAAATCCCAAAATGAACATGATTGCAACAATAGTGATGCTGGCAAGCAGTTCTCGCTTGGTTATTCTGATATCACCAAAATCCCAGTAATTATCCTTCATGGTTAATCCTCAAACAAATTCACAGGAGCATCGACCGGGGCACCATAGTCTAAAAGCTGATAATCGACCACTTCATAACCTGTCCACGATAGATATAACCTCGCTGGAAACCCTCTCACATAACGTCTATATATACCGACCTGCTTATTATAATTCGTGCGGTACTGTGCCAGCAGATTTTCAATCGTAGCCATTTCCTTCATCAATGTTTGATAGTTCTCGCTACTTTTCAGTTCCGGATAAGCCTCTGCCACCGCCGCAATCGCAGTTGTCACATTCTCAATATTTCCGGAACCTCCTCTGCCGTCAACAATGGCCTGCAAGATTTCCGCTTCATGCTTGTCATACTGTTTTACACAGTCAACCATGTTCGGCAGTTTGCTAATGCGAGCCTGCTCCTGCACTTTAATATCCGACATAGCAGTTTCGACCGCCTGTTCCATGCTAATTGCCTTGTTCTGGCTGCTCTGAATGCCGAACACGCACATCAGTATTACTAAAATAATTCCAACTCCAGCAATTGCCGGCACTTTCCAGTTTTTCATTTTCTTTTCCTTTCTCAGCAGTTATTTCGACAGTGATATGCTCCGAATACCATCACATTAATTTCTCTTTCATTATATCCACACTTGTTCAATCTACGAACTATGGTATACTTCTCTTTCGCCTTAAGCTTACAGAAATTCTCCCGTAAATTGTCCAAACATCCGACACAATTCCTCACTGTCTCAAAAAAATCTTCAAACGATAATTTTATCTTGTTCAAAATTCTCTTGAAATCAATAACCATCATATTTCCGGTTTCATTGATGATTTTTTTCTGATTTTCTGTCATACATAAGTACATTACTTTTTACCTCCACTAAATTGACCAAATACTCAATGTAAAAAAAGAGAATAGCCCAAGGCATAAATTTCTCTCAGCCTTGACATCAGTACCAAATAGTGCATTCCATGCAGCATATAATGCAATTATCATATCTACAAATGTGACAAAGTATCTGATTGCTTCCATTTCATTCCTCCAAGCCGATGATTCTATTTAATACACGTTTTGCAATATCCTCTATATCTGGCTCATACACGCCAATTTCCCGCAATGAGCTACTAATGCTTGCTACGAAACCATCATACCAGTCGCCCTTTTTCATTAGCTCATTCCGCAGCTTACATGTTGCTATTTGCAAAGACTCTTGCTTAATGTCTAAATCTTTCATACCAACCATGCGTTCACCCCTTACCTATTTGCTCTCATTCTCAATATCCTTCCAAAGCCTTGGAGTACCATCCGGATTAAGTAGAACTGTCATTCCTCCTCCATAAATATCTGTATTTATCAAATAGCAAACGTCCGTATCTGCATCTACAATAATTGAATATTCCATATCCAATTTATGTTCATCAAAATGAAGAATCTGGCTTGCCACATCTTCTTCCCGTGTGATAACCTCACCCGCACATCCTGTCACAAATACCGCAACCAGAATAACAGCAATAATTTTTCGCATATCATCACCTCATAATCCCAATTTTCTCAAACCCACTGGAAATTCTTGAATCAGCGGTTCTCCCCAGACATCTGCCAAACTGGATTTCATAAATAACGGAGTACCTGTTATTTTGCATTGTTCTACAATACTCTCAATACATCTTCTTTCAGGTATAATCTTCCCTTTCCTTCTACCGGTCTCAGCACCCACAATTATCCAATCAAACTCCATCAACCATTTGATAGAAAGACTAAGAAGTTTTTCCAAAAGAGGCTCGATACTAACAAACGTATTTATTTTACCTACAGTGCCTGCTAACTGTTCAGTAGTTTCGCTTAGTTCATAACTATTATAGGCAACATCAGAATTTGTGGTAACAGTCGTGCCAAACCAATAATTATCCATATGACCTGACACATGACTTTTTATATTGCTTCTGACTGCTTCAGCATACCGTTTCGGGTTCTTTGATAAAAACAAATAATTATGTTGCGGTGCCCTGTCACAAGCATCAAACACTTCCTCAATCCACGAATCCGGTACCCAGTCACCGAACAGGTCAGCCATGGAGCAAACAAAAATGTTTCTGCCTTTCTTATCCCGATACTCATTGAGCCTATATCTATGAAGAGTAGGTGTGAAATTGTATGGATATGGCTCTCGCTTAAACAGTGAATCAATAACAGGCTCGTCCAATTCCACAATCTTTCCAGGAGCATCACGGTATCCTCCAAAACGATTTGCAATTCCTCTTGCATAGCAATATTCGCAGCCATGCAGACAGCCGGTGACAGGATTCCATGTAGACTTTACATAATCAATTTTTGTGTTTTCCACGTTCTCCACCTCTATTTCGCGCATGAATATAATCCATGCAGATTCTCCAAATACATAAACAGATTTGGGGGCAGACATAATTCATCGCCTTTTTTATCAATCCAACTGCTTTTAAAGCTTGACGCATAATTGACCCCTTTTTATTTTTTTAAGAATTTTTCAAAATGATAATGTCCCAAAATACGTTCTTTATGGCACAGACAGATTCCATCTTTCCACAGATAATTTTGAATCTGATGTAATCACATCTCTATGTTTAACTCTTACCATCCTATTGATATCTTCATTGTATTTTGGAATCCTCTTGTACTGAATCCTTCTGTCTTACAGATATACTATTCTTGGTTATATCCCATGTGGGTATCCTCCTGGCTGGAAGGCCTTTTTTATTTTTTCGGAATTAAAGGGACTAACTAGCGCCGCCAGCGGCTTCCTACAGACCCCCCTCCCGCCCCATTTGCATATGACGGTTGATTGGCTGAAATACTGCACAAATTTCGATTCAAAAACTATGCATATTGCTATTTCAAGGGTGCCTTCCGTCCCTAATCATTTCAACTATTCGCTAAATATCAATTTCACGAATAATTCACCCAGGATTCTGCACAAAGAAAAGGGGACTATATTGTGTGATTAGTACAATCGCTTATAATCCATGCTCTCCTCCGTGCAAATCCATTGAATTATCAGATAACTCATAGTATTAATCTGGCAACTCATCGACGGAGCCAGGCAGAGATTCCGTTGCTTTTACCCTGGTCAGTATCTCGTCCCGGCTGAATTCTGGCCTATCTGACCTCCCATCGGTCTGGATAATCTGAATATTATCACGGTATCCATAGTTGGCTTTTAGGGCAAACATGCAACCAATGTTACCGGTCTGGATGACCTCATCATACAAGCTTGACTCACATTCAGCTTTCCATTTTTGCGCCGATTCGGAGTGTCCAGAGGCTACTCTGCCGCTATATTCGCCCCTATCCCAGCTATTCATGGTATCAGGATGAATACCAATCATAATACAATATCGCATCAAAGTTGGTTTAATCCTACATGTGCAGCAGATAACAGTATAGATATCCCAGAGTATATTTAACTCCTTAATATTATCAATATCAGCCTTATATTTACGTCTTACATCTTTTAACAGCTCTGTTAAACCTTGGGATGAACATAGGTTAATATTGGGATGACGAGATATAAAGTCATTACAGATAGTCATGATAGTAGCAGTAATAAACTCTA
>ENA-ORML01001283-ORML01001283.1-human-gut-metagenome-genome-assembly--contig:-NODE-1283-length-22451-cov-3.474862_pt1 | contig 22451 bp, 17 predicted proteins | sample MGYA00242103_ERZ508995 | MGnify/ENA primary metagenome ERZ508995 (study PRJEB26280, sample SAMEA2338702) | human gut metagenome | biome: human gut; feature: human-associated habitat; material: faeces... | reverse complement strand
ATTATATACCCAATCCTTGAGAATGGGGTGTCAACTTTTTTTATACCACATCAATTTTAGTCTTTTGCCTCTTCAAGTACATGAAATATTTCTAACAGTTTCCTTCTTTCAATATGTTTACATATTCCAAAACCACTAATGAATCCAACAAGAATTATAAGCCAAATATTATTTCCTCCTATTACTTCTATATCTAACAATGCCACTATTGAAATCATTAGTGCCACAATACTAATATTAAATTCCAACAAATTACTATCCAAATATGATTGACATGCTATTCTGTAATCTTTTAAAATACCTTTTTCATTATTATATTTTCTTGCCGCCAAAACAAGTCTATGTTCTAAACATTTATAGAATGAATCACTTAGATTATATTTATAACATTTCTCTGCTTGTTTGTAAACGTTTATTAATTCAGCAATTATTTTACTTTGTATCATAATATATCTCCCATAACTCCCCCATCATTATCTAACAATCTTCTAAAAATGACGCAAATAATATCTCTACTATCTGCGCCATTCGTTTAAAATACTCTTGAAATATTTTCTCTATTCTATTGGGATATTTTCTCTTGAATTACTTCTGCACGATATTTACAATCTTGCCCGGCACATAAATTTCTTTGACAATTGTACCGTTCAGGCGGTCACCGAGAAGCTCTTTGGCTTTGGCAATCACCGCATCTTTCGCTTCATCTGCGGAAATGCTCATGACAGCCTTTGTCTTTCCGTTAATCTGAACCGGAATTTCCACTTCATCATCTTTCATGGCTTCCTCATCAGCGGATGGCCATGTATTTTTAAATACGGAAGTGTCATGTCCAAGCTGTTCCCACAATTCCTCAGCGACATGCGGAGCAAACGGAGCCATCATAATAACTGCTGTTTCCAGGGTCTCCTTATCAACGCCACCCTTTTTCGTCATATCAATCAGCTTATTATTGTATTCCATAAAACCGGAAATAACCGTATTCAGGCTGAAGGATTCAAGACGGCTTGTAATATCATAAACCATCTTATGACGGAGTTTGACAAGTTCTTTCGTCTCTTTCACATTTTTATCCTTATTCTGAAGAACCATATTCCAGAAACGGTTAAGGAAACGATAAACGCCGTCAATACCTCGGTCATCCCATTCGGAATCCAATTCCGGCGGACCAACAAACAGCTCGTACATTCTCAGGGAATCACAGCCGTAGTCGCGCACCAAATCATCCGGCGAAACGACATTGCCTTTGGATTTGCTCATTTTAATACCGTTTTTACCGTTAATCATGCCCTGATTGAACAGTTTATGGAATGGTTCATCAAAGTCAATCACGCCGATATCATAGAGGAACTTTGTATAGAAACGGGAATAGAGCAAATGCAGTACCGCATGTTCTACACCGCCGATATACATATCTACCGGTAAATATTTATCTGCTTTTTCTCTGGATACAAGTTCTTCATTATTATGAGAATCCACATAACGCAGGAAATACCAGGAAGAACCGGCCCACTGAGGCATTGTATTGGTTTCTCTCTTCGCCGGTGCGCCGCAGACAGGGCAGGTTGTATTCACCCAGGATTCAATGGCCGCCAATGGGGACTCGCCGGTGCCTGTCGGCTGATAGGAATCAACCTCCGGCAGCAATAATGGAAGTTCTTCCTCTGGCACAGGAACACAGCCGCATTTTGGACAATGAATAATCGGAATCGGTTCACCCCAGTAACGCTGACGGCTGAATACCCAGTCACGCAGTTTGTAATTCACCGTCTTGCGCCCAAAACCTTTTTCTTCAATAATCATCGGGGCTTCTTTTTTAAGAACAGCGGATTCCATACCGTTCCACTCGCCGGAATTAATCATAGTTCCCGCTGCTTCGGTATAAGCTTCCGTCATATTTTCAATCTCTTTGCCATCCTTTGCAATAACCTGAATAATCGGAATATTGAACTTTGTAGCAAATTCAAAGTCTCGGTCATCATGGGCAGGTACGCACATGATAGCCCCTGTACCATAATCCGCCAATACATAATCGGAAATCCAGATTGGAGTTTTTGCGCCATTCAGCGGATTAATCGCATACCTGCCGGTAAATACGCCGGTCTTTTCCTTATTCTGAAGACGGTCAACATTAGACTTCATGGAAGCCTCATAGATATATTTATCTACAGCTTCCTTGTTTTCAGGCACAGCCAGAGATGCAGCCAGGGCATGTTCCGGCGCCAGTACCATAAAGGTTGCACCGTGAAGCGTATCCGGACGGGTTGTATAAACCGTAATCTTTTCATTTCTGCCATCAATTGGGAAATCGACTTCTGCACCGTAGGATTTGCCAATCCAGTCCGTCTGCATCTTTTTAACTTTTTCCGGCCAATCCAGTTTATTCAAATCTTCCAACAGACGGTCCGCATATTTTGTAATGCGCAGCATCCACTGTTTCAGGTTTTTCTTTGTGACAGGGGAACCGCAGCGCTCGCAATTGCCATTGACAACTTCTTCATTGGCCAGGCCTGTCTTACAGGAAGGACACCAGTTGATTGGCATCTCTTTTTCATAGGCCAGACCTTCTTTGAACATCTTCACGAAAATCCACTGAGTCCATTTATAGAAATTCGGATCCGTTGTATTGACTTCCATATCCCAGTCATAAATGGCTGCGATTTCGTTAATCTGACGTTTAATATTTGCCACATTTTCCGCTGTGGATTTTGCCGGATGAACACCCATCTTAATCGCATAGTTTTCAGCCGGAAGGCCAAAGGCATCCCATCCCATCGGATGAATCAGATAGTACCCCTGAAGCATTTTATAGCGGCTCCATACATCAGAAATAACATAGCCCCGCCAATGCCCGACATGCAGACCCTTCCCTGAAGGATATGGGAACATGTCCAGACAATAATATTTTGGTTTTTTACCATCATTGACGTTGACTGGATTTTTCTCCCAGTTCTGACGCCATTTTTTTTCAATCTCCTTATGATTATAAGGTGTTGCCATAATTAAACATCCTCTCTGTTTATCTTATTAAACTAACCTTTATTGTACCAATATTCCGTCTAAAATTCAACGTTTTTGTTTGATTTTAAGCATTTTTAATCGACTTTAATAATGTGCTGATCTTCGGTGTCGTACCATAAAGCAGCACGCCGACACGATAAATCTTCGCTGAAAAAATGCCGATACCGAAGGCCGAAATAATCAAAATAGCAATGGAGAGGATAATTTCATACATCGGCACTGTACTCATGGCAATCCGGGTAAACATCGCCATCGGGGAAGTAAATGGTACAAAGGAACAGATTTTCATGGCCATATTATCCACATTGCCGCTGGACATGGAAAACATAACGACAACAAAGGCCGCGATGAATAAAAATGTCAGAGGCATGACAGATGTATTGATATCCTCCAACTTGGATGCGGTTGAACCAATGGCCCCATATAAAAAGGCATAGATAAAAAAGCCTAAAATAAAGAAAATAAGCATATAGACCAGAAGGCTCAGCGGTACATTAAAGATGGATTTAATGAGCTCATTGCCGCCCCAGTAACTTGCATTTAAGTTATAAAATAAAGCGGAAGCACCGAAAACAAGTATGAGCTGAGTCAATCCGGCCAGCCCCGAACCAATAACCTTTCCAAACATCATGCTCGACGGCTTTGCGCTGGTAATGAGCAGTTCCATGGCCCTGGAGCTTTTTTCCGTGGCAACATTTGTAGCCACCATCTGGCCGTAAAGCAAGATTACCATATATAATGCAAAAATCATAATATACGTGTAAAAGAAGTTCTGCATCTGGTCCTTTCCAAGATTTTCGACCTCATGCTCAATCTGCACATTTAAAATATTTCCGGCCTCCATCGGTTCAATGCCCTTTTCAACCATGGCGCTCATGCGATAAATATTTTGGAAAAGTTCATCCGCTATCGACATATTACCATCATACATCGAAAGATTATTCACATAGTAAGTATAAGACACGGGGCCCGTGACGGCAAATGCACACTCAGCTTCGCCGGACAATATCTGTTCTTTAACAGCTTCCACATTCTCTGTTGTCGCCTGAACATTATAATCCTCAAAGGCAGCCGAAAAAAACTGTTCCAGCGCCTCGGCCTCCTCCTCTGTGCCCGCTGTCACCAGCATCACCCTTTTCTCTTCCTCCCCGGCCGGTTCTGATTCCTTTTTGAAAAGCCCCGACATTCTCGGAAAAAACATGACAATGCCAATGGCCAGCACAAGGAAAATGGTAATGCCCACAAAAATTTTATTTTTAAAATAATGCTGCAATTCAAATTTCAATATGATTAAAAACTGATTCATGATTCTGTCCTTTCTTAATTTATTGTCCCGCATATTGGACAAAAATGTCATTCAATGATGGTTCATACAGCCTTATTTCATCCACATCGTAATTTTCAACAAGCCGGCGCATCACCTTTTGCTTTTCTTCCGGGTTTTTCAATCTAATAATCAGTTCTTCCCCGTCACTTTCTATACAGGTTTCCGCAAAATCCCTTTTAATCGCTTCCCTTTTATCGGAGCGCACCGCCAGGCTGTCCCGCCCATGGCTTTTCTTTATTTCACTTAGATTTCCCTGCAAAACAATCTCCCCATTATTCAAAATGGCGATATAATCACAAAATTCCTCAATATAATTCATCTGATGACTGGAAAACAGAACAATCTTTCCCTTCGCTATCTCTTCCTTAACGACATTTTTCAAAAGCATCGCATTCACCGGGTCCAGCCCGGAAAAAGGCTCATCCAGAATCACTATCTGAGGATTATGGGCCAATGCGGTAATTAACTGGATTTTCTGCTGATTTCCCTTTGAAAGTGTGTCCAGCCGTTTATTCCGATATTCGGCCATTCCAAGATACTCCAGCCAGTAGTCCACCGCTTTCACGGCCTCTTTTTTGCCCATTCCCTTCAGCATGGCAAAATAAACAAGCTGGTCGAAAATCTTCTTTTTCGGATATAGGCCCCTTTCCTCCGGCAAATACCCGATTTTCACCTTTTCATAATTTATCGGTTCATTATCGAGCCATATTTCGCCGCTGTCCGCCGGAAACACATCCATCAAAATGCGGATTGTCGTCGTTTTTCCGGCGCCGTTGCGGCCAAGCAGCCCAAAGGCTTTGCCGCCGGCGGCCCGAAAGGATATTCCTTTCAAAACCCTTTTCTCGCCAAAACTTTTTTGAATTTCATGTATTGAAAGTTCCATTCTTTTCTCCTTCAACAAATTTTATTTTCATTTTTATGATAATACGATTATAGAGAGATAACAACTTAATTTTTTCTTACTTATATTCAGCTTAATGTAATTTTACCAAACAGTAAAACAGCCAGCCCCGGTAAAAGGCTGACTGCTTTCAATACAACATTCACATTCAATGTTTAAAGATTATTCTGCTTTTTCGTTATCCGCAATAACTTTCTCCTGAACATCACTTGGAGCCTGCTCATATCTGCTGAAGGAATAAGCATAGCTTCCGCGTCCGCCAGTCATAGACCGGAGATTTGTGGAATAACCATAAAGTTCAGACAGCGGAATATCCGCAACAATTTCTGTCTTTCCGCCTTCGGTTGGATTCATACCAAGTACACGGCCGCGTTTTTTATTCAAATCACCCATGATATCACCGGTATAGCTGTCCGGAACAATAACACTCAGGGAAACAATCGGCTCAAGAATCACAGGGTTTGCCTGCATAAATGCACTCTTGAAGGCCTGACGTGCTGCGGTCTTAAATGCCATTTCGGAGGAGTCTACCGGATGGTAGGAACCGTCGAACAATGTTGCTTTCACGCCGACAACCGGATATCCGGCCATAGGTCCTTTAACAACTGAATCCTGAATACCTTTTTCAACAGCCGGGAAGTAGTTCTTTGGCACAGCGCCGCCGACAACCCGTTCCGCGAATACATACGGTGTTTCCAAATCGCCGGATGGCTCGAATTCCATAGCAACATCGCCATACTGTCCATGTCCGCCGGACTGTTTTTTATATTTTTCACGAACAGAAACTTTCTTACGAATAGTCTCACGATATGGCACTCGCGGTTTAGAAAGGTTAATTTTTACTCTATATTTTGCTTCCAGTTTGCTGACAACAACGTCCAAATGCTGGTCGCCCATACCATAAAGGAGGGACTGACGGTTTTCTTTATCGTTGAAAGCTCTCAGGGTTAAATCCTCTTCCATCATCTTCTGAAGAGCCTGGGAAACTTTATCTTCATCTCCTTTGTTTTCAGCTTCATAACGCTTATATGTATACGGAGATTCAACCTCAAATTTCTCAAATACCAGCGGATCTGCCTTTAAGGAAAGGGTATCGCCTGTGGCCGTATTGGATAATTTGGCAATTGCACCGATATCTCCGGCTTTCAATTCCGGCATTTCAATAGCTTCTTTACCTCTCAAAATATAAATTCTGGAAAGTTTTTCTTCAGTCTCTTTCTCATAATTGTAAATAACAGAGTCAGACTTTAATTCGCCGGAGCAGACTTTAATCAAAGAATAACGGCCGATAAACGGGTCAACAATGGTCTTAAATACATAAGCGGAAAATGGACGACGAGAGTCATAATCCACATTGTACTCTTTATCTGTACGAGGGTCTTTACCGAAAATCTTAATATGATCGCGGATTGGTGACGGCAGGAATTCGACACATGTCTCAATCAAGCCTTCAATACCGTAAGCCATCGTGCCGGAACCGCACTGTACCGGAACAACCGAACCCTCATTAACATTCACACGAAGAGCATCGATAATTTCATCTACCGTAAATTCATCGCCGTCAAAATAGCGTTCCATATATTCTTCGCTTGTTTCAGCAACCGCTTCCATCAATGCTTCACGACACGGCTCCAAATCACCCTGTACATCTTCCGGAACATCTCTTTCTTCCCATTTTCCATCGCCGATAAAACGACGGCCTTTTAAGGTTACCACATTGACAACGCCGGTAAATTTATGGTCCTCGCGGATTGGCAGATGGAACGGCGCAATACGTTTGCCATAGAGTTCACGAAGCTGCTCAACAACCTTCATGTAATCTGCATGTTCATCATCCATGTTTGTCACAAAGAAAACTCTCGGAATACCATATTTTTCACAGTAAGACCATGCTTTTTCAGTACCTGCTTCAACGCCTGCCTTACCGTTGATAACAATAATAGCGCCGTCGGCTGCAGCCAGAGCTTCATCCACTTCGCCGGCAAAATCCAGATATCCCGGTGTATCTAAAAGATTAATTTTCCAGAATTTCCACTCAATCGGAACAATGGATGTGCTGATTGAGAATTTACGACGGATTTCTTCTTTATCATAATCGCTGATGGTATTTCCATCCTCAATGCGTCCCTGACGTGTTGTAACTCCTGTAACATGCGCCATCGCTTCAACAAGAGACGTTTTTCCACAGCCGCCATGGCCTAAAATTGCGACGTTACGTATGTCCTGTGTTTTGTAAACCTTCATGTCTTATTCCTCCAATTACGTTTTTACTCGCCCGCATGGGTATGGATATATTTTACTAAAAAATCTTTCCCTCTTCAAGAGTTTTATAGAAAATATACAAGTTTTTCCTGTTTTTTCTTAATTTTCTTCAAAAAATAAAGGCTTTTAAAAAAAGCTTGATTTTTTTTTTCAATAATGCTATCATTAGGACTAACAAAAAAGCTATGATGGGAACCAGTAAGGATTCTTTGGTTTATACAGAAAGTTACCGGCTGATGAGAGGTGCATAAAACAGATTCCCGAATACATCCCTGAGCTGCAGGCTGAACTCTCGGACAGTAGGCTGTGCCGGTTGCAACCGTTATATTGCCGGAGTATAATCAACAGGGTTGACGTACTCTATAAGATTTGTACAGTGATGTGCAGGTGAATAAAGGTGGTACCACGGAAGGTTTCGCTTTCGTCCTTTACAGCAGGGACGGAAGCTTTTTTTTGCGCGAAGGCATGAGCCAGGCGGAAATGCTTGCATTTCCATTTGGCGACGCCCGCGAACCGGAGAAAGCACGTTTGAGGTTTCTCCCGGTTTGCGCGAAGGCACGAGCCAAGCGGAAATACTGGCGAAAATGTCCCACATTCATAATAAGACAAATGTTTCAGGAGGACACAGCAATGAGCAAACAAACTATAGGATTTATCGGATTGGGCTTAATCGGCGGTTCCATCGCCAAAGCACTGCGTGCAAAGCACCCGGAGATTACCCTGATTGCATATAATCGCAGCAAAGACAGCCTGATTGAAGCTATGGCTGATGGGACCATCAATCATGCCATGGATACCATTGGGCCGGGATTTTCCGATTGTGATATTATCTTTTTATGTGCGCCGGTCAGCGTGAATATCCGCTGTCTGGAGCAATTGAAACCCATCATTAAACCGGGCTGCATTTTAACCGATGTGGGCAGCGTAAAAACAACGATTCACGAAGCCGTCGCCCGGCTTGGCCTGACTGAACATTTTATCGGAGGCCATCCAATGGCGGGTTCTGAAAAGACAAAATACAGCAGCGCCAAAGTCCATTTGCTTGAAAACGCCTACTATATTTTAACGCCCGGCGAGGGGACGACGAATGAAATGCTTTCAAAAATGGTTCAAATTGCAAAGGATATCCATGCAATTCCTGTAACTCTGGATTATCATGAGCATGACCGTGTTACTGCGGCCATCTCCCACCTGCCCCATATTATTGCCTACACACTGGTAAATCTGGTTAAAGATTCGGATAATCCGGAGGGGATGATGCGGATGCTGGCCGCCGGAGGTTTTAAAGATATTACCCGAATTGCTTCCTCATCACCGGAAATGTGGCAGCAAATCTGCGCCGAAAATCAGACTCAGATTTTAAATATGCTCCATCTTTATATCGAGCGTATGTCCGAAATCGGTGAAGCCATTCAAAATGATAATGAACAAAAGCTTCTGGATACCTTCGCATCAGCTAAAGAATACAGGGATGATATCCCGCAAAGCCATGCCAAAAGCCTTCTCCCGCCATCCTATGAAATGTTCGTGGATTTGGTTGATGAATCCGGCGCCATCGCCACGATTGCGACAATTCTGGCAACCAATGGCATCAGTATCCGAAATATAGGCATTGTCCATAACCGGGAATTTCAGGAAGGCGTCCTTCATATAGAATTTTATGACGGTGAATCCGCTGAAAAAGCCACTGAACTTCTAAACCGTTTCCATTATGTCATTCATCTTCGCAAATAGATGATAGTTTAATTATATATACAGGAGAGATGTTTCAATGAAAATAAAACGAATCAAAGGATTAAAGGGAACGGTTTCCATTCCCGGAGATAAATCCATTTCTCACCGCAGCATCATGCTTGGTTCTATCGCAGAGGGGACAACGGAAGTCCATAATTTCCTTCAGGGAGCAGACTGCCTCTCTTCCATCGCCTGCTTCCGTCAAATGGGCATTGATATTGAAAATGACGGCGATGTCGTCCGCATCCACGGTCAGGGCCTTCACGGCTTAAAACGCCCGGAAAATATTCTGGATACCGGAAACAGCGGAACAACTACTCGATTAATGTCCGGCATCCTCGCAGGACAAAACTTTGACTGTACTATCAACGGCGATGCTTCTATTCAATCCCGCCCGATGCGGCGGATTATAACCCCCCTGTCTCTTATGGGCGCTTCGATTGAAAGCCTTCGCGGCAACGACTGTGCGCCTTTAAAAATTACAGGCCAAAAACTTCACGGGATTCACTATGATTCGCCGGTTTCTTCCGCCCAGGTTAAATCCGCCATTCTTCTGGCCGGTCTCTATGCCGACGGCGAAACAAGCGTCACTGAACCGGTGCTTTCCCGAAATCATACCGAATTGATGCTCGGCGCATGCGGCGGCGATATCCGCTCCGAAGGCACGACCGCCACTCTCCGCCCGGTCAAACGGCTGGAATCCCAGAAGATTATTGTTCCCGGGGACATTTCTTCCGCTGCCTACTTTATGGCGGCCGGACTTATCGTGCCCGACTCGGAAATCTGTATCAAAAATGTAGGTATCAATCCGACCCGCGACGGCATGGTGAAAGTCTGCCAGGCCATGGGAGGAAATATTTCCCTTGAGAATATCCATGATGTCTGCGGCGAACCGGTAGCTGATATTGTCGTTCGAAGCTCATCCCTCCATGGAACAGTTGTGGAAGGACCAATTATCCCAACCCTTATCGATGAACTTCCAATTATCGCTGTCATGGCTGCCTTTGCTGAAGGTCAGACCATTATCCGTGATGCTGCCGAACTGAAAGTCAAAGAATCTGACCGTATCGCTGTCATGGCTGAAAATCTCAGTGCCATGGGCGTAGATATCACGCCAACAGAAGACGGCATGATTATCAATGGCGGGAAAATGCCCCATGGAGCCAAAATCCAAAGCCATATGGACCATCGCATCGCCATGTCCTTCGCCGTGGCCGCCCTGGCCAGCGATGGCGAAACAGAAATTATCGGCAGCGACTGTGTAAACATCTCCTATCCGACATTTTATCAGGATTTACTCAGATTAACTGACTAAAAGTAAAAAATATTCTCCGGGAGAGCCGTTTCAAGGCGTTACCGGAGAATATTTTTTTACTCATTTATCTTTTCCAATTCTTCTTTTGTAAGTTTTGTGACGCGCAGTATGAGCTCATCTGAAAGCCCTTCCCTGCGCATATTGGCAATCAATTCCTGTTTTGCTTGTCTAAGGCCTTCGATTCTACCCTCAATTCTTCCTTCTTCCCGGTCATAATAGCGTTCTTCCCATGCCTGCATATAACGCACACCCACTTTCTCGCTGGCCTTCACCTTACACACCCGCTGATGAAGCCTGTGAATCCGGGCGCTATGTGACTTTTCAGCCACCGCATCCGTAGAATTTTTGATATAATGCAAAAAATCCACTAATTCTCCCGATACTTCATCATCATTTTTCCCTTCCGTACTCAGGAATATACGCATAGAACCGTCTTTAAGGCGGAGTTCCGGCACCTCCTGACACTGGGGCAAAAATGTGTAGCGATACTTTCCATATCCAAATAAATCGAAGGACATAATGACAATAATATAAGACGTGTTCAGCGCATTATAATTAGGAACCCCCGGCTCCAAAAGTGACGTGTCAATCAACGCCTGATAATAGCGACTGCGCTTTGCCAGATCATTCTTTCTTTCATCCTGCATTTCTGTATTATACACACTCTGCTCATCATCCACAGCAAACACATCCATGCGTATAGAACGAATCAACGGCGACAGGCCAGCTTCTTTTTCAGTCTCATTTTGGACAATCATCGAAATCTCTTTTCCGAAAATAATGCTCAACACATCCTGATGTGTCTTCGGGTCCTCCATAACCACATCAAACAGAAAGCGATTTGTAAGGTTCAGCTCATTTAATGGTTTTCTTTTTGGTTCATTCTTCATTCACCTTTCTCCTTTATTATAGCGAGTATTTTCTGAAAAAACAATGGATTTTCTAATTAGAAATGTAATATGATATCATTGGAAATGTTTTTTAGATAAGAGTATTTTAGCGCAAAAAATCTCCCGACACAAATACAATGTATCGGGAGATTCTGACATTTATCACAAATTTCCTATTCCTTATCGCGCGAAGCGCGCCCCTGCGAAGCATTTAACATACGGGATGCCCGAATAGGTATTCCTTATCGCGCGGAGTTTGACGAAGCATTTGACGTACAGGATGCCCAAATAGGGGTAAATTTTGTCGAAGGATTTAGATTGACTTTCTCTATCCCCTATAATAGACTAATCATACATCTATTCTTCAATATTCCAAAATCCATTTTCAAAAACTTCTGTTTATTTTACTGATATCGAAAGGACGTGAACCCATGTCGTTAACAAATGAAGATTTATTATCTATTTCTCAATTGCTTGACACAAAATTAAAACCTATAACTACAAAAGCCACGAATATCGAATTATTACTTGAAAATGATATTCTTCCGAGACTTCAAGATATTGAATCCTGCTACACCTCTACATATCGCAGATATGCCAATGGAATATCTGAACTTGATGCCCTGAAAGCCAACGTAGATATTATTGAAAAGGTTGTCGAAAATCATTCTGCTGAATTGAAAAAACTGGCATAAAAGCTATTATCTCACCCGGCAATCATCATGCAGAGCGGAATCGTCGCAATGGATAAAAGGGTGGTCATCCCAAAAAGTTCTGTTGCATAATAGTCATCCCGGCCATAGAGTATGGCCATGGTGATGGTCATCGCGCCGGAAGGACATGCTGCCGTCACCGCTGCAACCACCCGCATCTGCTCATCAATCGGAATAAAGCGGAGCAGCAGGGCAAATATGGCGGATGAAACAACCAGGCGGAGCGCAACAACAAAAAACATCCGCCCCTTCTTCAATGTATCCCGGAAGTTTAATTGGGCCATAATGGCGCCGGACAAAAGCATGGCCAGCGGCGTATTCATGTCTGCAATGGAATTCATAGCAAATGCAATATTTTCCGGAATTTTTAATTGAAAGATAAAGCATATGATTCCGCCGAAGACCGCAATCAGGCAGGGATTAATTAATTTCTTCGGCTGAAAACCGCTGTTATCCAGCAGCAGGATGCCGTGGGTCCAGCAAAATATATGAAATGTAGCCACAAACACCGTAGCATAAATAACACCGATACTGCCAAAAAGAGCATAGCCTAGAGGCACGCCGATAAAACCGCAGTTTGTATAGGTTACGGCAAATTTTTCGACGGCCAGATCATAGCCATTCTTTTCATGAAGCAAAAAATGGGCCAGTAAAATTGAAATCAGATAACTGATAACCGCCAATACAAATAATATACCCATATTTTTCAGAAGGGCCGTATCATAGGCCATCTGGAAAGACATAAAAATCAGTATCGGATTAACGATTAACGTACTCAATCTTGAAAGCTTCTCTTTTGTATTATTGTCAATGATTCCAACCTTAAAACAGATGACTCCGACTACCATAATAATAAATATGGATATAATCTTACCGAGCACCGTAGACACAATCATCTCTGCCAATCTCCTTTTCCTTTGAATATATATCCCTTATCGCGCGAAGCCTGACGAAGCGCGCCCATGCGAAGCATCTGACATACGGGATGCCCGAATGGGTATCCCTTATCGCGCCATTTGGTAAATACGAATCATATCTCCTTTATCCAGTTTTTTGAAATCACCAATTGTCCGAGTCTCCATAAAACTGCATTTATATGCCAGGGTCTCAATCTGTTCCTCGGTCAAATCAATTCCCAGCTCATGGATGGACGTCGGCATCTGGATTTCCCGGAAAAATCTTTCCACCGCCTCAATTCCCTCAAGGGCCGTTTTCTCCGGGTGTTCGAAATCCTGAGGAATTCCCATAACATTCACGGCAAACCGGGCAAAACGATTCGGATTCTCCATATAAACATATCTGGCCCAGCTTCCCCAGAGAGCAGCCAAACCGGCGCCGTGGGCCACATCAAACATTCCGCTGACTTCATGTTCCAATTGGTGAGTTGCCCAGTCGGAGGAAAGTCCGCAGCCTGTCAGATTATTATGCGACAAACTGCTTGCCCACATCAGCGATGCCCGGGCGTTATAATTTTCCGGCTCTTTCATGAGAATCCGGGTATTATGGATAACAGAAACCATCAATCCCTCAGCAATCCTGTCCGTCACTTCAAAATCAGTTTCCGTGTTAAAATACCGCTCCATCGTGTGCATCAGGATATCTACCGCCCCACATTTGGTTTGATACATCGGCAGTGTATAAGTCAACTCCGGATTCATAACAGCAAAACGGCACCGTCCCAAATCATTACTGTAACCTCGTTTTATCCAGCCGTCTTCATTTGTTATAACGGAGGACCAGCTCATTTCACTGCCGGCCGCAGCAATCGTCAGCACCGCGCCGACCGGAAGGCAGGCTTCGGCTTCTTTTTTCCTGCTGTAAATATCCCATACGTCGCCTTCGTTTGCAACACCGTAGCCAATGGCTTTTGCCGAGTCAATGACACTTCCTCCGCCAACAGCCAAAATGAAATCCACTCCGGCTTCCTTACACATACGGATTCCCTCATAAACAAGAGATAATCTTGGATTCGGCACAACACCGCCCAGAGAAATATAATCAATGCCGGCTTCTTTTAAAGATGCTTCGATACGGTCCAGCAGCCCGGATTTTTTTGCGCTTTGCCCGCCATAGTGAAGCAATACCTTCCGGCATCCCTGGGCTTTCACAAGTTTTCCTGTCTCCTTCTCTGCATCTTTTCCAAAAACCACCCGAGTCGGTGTATAATATTCAAAATTAATCATGGTTATTCCCCTTTTCCCCAAAGCATTTTTATGAAAAGGCCCAGATACCCTTTTCGATATCTGAGCCTCAATTTACTGTCTTTTTTTGATATTTCTAAGATTATCCGGCCCTGTACCTACCGTCCGCAGCAGAATTTATATTTTTTACCGCTGCCGCATGGACATGGGTCATTTCTTCCGATTTTTTTGCCTTTAACGACAATCATAGAACGTTTCTGGGCTTTATAAAGCTCTTTTCTCCGTTCTTCATCAAGAAGTTTATCCCACTGAGGCAGTTCATAAAGCCATTCAGCCTTTGCTTCCACCATATTATAATAAAGTTTTTCCAAATCAATATCAATTGTTACCTGGCTGTCCGCCTCGATTGTATCCACCGGATTTGGCTCTTTTAAACTTTCGTTGATGCCATCCAGAAAACCGCCAAAAAGAACAACATCCATTTCAAACTTGTCGGCCAGTTCCTGAACTGTACCGGAAATGGCTTCTACAGGCTCCTCCAATAATTTTTCATAAACACCTTTTTCCTGAAGATAATAGTCTGTCCAGAATTTCTGCTGAGCCTGAGCATTATTATTAAATACAGACACCATATCTTCCCACTGCTGCATTAAACTCATTGTATTCACCTTATCCTTTGATTTTTTTGTTAAGTCTTATAACAATTTTCTATTATATAGAATCCGATGGTTAATGTCAAATAGGTATTTATTATCAACAGCCAATACACTGCAGCAAACGGCACATCCGGCGGATTCCCTGTTCCTGAGACCGGATAATCGCCTCCAGAATCGGGCGGAGCTCCGGGCAAATATCATATCGGAGCGCATTTTTCGACATCTCCACCGCCCCTCTGTGATGCGGTATCATCTCCCACATAAAATTACAATTCACCGAATTGGTAAACCGGGCATTAGTCATACAGCAAAACATCTTCTGCGTGACCTGATTTATCCGATTCTGATAATGACACAATTCTTTATAATCATTTTTACATTCTCCGCATGAGCGCTGAATCCTCTGCATATCTTCAATACTTTTTGTCTGTTCGGATATGATTCCAAGGGCAATCTCCTGAAGTGAAATATTTGTTGTGTACTTCAAAAGATTTTCAGACATTTCGATTGCTGCCCGGTGATGGGGAATCATCTGAATGATAAAATTGCCGGATATACTGTCCGCCAATTCGACTTCTGTCATCCCCCGAATCATTTCTTCCCGAATACACTCATAAGCATCCAGATAGGCTTTCGTCACATTGCTTAATTGACATGGTTTGTTCATCCCATATCCCCTTTTTTTATTTAATATATGCAAAAGGGGCCTGAAAATCCTTTCTGAATTTTCATAGCCCCTTGATTTAATTATTTAAAAATCTTAATTTCTTTATTTTGCCCGTTTCCTCCTGATTAAAATGCCACTTACTGCAGCAACAGCGAAGGATGCCAGCATCAGAACAAACCACGGCAGCAAACTTACCGAATCTCCTGTCTGCGGTGTGGTGCCGTTGGCAGTGTTCGATGGTTTGGACGCCTCCTCTGCCGCTTTTTTGACATCTTTATACACAATGGCATAATCCGAGAATTTATTGGTTTCAAAGGTTAATGTATTCGTCTGCGCATCAAAAGTTGTCGGCAGAAACTCCACCACACCATCATGATTCCGAACAACCCAGAAGGTCCGAATCACAGAGCTGTCATGATTCAGCAGGTTTTCCGGCACTTTAATCCTGACCTGTATATTTTCATAAGTTCCTTTGAGCGGCACCATTTCTCCCGGCTTACCGTTGGAAACAATCTGCTTAAACAGGCTGATATCCATGTATTGGCCGATGGTATACCCCTGAACCGTATTCTCAATCTGTGCTTTTGATTCCGGCGTAATGTTCGCAGCCATAATTTCCAAAACCACATAGATATCCGCTCCATTTGCCACCTGCACAAGTTCTTCTTCAGTCAAATCGCCATTCCTGATCAGCGCCGCAATAATGGCCGCCTTATCGAGCTTGATTTCCGCTTCCGGGACCCCTGCCTTGCGCTGTACCTGCAAACCGATGATTCCCTCGCCAAACACAACATCTCCATTTTCATTGACTTCCAAATTGTTGTCAACGCCTGGAGCAATCACAAATGCTTTTTGAACTGAACCGGTGAAGTTTCCGATACCGGTGATAGTCATAACATAGGTACCCGGTTCCGTTCCCTGATTGCCTGCCACTGTATAAGTAACTTCAACTTCCTTGCCATCTGCCTTCACGACAGTTACACGCTCGATACTCTGCGTCTGCAATTTTCCGTTGGCAACCAGCGCATCACCCAGTTCAACCCGGGCATCCCCAATATTTATGGCCTTAATCGTCATTTTCCCAGGAACAAAGGTAATGTTGTAATTCGGATTGGCGCCAGTACTCTGAGAAACCATAATGACGTATTCTCCAACATTTTCACCTTGTTCACGCACCACCGTAATACCGTTCAAAGCGTCCCCATTCATCAGGCCGTCCGCCTGATAAGTCAGTTCCGGCTCGGAATCGCCATATACCTTAGTCTGCTTATCGGCGGTAACTGTGATTGCTTTTGGCGCCACGATAATCTCCGCCGCATCGCTGGTAAGGGAATATTCACCGCAGGCTGCAACACAGTAATATTTATATTTTCCAACATTCAACCCAGTTGGCAGGGAATAGCTTGCTTCGTTCGCCCCGGGAATTGCTTCGCCATCCCGATACCACTGGCAGCGAACCTCCGCAGAATCATCCGCAGTTTTAATTAAAACCGAAAGTTCAACTCCCCCGGCATCTCCATAGTTCAGAGACTTGCCCTGCGGCTGACCGATAATCTCCAGAGGAATTGCTGATACCGTAACAGTGCCATAACCGCCATCGGCAGTCAGTTCTTCTCCATTCAATATATCCCCGTCAATAATCTTTGTTTCATTATTCACTGCTGTGCCGTTAAAATAGGCACAACCTTTATCCAGCAAATCGGCTACCCTGCCGGACAGCCCGTTTCGCACAGAGGCAGTATCTCCGGTGAAAGTGCCGCCGGAGAGGACAGCGCTTCCCTTGGACAAAGACACGCCATACTTGCCGTAGAACTCTCCGCCGGTAACTACAGCGCTGCCTTCATACACATACAGCCCAGGAGATGTAGTGCCGCTGATTTTTCCGCCGCTGACCTGTATATTTGCATCAGTCCACGCATATACGCCATATTTTCCGCTGACTGTTCCTCCGCTGATATCAACAGTACAGCACTGTGCTAAAATACCATAATTTCCACTTGTAATCTCGCCGCCATTCACCGTAAGCACAGCCGGATTCTTAGCATCATCCTGATAAATCGCCACGCCTCTTTCTGTGCCGATAACCTCGGCGCTTCCGCCGACAGTAACACTGCCGGACACAGAGTTGATTCCACATTGGCCGCTGACTGTTCCACCGGTTACTGTAACTGCAGCGCCGTCATTCCATATGCCTGCGCTGATAACACTTCCGACTCCGCCATTGATAGTTCCGCCGCTAATCGTGATATTGCTCTTTCCCATGGCGTAAATACATGTATCCCCTGTGATTTCACCGCCGGAGATTTGGACCTCGCCGTCTGCTGCCCATATTGCCCAATGCATGTTGCTTCCGCCGGCGCCTGTGTATGAGCATATAATCTCGCCGCCGTTGATGTTCGCCGTACCGTTTTCCCGTACCATGATACAGCCTCTCGCCCGAATCGTACCGCCGGCCAACGTGAAGTTACCTCCGCTCGCCTGAATCAGAGTATACTGATTGCCTGAGAGGGTGTTCGTACCACCGTCAAAAATGATGCTGCTGCCTGCTGGCGCTTCCAGTGTATCGCCGTCCAATTCTACGCTTTGCAGCAATGTGATCACAGCAGGCGCATCGGCGCTGCTGTTCGCCGCCGCATAATCCCAGGCTGCCCTCAGGGCTTCAGACTCTGTCCCATAGGCCATACCCGCGCCGATACCAAAAGTGGTCGTTGCTCCACCCAGGGCAACATCCGCCACAGGCATAAAATCTTTTGCAATCACGGTAATCTCCACCGTTTTTACCGGCATCCATCCCGTGGTTTGGCTTGGAGTAACATGCTCCTTATAAAAGTTTACCGTTGCCGTAAACTGTTCGCCCTCTGACAAAGTAAAACCCAATGCCGCATAGCGATTCGGATAATCGTTGATGCCATACTGGTTTCCGATTTCTCCTACTCCCGTGACAACACTATAAGAACCATAACCTGTTGTTCCCCCGCCACAGTCAAGCAAAAGCTGATGACGCTTGTCCGGGGTCACATATACAGGATTTTTCAGAACAGTATCCCCATCCCAACAGGTAACTCCACCCACAGAGATTCCCGCCGGACAATCCTTCTGAGGAATTGAAAACTCTACAGTATATTTTTGCGTTGTGGCTTTATCCGCCGCTGTTACCGTAAGATTAGCCTGCTGAGGCCAGTAACCGGCCTTGATGGTCTGCCCCAAAGCAACCGCAGCGCCGCTGTCCGTCGTTTTGCCGGACAAAGTGATTTCCTTGTTGTAGTCGGCATCCGCCAAGGATATTTCGTAATCCAGCTTCCCATCTTCCAGCGGAATGGATACCGGCGCACCGTTCCCAATCTGATAGGTCAGCCCGGACAGGCTGGCATCCTTACTTGCATTCGGATTCGGCACTTCGCCCACATTGACAGTCCAGAAAAAATCTCCCGTGACAGAATCGGAACCTGCGGTTGCCTTCACCTTAAATTTCACCGTCTGATTTGCCGCCTCCCCACTTGGAGTGTAGGTGATGTAAGGCGCCGTATCGGCAAACACTACCGTGCCGTAGTCGCTGATGCCGGACGGTTCAAAAAACACAGCTTCATATTGAACTTGTTCTGCCCCATTATAAAGAAACCAGGAATTCGACGCCCCACGAAGCGGAATATCTGAATAAGTATAGGATACCGCTCCAATACTGCCGTCCGCAGAGGCCGGGCTGGCGTCTCCGGAGTCAGGGTCCGTATACCATGGTTTTGCAGAAATACTCGAATTCGCCGCCAGAAATTGAGGCTGCTCCGTTATTAAGTCCTCATCCGCAGGCGCTTCCGCCTCCCCGCTCTCATCTTCATTTTCAGGCTGAGTCACCCCCCCTGGGTCAGAAATTTCAGCCTCAGAAATTTCACCCTCAGCAAGTTCCTGGGAACTCTCCATCAATGTGTCTGCTTCCTCCGCATAGGCGGTCATCGCCATACCGTTGGCGGCCGCCAGCGATAATATCATAATTGCCGACGTCAATATACTGATACACTGCCTTGCAGTTCCTTTCCATTTTTTTCTCACTCCTAATCCCTCCGTACTTCTTGATACACAAATTATACAAATTCTCTCTGTACTTTTTCCATACGGATGGCACGAACTGCGAAAATCCGTCACAAATTGTACCCAAAAATTTAAATCTCAAAATCTAACTTCTTTTTGAATACTGATGCTTATAAACAAATCTCTGTATCCTTGCATCAACGCTGTTCAAAGGACGGGCATCGGCAGCCTTCTCTCCATATAGAGCCGCCATGCAGCCTTTTTCCAGAATTGTTTTCACTGCCAATGCGTCTTCTCTCGTTTTGCCGGTGCAAAGCGCCCCATATCCTTTAATAAAAACCGCATTTTTATGCCGAAGTTCTCTTATCATCAATTTCACATCTGAAATATCGCAGCAGCTAATATTTACTCCCGCAATCTGAGATAAATCATCCAGCCAGGGTAAAAGCTTTTCACCTTTTTTGCTAAAGCGAAGGGTTGCTGCTTCTCCTGTATAAATGAGATGAGCTGCGCCGCACCCGCGCCGTATCCTGATATACATCTCTTTCGTAAGTTCCGGCGGCCGCTTTCGGACTGAACCGCCCTCTCGAACTATCCGTTGATACTTTTTTTCGGCAGCACATTCCAGCGCTTCCGCCTCCAGGAAGGCCGTTTTCAGGTCACTGCCCACAAGCAGCGCTCCATGCCTTGGAAGAAGAAAGCTCCTGCTTTTAGGATAATCCGACAGGGTCTTTCTGACCGCTTTTCTGAGAATATTCGTTCCCGGCATCCCATAGGCTGTGCAGGGCGCCATATCTCCTAACAGGGCCTTTTCTTTTTCCGATTCTATCAACAGCCCTTCCGGACACACACTGATTACGGAGGCAGCCTTCTGATGTGTGTGGATGACAGCTCCGACAGAAGGCCGAAGTTTATAAACATCGGCATGGATTCCCGCCTCACTGGAAGGTTTGACATGTCCTTCATAGGACACATCGCCGATATTTACCGTCACAATCTTATCCTCTGTCAGCGTATCATAGGAAAGTCCGCTTGGCGTAATGACAAATTGTGTATCCGAAATCCTCACACTGATATTGCCCCAGGTTCTCGCAACAAGCCCCTTTTTAACCAGCTCCTCTGCAGCCTGTATCACGGCTCTTTTCCCTTTTTCCTCATCAATTGCCATCACTTTTTTCCTCCCCGCCGCTAAAATAGGAATAAGTCATGTCTGAAGTAGTGATTAAATCCGCTTCTGTTCCAAAAAGATGCTTAACGAGAACATCCCCTCTTCCCAAACGCTGCTTAACGCAAATTCCATTCAGCATCTCCATGAGTTCTCCAATCTTTTCCTTTGGAATTTCCTGTGATGTCCGCACCGAAAGCACCGGAAAATCTTCAAAAGCCGTAGCCACCGTACTGCATACCGTCCTCTTTGGACAATTCATCTCTTCTGCAGCAAACCGGATGCCTCTTTCGCATTTAGCATTATGGACATTTCCCTCATCATCCACCTGAAGGCAACACCCATTCGGGCATATGATACATACAAATTCTTTCATTTCTTTATGCCTCCTCCAAAATAATCTCTATCATCTGATTTTTTCGGATTGAAAACCGGGAAAAATCCATCTGAAGCCGCTCCATCTCCGGCGGGCGCACCACTTGATATCTTTTTTCAAATACAGTCTTTCCGTCAATTCTGATTTTTAATTTTGCGTTCCGCATTTCCCGGGCCGAACGAAAATACATGGTCACATTATCAATGGATGCTAAAAGATTCAGCCGTTCCGGCACCACATAAGATGTTCCTTCACCGGGCAATACGGGAATTAAAATTCGCTCTTTCTTTTCATAGTGGGCGCTGCTTTTTCCTGCGGACCATGCATTTTCTGTGACATAATCAACAAGGTCATTCACATGAAGAGCATTTCCGGCGCAGAAAATCCCCTCAACCTCCGACATATACTCCTGGTCACATACCGGCCCCCTGGTCCTTTCATCAATCGGCACATCAAGGCTTTCCGCCAGCTCATTCTCCGGAATCAGCCCCACCGACAAAATCAGCCCGTCACACTCAATTCTCTCTTCCGTCCCCGGTACCGGCTTCATGTTTTCATCCACCTTCATGACTTCCACCCCGGTCAGCCTGTCGTCGCCAAACACCCGTGTCACCGTATGGGACAGATGAAGCGGAATATCAAAATCTTTCAGGCATTGATGAATATTGCGGGTCAGCCCGGAAGGCGTCGGTTTCGCTTCATAAACGCCCAATACCTCAGCGCCTTCAAGAGTCAGCCGCCGCGCCATAATCAGGCCGATATCTCCCGAACCGAGAATCACACATCGCTTCACCGGCATTTCGCCCATCAGATTTACATAATACTGGGCCGTTCCCGCCGTATAGATGCCGGACGGCCTTGTTCCATGAATAAACACCTGTTTCGCCGTCCGCTCTCTGCATCCGGTGGCAAGAACGATGGCTTTGGTCCTTATATGTCCGGCGCCTTCCCTGTTCACGTAATAAATGACAAATTCATTCTCCACTTTTTTAATCTTGGTCACAAAAGTAAGAAGTTTTTTCTCTATATCTGAAGCAAGCACCTTGTCAATAAAGCGTTCGCTATATTCCGGCCCGCTCAATCTCTCTCCAAAAGTCATCAACCCAAAGCCATCGTGGATACATTGTTTCAAAATGCCGCCAAGTTTTCTCTCTCTTTCAATCAGCAGCACTTTTGCCCCTTCTTTGTCTGCCGCCAGCGCCGCCGCCAGTCCCCGGCGTCTGTTTAACTGCTTTGCTTTGTTCATATCATACCACCATTTCC